>JACCDU010404929.1_pt1 | contig 37630 bp, 34 predicted proteins | sample 7446081 | NCBI WGS metagenome assembly JACCDU01 (sample SAMN15323447, study PRJNA562643) | freshwater metagenome | isolation source: river surface water | place: USA:Blue River Watershed | collected 2017-08-17
AATCTGGAATTTGGCGGCGATCTCCAGCGCACGCACGATGCCGGAGTGGTCCCAGGCTGCGCCGCCGTTGGCCACGCAGCTGCTCATCAGTTGCTGGGTGCTGGCGGTGTTGGGCAAGCTCAGGCCCATGGCCTTGGCGCCTTCCAGCGCCAGGTTCAGGTCTTTCTGGTGCAGTTCGATGCGGAATCCCGGGTTGAAGGTGCGCTTGATCATGCGCTCGCCATGCAGCTCCAGAATGCGGCTGGTGGCCAAGCCGCCCATCAGGGCCTGGCGCACTTTGGCGGGGTCTGCACCGGCTTTGGCGGCAAACAGCAGGGCTTCGCCCACGGCTTCGATGTTGAGCGCCACGATGATCTGGTTGGCCACTTTGCAGGTCTGGCCGCTGCCGTTGTCACCGATCAGGGTGATGTTCTTGCCCATGAGGGCAAACAGCGGCTGAACTTTGTTGAAGGTGGCTTCGCTGCCGCCCACCATGATGGTCAGGCTGGCGGCTTTGGCGCCCACCTCGCCGCCAGACACTGGCGCGTCCAGATACTCGCACCCCAGCGCGTTGATCTTGGCTGCGAACTCTTTGGTGGCGATGGGCGAGATGGAGCTCATGTCCACCACGGTTTTGCCTGCGCTCAAGCTTTGGGCGATGCCTTTGTCACCAAACAGCACATCGGCCACATGGGGCGTGTCGGGCACCATGGTGAAGATGATGTCGGCTTGCTGAGAGACCTCCGCCGGACTGGCACAGGCTTTCGCCCCCTGTTCGAGCACGGCAACAGGCACGCCGCTGCGCGAAAAAGCAAAGACCTCGTGGCCACCGGCCAGCAAATGTCCGGCCATGGGCGCGCCCATGATGCCCAAGCCAATGAATCCGAGTTTCATGATGTGTCCTTCTTTGGGGTGAATCGCCCGGGTGCTCAGCGCACCATGCAAGGCATCTTGTTGTTGAACTTCCAGCCGGGGATCAGGTATTGCATGGCGATGGCGTCATCGCGTGCGCCCAAGCCGTGCTGCTGGTACAGCTGGTTCGCTTTCATCACCGCGTCCATGTCCACCTCGATGCCCAGGCCGGGTTTTGCGGGTACATCGACATAGCCGTCTTTGATTTGTAGAGGGTCTTTGGTGAGGAATTGGCCGTCTTGCCAGATCCAGTGTGTGTCGATGGCCGTGACCTTGCCGGGTGCGGCAGCGGCGCACTGGGTGAACATGGCCAGCGAGATGTCGAAGTGGTTGTTGGAGTGCGAGCCCCAGGTCAGGTCGTACATCTGGCACAACTGCGCCACACGCACCGAGCCTTGCAGCGTCCAGAAATGCGGGTCGGCCAGCGGAATGTCCACCGATTGCAGCTGGATGCTGTGGGCCATCTCGCGCCAGTCGGTCGCCACCATGTTGGTGGCCGTCAGCAAGCCGGTGGCGCGGCGGAACTCGGCCATGACTTCGCGTCCCGAGAAAACGCCTTCTGCACCGCAGGGGTCTTCGGCATAGGCCATGGTGCTGCGGTGGTCACGCAGCAGGCGAATCGCGTCTTTGAGCAGCCAGCCGCCATTGGGGTCGAGCGTAATGCGCGCCTTGGGGAAGCGCTCATGCAGGGCGACCACAGCTTCGACTTCTTCTTCGCCGCGCAGCACGCCACCCTTGAGCTTGAAGTCCTGAAATCCATAACGGGCTTGTGCGGCTTCTGCCAGGCGCACCACGGCCTCGGCGGTCATGGCTTTTTCGTGGCGAAGGCGCAGCCAGTCATCGGCTTGGCCAGGCTCGCTGCGGTAGGGCAGGTCGGTTTGCTGGCGGTCGCCCACATAAAACAAATATCCCAGCATTTGCACCCGGCTGCGCTGTTGGCCTTCGCCAAGCAGGGCGCACACCGGCACGTTCAGGTGTTGGCCCAGCAGGTCCAGCAGGGCGCTTTCCACTGCGGTGACGGCGTGGATGGTGGTGCGCAGGTCAAACGTCTGGTTGCCCCGGCCACCGCTGTCGCGGTCGGCAAACTGTTGGCGCATGGCCTGCAGCACAGCGTTGTACTGGCCAATCGGCTGGCCCTCTACCATGGGGCGGGCATCTTCCAGGGTTTGGCGGATTTTCTCGCCACCGGGCACTTCGCCCAAACCCGTGTGGCCCGAAGAGTCGGTCAGGATGACGATGTTTCGGGTGAAGAAGGGGCCGTGCGCGCCGCTGAGGTTCATCAGCATGCCGTCGTGACCGGCGACAGGGACCACCTGCATGCGCGTGACAACAGGGGTAGAGAGGGTCTGGGGCATGGCGAAAATGTCGGTTGATTTAACAGACATCGTACAACTTAAACCACCATGGTGTGATGCGTGTTAACCCTTGGCGCGAGCGTCAGTGGTGACTCGAGGCGCCTTTTTTGTGCCGGTCACGGCTGTTGGACAGGTGGGTGCGCATGGCGGCGCGGGCCGACTCGGCATCTTGCGCGGCAATGGCGTTCAAGATGTTTTCATGCTCCTGGTGTACGCGCCGCAAATAGGCCAATCGGGTCGCATCGACGACGGGGGCAGTCTCCAGGCGCGCCCGGGGAATCGACTGCGCTCCGAGCGAATTCATCATGTCGGCAAAGTGGTTGTTTTGGGTAGCACGGGCGATCTCGTGGTGAAACTGAAAGTCGGCGGCAATAGCATCGCGGCCATCTTCGATGGCGGTGGAGAACGCGACCAAGGCGTCTTGCATGACGCGCAAATTGCTCTCTGTCCGTCTCACAGCAGCCAGGGCAGCGGCTTCGGTCTCGATGCTGATGCGCAATTCCAGCAGCGCGATCACATCGTGCAAGGTACTCAGTTGGCTGGGGTTGACGCGAAAAGATGGCGACTCCGATTGGGTCAACACAAAGGTGCCGATACCGTGGCGCGTCTCGACCAAGCCGGCTGCTTGCAACTTGGAAATCGCCTCCCGTACCACGGTACGGCTCACGCCAAAGCGCTCCATGATGGCCGCTTCGGTGGGTAGTTTTTGGCCACATTGCAAAATGCTGTTTTGTATATCTGCACTCAATTGATCGACCAGTTCGTAGGTCAAACTGCGCGATTTGCGCTTTTCGGAGGTGACTTTCGTGGTATTCATAGGGTAAGTACTCATTCCGGTTTAAATGAGGGGTGCACACAATCTACTTGTACGACAACTGACCACATGAGCCCTTGAAGCAATGTATCAGAATATCTCAGACCTTGACCAGATACCATGAACGCTTATCAAACTATAGCTGACACGCATGACCTTGTAGGAGAGTCTCCTGTGTGGGACGTGTGCAGCCAATGTTTGTGGTGGGTGGACATCGAGGGCGCTTGCATCCGCAGCACTGTTTTGGGCGCCGCCGATGCTGTGCAGTCCTGGCGCATGCCTGAGCGCGTGGGCTGCATTGCACTCACGGAGGTGCAGGGTCAATTGATCGCCGCCATGGAAACCGGCATCGCCCGCGTCACGCTTCATGACGGCGGACCTGTGGACATCGAATGGCTGGCCCACATTCATCACCCCGCACTGGGCATGCGTTTCAACGATGGGCGTTGCGACGCCAATGGCCGCCTGTGGGTGGGCACCATGGTGATGGACATGTCATTGGCCTCTGACTTGGGCGGACTGTATTGCCTGGATGAGCGGGGCCTGACGGGTCCGCATGTCACGGGCCTGCTCACCCCCAATGGCTTGGGGTTCAGCCCCGATGGTCGCACGCTGTATTTGTCGGACTCGCACCCCAAGGTGCAAAAAATTTGGGCCTTTGATTTGGAAGCCGCCAGCGGTAATTTGACGTATCGCCGTTTGTTTGTGGACATGAACGACTGGCCTGGGCGACCCGATGGAGCGGCTGTGGATGCAGATGGGCGCTATTGGATTTGCGGCAACGACGCCGGACAGATTCACGCCTTCGATGCGCAAGGCCAGTGGTGCCAATCGCTCACGCTGCCCATGCCCAAGCCGTCGATGTGCGCCTTTGGCGGCGCTGATCTTGATCAATTGTTGGTGACTTCAATCATCCCGGCGCAAACCACTGAGGCCATGCGTGGCAGCAGCGGTGCCGTCATTGCCTTGCAGCCCGGCGCGCAGGGTTTGCCAGAGCCTGTTTTTTCCCGTTTTCCGGTCAGTGTGTAAATGTTGGTTGTCAAATTTTTAACCCTGGAGACTCCTAAGATGAAACTCAAACAATCCCTGATCGCCATTGCTGCTGCTCTGGCCTTGTCTGCTCAAGCGATCGAGTTCCGCTCGGCCGACATCCATAACGCCGACGACTACCCTACCGTGGTTGCGGTGAAGCACATGAGCGCCGTGCTCGAAAAATTGTCGGGCGGCAAACACAAGATCAAGGTTTTCAACAAAGGTGCTTTGGGCTCAGAAAAAGAAACCATCGATCAAGTCAAGATTGGTGCGCTGGATTTGGTGCGTGTGAACGTGGCCCCCATGAACGGCATCTGCCCGATGACCATGGTGCCCACCATGCCTTTTTTGTTTCGTTCGGTCGACCACATGCGCAAATCGTTGGACGGTCCCGTGGGCGCTGAAATTCTCAAAAGCTGCGAGTCGGTCGGTTACGTGGGCTTGGCTTTTTATGACAGCGGTGCACGCTCCATTTATGCCAAAAAAGCCATCAAAACCGTGGCCGACACCAAGGGCATGAAAATTCGGGTCCAGCAATCTGACCTGTGGGTGGCCTTGGTCAGTGCCATGGGTGCCAACGCCACGCCCATGCCTTATGGCGAGGTGTACACCGGCCTCAAAACGGGTCTGATCGATGCCGCTGAAAACAACATCCCCTCTTTCGACACGGCCAAGCACGTAGAAGCCGTCAAGGTTTACTCTAAGACCGAACACTCCATGGCGCCCGAGATTTTGGTGATGTCCAAAGTGGTGTGGGACAAGTTGCCCGCCAACGAGCAAGCCATGATTCGCCAAGCGGCCAAAGAGTCGGTGGCGGTGCAGCGCAAGGCTTGGGATGAGGCCGAAGGTAAATCGTTGGCCAACGTGAAGGCTGCGGGTGCCGAGATCGTCGAAGTGGACAAGCGTTCTTTCCAGGCTGTGATGGGCCCGGTGTACGACAAGTTCATGACCACGCCTGACATGAAGCGGGCCATCAAGGCCATTCAAGACACCAAGTAACTGCCTTTCCCATATGCCCCTGGCGTCAGCCAGGGGCTGGAGGTTTTCATGTTCACCAAATTTTGTGCCGCTGTCTCCAAGCTATGTCTCATCTTTGCAGTGCTCGGCTTGATCGCTGTGATCCTGTGTGTGCAGTGGCAGGTTTTTGGTCGTTATGTGCTGAACGATACGCCCACTTGGGCCGAAGCTTTGGCGATGCTGATCGTTCTATTCGTCACGGCTTTTGGCTTGGCCGTGGGCGTTCGTGACGCAGGCCACATTGGCTTGGAGTCGTTGGTCGTGTTGTTGCCCGAAAAATGGCGGCACCGGATCGAGGTGCTGATCCATGCCTTGGTCGGGTTATTCGGTTATTTGATGGTGCAAGGCGGTTGGTTGTGGGCCTCTGCCAAATGGGGCGAAAAAAAGCCCATGCTGCCTGTGCCCGATGGCATTGACTACGTGCCGGTGATCATCGCGGGTGCCTTGATTTTGTTGTTCTCTGTTGAGCACATCGTGGCTTTGCTGCGTGGTGAAGTCGTGAAGCCCGTCTGGGAGTAAAAGTATGGAATTGACATTACTGGCCCTGAGCTTCACCCTGCTCTTGATCTTGGGTGTGCCCGTGGCATTTGCCATTGGCCTTTCTTCGGTGGCCACCATCATTGCCGCCGGTTTGCCGGTGGCCATGGTGTTTCAAAAAATGGTCGGGGGCATGCAGGTGTTTTCGTTCCTGGCCATTCCGTTTTTTGTGTTTGCGGGGGAGCTGATGTTGTACGGCGGCATTGCCGACCGCATTGTGCGTTTTGCCAACAGTTTGGTCGGCCATGTGCGTGGTGGCTTGGGCATGAGCAACGTGGTGGGTTGCACCATTTTCGGCGGCGTGGCGGGCTCGCCTTTGGCCGATGTGTCGGCCATAGGTTCGGTCATGATTCCGCTGATGAAGAAAGAAGGTTACGACGCCGACTACGCCGTGAACGTGACCACGCACGCTTCCTTGGTGGGGGCCATCATGCCCACATCGCACAACATGATCATCTTCACGCTGGCCGCTTCGGGCCTGGCCTCTGTCAGTGTGCTGGGTTTGATCTTGGCGGGTTTGGTGCCTGCGATCATTTTGACGCTGTGTAATTTGGGCGCGGCTTACTGGGTGGCGGTGCGCAGGGGCTATCCGGTCTACGGTAACTTTCCCGGTTGGCTGGAGGTGATCAAGGCCTTTGGCGCAGCGGTGCCAGGCCTGTTTGTCGTTGTCATCATCCTGGGCGGTATCTTGTCGGGGGCGTTTACGGCGACCGAGTCCGCCTCGATTGCGGTGGCTTGGGCCTTGTTTGTTACCACGGTGGTTTACCGCAGTTTGACTTTCCAAAACTTTCTGAAGGCTTGCGCCAAGGCCTGCAAAACCACGGGCGTGGTCTTGCTTTTGATTGGCATTTCCAACGCCTTCGGCTATTTCATGGCGCTGTACGAGGTGCCGCAGATGACCGGTGCACTGATGCAAAAAATCAGCACAGAGCCTTGGGTCATCTTTTTGATGATCAACATCCTGTTGTTCGTCTTGGGAACGTTTTTGGACATGGCCGCCACCATCCTCATTTGCACCCCGATTTTCTTACCGATTGCCATGCACTTTGGGATGGACCCGATGCAGTTCGGCATCATGCTGCTGATCAATTGCGCCTTGGGTCTGAATACACCACCCGTGGGATCGGTGCAGTTTGTCGGTTGCGCCATAGGGGGCATATCGGTGGGCCAGGTGATGCGCACTATTGCACCTTTTTATGGCGCACTGACGGTGGCCGTGTTGTTGGTGACTTATGTGCCAGCGTTCACGTTGTGGTTGCCCAATTTGCTCAAGTGATGAAGATTTGTTCATGAGTTCTACATGCCCGCCTTTGGCGATCCGTATGAACCAGGCCGATAACGTGGCCATCATCGCCAACGACGGTGGCTTGCCTGCGGGCACCGTCATGACCGAAGGGCCTGCCGCAGGCCTGACCTTGCGCGACAAGGTCCCGCAGGGGCACAAAGTGGCCTTGGTCGACTTGGCCCAAGGTCAGGCCGTGCTGCGCTACAACGTGCCGGTGGGCTATGCACGAGTGGCCATTCCAGCGGGCAGCTGGGTACACGAGCGTTTGCTGGACATTCCGCCCGCCCGCGAACTGCAAGGCCTGCCCATGGCCACCGTGCAGCCCGAGCCGCTGCCTGCGCTGGAGGGCTTCACCTTTGAAGGCTATGTCAATGCCGATGGTTCGGTGGGCACGCGCAATCTGCTGGCCATCACCACCACGGTGCAGTGCGTGGCCGGTGTGGTCAAGATCGCGGTCGAGCGCATTGAACGCGAGCTGTTGCCTTTGTTTCCTCATGTCGATGGCGTGGTCGGTCTGGAGCACAGCTATGGCTGCGGCGTGGCGATTGACGCACCTGGGGCCGAGATCCCCATTCGCACTTTGCGCCACATTAGCCTGAACCCCAACTTTGGCGGCGAGGTGATGTTGGTGAGTTTGGGTTGCGAAAAACTGCAACCCGATCGCTTGTTGCCTGTGGGCAGTTTCCCGATCCACGACGCACGCGAGAAAGACAAAGGCCCTGACTTGGTGTGTCTGCAAGACGATGCGCATGTGGGTTTCATATCCATGATCGAGCACATTGTGCAAAGCGCCCGCCCGCACCTAGAACGCCTGAATGCTCGCCGCCGCCAAACGGTGCCCGCCAGCGCCTTGGTGGTGGGTGTGCAGTGCGGTGGCAGCGACGCGTTTTCAGGCGTGACGGCCAACCCCGCTGTGGGCTACATGGCCGACTTGATTGTTCGCGCCGGTGGCACCGTGATGTTTTCTGAAAACACCGAAGTGCGCGACGCGGTGGAGCAACTCACCAGCCGAGCGGCCACACCACAAGTGGCCGAAGACATCGTGCGCGAATTGGGCTGGTACGACCAGTACCTCGACCGTGGCCGTGTGGACCGCACCGCCAACACCACGCCCGGCAACAAGGCGGGTGGCTTGTCCAACATCGCCGAAAAAGCCATGGGCTCGATCATCAAGAGCGGCAGCTCAGCCATTGCCAGCGTGCTTGCCCCCGGGGACAAGCTCAAGGCGGGCCAAAAAGGCCTGGTTTTTGCCGCCACGCCTGCCAGCGATTTCATTTGCGGCACTTTGCAGCTGGCCGCGGGCATGAACGTGCATGTGTTCACCACCGGACGCGGCACGCCTTATGGCTTGCAGGCTTGCCCTGTGGTCAAGGTGGCCACCCGCACCGACCTGGCTCGCCGCTGGCATGACCTGATGGACATGAACGCCGGACGCATTGCAGATGGCGAGATCACTATTGAAGAAGCCGGCTGGGAGCTTTTCCACATGCTGCTGGAGGTGGCAAGTGGTCGCAAAACTTGGGCTGAACGATGGAGACTGCACAACGCGTTGGTGCTGTTCAATCCGGCCCCCATTACCTAAGACATCTGCATTAGATCATCGACGCTTAAAAACTCGCTCCGCCGATATCATCCAATACGTTAACTTGACAGCGGACGCAGAGAGCATCTAAACTGGTTTTTCGCTCCGGGGTGCACCAAGGCTAATGTGAAAACATGCTGGTGCTGAGACGGTTAATACCGAACCCGCGAACTTGATCCGGTTAGTACCGGCGAAAGAAGAGCTAACTTCTGTGCGTGTATCCACTCGCTCAACCGAGTTTTTGGGTATTCCTATCAGTGGTCCTCCGGAGTGATTGTCATCAACACATCCCTCTTATGGACGAGATCGCACATGAATACCACCGACAAGTTTCAGCAACTTCTTTCGCTGACCCGCGAGCCATTTCCCCTATCAAAAAAAATATATGTACATGGCTCACAGCCCGGTGTGCGTGTGCCTATGCGAGAGCTTGAGTTGACCAATGGAGAGATCATTACCGTCTACGATACATCTGGCCCATTCACTGACTCAACTGCAGATATCAATGTCCGTAAGGGTCTTCCACCAGTGCGCTTTCAGTGGGTTGGGGCACGCGGTGATACCGAGATATATGACGGGCGAATCCGTTTAGCGTTGGACGACGGCGGCAAACACGGAGAGGCTGCCGATGCGAGCATTGAGGCACTGCGAGCAGAGGCCGCAGGCCTTCAGCGTAGGCCGCGTAGAGCTAAGATGGGCGCCAATGTCACGCAGATGCATTACGCGCGTCAGGGTATCGTCACACCAGAGATGGAATACATCGCGATACGCGAAAACGGCAAACGCGATTGGATGCGGGAGTATTTGGGCGATCCTGAGCGCGAGATTCGGCTCAAAGGCAATTCCATGGGTGCACAAATTCCAACCGTCATAACTCCCGAGTTCGTACGAGATGAAGTTGCTCGTGGTCGCGCGGTGATCCCATCCAACATCAACCACCCCGAGTCGGAACCAATGATCATTGGCCGAAACTTCTTGGTCAAGATCAATGCAAACATCGGAAATTCAGCAGTGACATCTTCCATCGAGGAAGAGGTGGAGAAACTTGTGTGGTCCATTCGCTGGGGCGGCGACACGGTAATGGATCTCTCCACCGGGAAAAACATCCACACCACTCGCGATTGGATTGTGCGCAACTCGCCAGTACCAATTGGAACTGTACCTATCTACCAAGCGCTGGAAAAGGTCGGTGGCGTTGCTGAAGATCTCACTTGGCATATCTTCCGTGACACGCTAATTGAACAAGCCGAGCAAGGGGTGGATTACTTCACCATACATGCTGGCGTGCGCCTCCCCTTCATTCACCTTACCGCCAATCGTCGTACAGGCATCGTCAGTCGAGGTGGTTCGATCATGGCCAAGTGGTGTATTACTCACCACAGGGAAAACTTCATATACACACACTTTGAAGAGATCTGCGAGATCATGAAGGCATATGATGTGACTTTCTCGCTTGGCGACGGCCTAAGACCCGGTAGCGTAGCAGACGCTAATGACGAGGCTCAATTCGCAGAACTAAAGACGCTAGGTGAGCTGACGCAAATAGCGTGGAAACATGATGTGCAGACCATCATCGAAGGTCCCGGCCATGTGCCCATGCACATGATTCAAGCCAATATGGATGAGCAACTCAAGCACTGCCATGAAGCACCCTTCTACACCCTAGGGCCCCTCACTATTGATATCGCACCCGGCTACGACCATATCGCTAGCGCCATAGGGGCAGCCATGATTGGTTGGATGGGAACAGCAATGCTGTGCTATGTCACACCCAAAGAGCATTTGGGGCTACCCGACCGCGAAGATGTGAAGCAAGGAATCATTGCCTACAAGATCGCCGCACATGCAGCCGATGTTGCCAAGGGCCACCCGGGACAGCGCGCCAGAGATGATGCCATGAGCAAGGCGCGCTTTGAGTTCCGATGGCGTGATCAGTTTGCGCTCGGCTTAGACCCCAAAACAGCTGAAGCCTACCACGACGAAACACTCCCCAAAGATAGCAGCAAAGAAGCGCACTTCTGTTCAATGTGCGGTCCAAAGTTCTGCAGCATGAAGATCACGCAGGATGTCCGCAATTACGCTGCTGCAAAGGGTCTGAGTGAGGCGCATGCTCTTGCCCAAGGAATGGAGCAAAAGAGCGCAGAGTTCAAGGCAGCGGGTGGGGAGTTTTATGTACCGCTCAACAGTTTGATCAACAAGGCCTAAATCGGGGTCTACTACAAGTTTGTATGCCTCCAGATTGGAGGCTATTTATCCAGCGACCTAGGCCACGCTCCGTGGCCTAGGCCCAGTGGACATTGATGCAATCTTTAGCATGTTTATTGAACAATGCTATCTAGTGGCAAAGAGGCTCCCTAGAGTGATTTCTCGGCTGTTTTGAGAGAAGAGGCAACTTTTGAAAATTCTTGCGCTCTGATTTAGGGGTGTGGCAATCAATGCGCGCGTTTTGCTGGACTAGTCCAATATGCCACCAGCAAGGTTGCTATTGCAGAAGCCAACAGGGCTCCTGCAAACGGGCCGAGGGTTGGGGTGTTATTAGGAAAGCTGGCAAGCAACAACCCAGTCTTCCAGTTGTCGGTCTCGATCCACCCAGGCACCACTGCGCCGATGAGTCCAGCTATACATCCTGCTATGGCGCTAAAAGGTGTCATTCTTTTCCAGAAGCCCAAAAGGACCGGTATGACAGCGGTTGCACATAGCAAATCGGCCACCAGAAAAATACGCAAGACTGATACCCCTTCAAGTGCAACCAAGAACACGGGGATCATCAGCAGGACAGTCAGCCATCTGGCTTGGGGAATGGAGGTGCTGCCGGTTTGCTGCCGAAAAGTGACCAAGAGTGAAGCGAGCGCGTTTTGCAAGGAGTCGATGGAGGAGGCCACCAGAGCGGTGGCCAAAACCATGACGATTGCAGCCAACCAGGGACTGGTGCCGCCGATCAACACAAAAAACGGCGCCGGTGGTTGTCCGGGGTCTTTGCCAAGCATCACAGTGAGCATGCCCAAACTGCCTATCACGGCAATGATGATCACCGTGATGATGGCAGCCCAAAGTGAGCCGGTTTTCAATGCGTTGTCGTCTCGTGCTGACCAGATGCGTTGCCAGTAGCCCTGATGAAAAAGATTGGCCGCTGTCACGGCGATGATCAGGGTGATAGCAACACCCAAGCCAGGTGCAAGCGGTATCGAGGGCGGGGCTGCGAGTGGGGTTTGCACGTCCTGGGTGGTCCAGGCGATGCTGAGGCAGACGGCCACGATCAGGCCCAAGATCAGCCAGCCCTGCAGACGGTCAGTGGCCATGCTGGAACGCAGTCCGCCCCAACTGGTGTAGATGAGGGTGGTGAGGGTCACAGCGCCCATGACCCAGTGTCCCGGCAGCTTGCCCGTCAAACCTGCAATGGCGGACAGGGCCGTGAGTTCTGCTGTGATGAAACACAGCATGTACAAAAGAGACAAGCCGGTGAGCCAATAGCGTATCAGGGGGCCAAACCGTTTTTCTGCGAACTCCGCCAGGCTTCGGCCATGGGGCATGCGCTGACGGATGGCCGGACCAAACCAGACCAGGATCAGGAACGGCAGGGCCGCTGCCACGGCGTAACCAGCCAAGCCAACGGGGCCCACGAATGCACCAATTTCTGGTGGGACAAACAAGATCCATGCACCGAGTCCTGATGCGACAAAGGACAAGGTCAGGGTCAAGGCCGATTGTGAGTTGCGTGCGGTGATGTAGTCATCCAAGCTGCCTTTCTTGGCGCCAGCCCGAAGGCCGATCCAGGCGAACATGACAAGGGTGCAGGCCAGCAAGGCCGCGAGGGTCAATTCCATGGTGAAGTTCTTTCGCAGTTCGTAGGGTGACTCTTATCGGGTTTGCAGGATGTGCATGGGAACAGGCGCTGAAAAATGGTTGAGGGGGCCGCTTCCGGACCCGGTGCGCACATGGGCACCTGCCTGTAAGGCTTGGCGAATGTAAGCATGGCTTTTTTTTATGGCTTGCTCGATCGGGTCACCCAGCGCGAGGTGGGCGGCAATGGCAGAGGACAGTGTGCATCCCGTGCCGTGGGTGTTAGGGCTGTGGATGCGGGGAGCGCGCAGCCACCATTTTTGGCCTTGGCTGTTGACAAACAGGTCGGCCACAGTGTCGCCACTGAGATGACCACCTTTGATCAGAACAGCGCGAGCGCCCACGCCTAGAAGTTGGTCTGCTGCCGACTCCATATCGCTTTCATTTTTCAGGGTATGGCCGACCAGGAAACCCGCTTCGTCAAGGTTGGGTGTGATGAGATGGACACGGGGAAAGAGCTGCTGCACCAAGGTCTGTACGGCTTCGTTTTCGATCAATACCGCACCACTGGTGGCGATCATGACGGGGTCCAGAACCACCTGACGAAGTTGGTGTCGGTCGATGGCGTCAGCCACCACTTGAACGATTTCTGGCGCATGCAGCATCCCGATCTTGACGGCGTCAACGCCAATGTCTTCGATCACGGCGTCGATTTGATCGCGCAGCATTTGTGGTGGGATGGCGTGGATGGCGCGCACGCCAGTGGTGTTTTGTGCGGTCAAAGCCGTTATGGCACTCATGCCGTAGCAGCCAAGTGCACTGAAGGTTTTGAGGTCGGCTTGGATGCCGGCGCCGCCGCCGCTGTCTGAGCCTGCGATGGTCAGCAGGCGTGGGTAGCGTGAGGTCGAGGGATTCATGGGCGGGTCTCTTGGGGGAAGTTGGCTTGCGCCAAGGCGAGCAGTTCGGCCGCAGCCGAAGCCGGGTCGCCCGCTGCACAGATGGCGCTGACTATGGCCAGTCCATCGGCACCACCTTGCCGCACTTGGGCTGCATTGGTGCGGTTGATGCCGCCAATGGCCACCAGAGGCAAGGCGGTCAAGGCGCGTGCACGTTGCAGCCCCGCCAGCCCCCAAGGGGTTTGGGTGTCCGTTTTGGTCGGTGTGGCAAATATAGGACTGATGCCCAGGTAGTCCACAGGCATACCGATAGCCTGTGTAATGTCTTGATCGTTTTCGACCGACAAGCCGATGAACACTTGCGGCGGCAATATTTTGCGCACCAGATCGACCGGCATGTCGCTTTGCCCCAAGTGCACGCCATCGGCCTGGCAGGCCAGGGCCACGTCAATGCGGTCGTTGATCACCAGCGGAATTTGCAAAGGCAGCAACAAGGATTTGAGCGCCTGTGCCCGAGCCACAAACTCCCGCGTGCCGAGGTCTTTCTCCCTCAGTTGTACGCAGGTGACGCCGCCACGCACTGCAGCGGCGACGACATCGGTCAGCGAGCGCCCTCGACACAGTGTTGAGTCTGTGACCAGATAAAGGCGCAATTGTTCGCGACTTATGCGTGCAAATTGGTTCATATTGGTTTCAGCCCACGTCCAATTTCAGGCGTGACATGAACTCCGACTCGGGCAGGCCTTGCAAGTTGTCGAGCAACAGCGCTGCCATGGTTCCGAGCCCAAGGCCTTGTGCCTGGGCTTGTTCAGCGGCCCGTTCCCCAGCGATGCTCATCAGTGCCATGGCGGCAGTAGTGGCACGCCAGGCATCGGGTTGGACCGCGCAGAAAGCGCCAATCAGGGCGGTCAGAGAGCAACCCACGCCAGTGATGCGAGTCATCCAGACATGGCCATTGTTGAGTCGCGCCATGCGCCCGTGGGCGTCCAGAATATGGTCAGTTCCGCCGCTGACACTCACAGTGCCTTGTGTACGCTGGGCAAGGGCTTGGGCTGCATCCAAGGCGTCGTTGGCGTTGGCGCTGCTGTCCACCCCCCTGGTTTTGATGGCCGCATTGGCGGTGCTCATGATTTCTGAGCCATTGCCACGAATCACGGTGGGATGACCCACCGCCAGCAACGTTTCCAAAGTTTGGTTGCGATAAGGGGTGGCACCTGCGCCCACCGGGTCGAGCACGACAGGAATGCCGCGGGCTTTGGCATCGACCATTGCCAAAGTCATGCTTTGCACCCAGTACGGGTCTAGCGTGCCGATGTTCAACACCAGGGATTGGGCGATTTGCACCATGTCCTTGACCTCTTCGTGGGCATGGGCCATAACGGGCGATGCGCCAGCAGCCAGCAGCACATTGGCGTTCAGGTTCATGACCACCAAGTTTGTGATGCTGTGCACCAGGGGGCTGCCATTGCGAACGGCCATGATGTCGGACCACAGATCGTCCGGGGAAACGCGAGATTCATTAGACAGTGCCATGACGTTAATTTCGTTATGGCAGGTCGGCTGGCTGGGAACGACACGCGGCCGAAATCGGTCGCCGTTCTTTTGACAAGCTTCCCTGCGCGAGGATTACCTCAATCAGGTTCAAAGGGACTTTCTCAGTCGAAGACCTCACGGACTTCAACACCCCTAGCGTATGCCACATGGATTTACTGATGTGACGCAGTGATTTTACAGGAGACAGCCCACGAGTCGGATCAAAAGGGTAAATGCACTGTAGCGAGCCCTTGCGCGCGAAGGTGTGCCGGGCTTTGCGGCCTGTTCGGGAGGCGTTCCTTGCATTCATTCGACTGCAGGGGTCGTCTTCCACAAAAGTAACAGCCCTCTCAAAGCTCCGGATGAAACCAGCCGTGCGGCTATCGCTGAAGGCGATCAGATTGTTCAAAGCCGCCGCGCTCGTTTTGCAACTGCTGACGCACTGTTCAATGACATCGAAGAAGCCAGCCGCAAGTAAGCGGGCAAGCCTGCCTCGGGCTTCAGACTACACCAGAGAATTTCAGAAGGATTGGCAACGCCTTTCTCATTCCGGCCGGTACGACATGAATGTACTGAACAGGCCATGTTGCTTCTGGTTACGAACGACGGACCTCTCCCGCTGAATGGTTAGACCATTCCTTGACGGGCGATTGGAGAGGCCATCGTGAGTGCCATGTAGGATGCAACTTCTTGTTGATCTACAGGCTTGATGATTCATGTAAGACTGACTTGGTGGTGTTTGTTCGTAGTGGGACTCACTTCGAGCTTTTTTCGCAAATGCCAACGAAGCGTAAGCCATTGATTTTGCTTGCGATTTCGAAACTCGGATGGTATTGGTCTTGATACCATATGGTCGTTCATATCATCTAATGCATTCGGTTCGCAGAAACCTTGATAAATGCTAGGTACAAGTTTTCCCGCTGTTCGCGGGAAAGTCCTACCATTTGCAGAGCTCTCCCATTTTCTTCAGGTCAATCACAAAAAGTCCCTTGCCTGTGATCCCGAGCGGGAAGAAAATCCGCAAGCGCGAGTTCCTTGAACAGATGGACAAAGTTGTTCCATGACAGGCGCTGATCGATTTGATCGCGCCTTACTACCCCGATTCAAGAAGGGGCATCCACCCTTCTCGTTGGCGACCATGCTGCGCACGCACTTTTTGCAGCAGTGGTTCACCTTGTCGGAACCGGGCATGTAAGAGGCGTTCTTTGATGTGCCTTTGTACCGGGAATTTGCCCAGCTCCCAGAGTTCTCGCGCATGCCCGACGAGAGCACTATTTTGCGGTTCCGTCATCGGCTGGAAAAGTACAAGCTGGCTGATCACATTTTGGCTACCATCAATGACTTGCTGATCGAGCGCGGTTTGCTGCTCAAAATTTGCACGTTGGTGGATGCCACGTTCATAGCAGCGCCCAGTTCCACCAAGAACAACGACAAAGCCCGCGACCCTGAAATGCACTCCAGCCAAAAAGGCAATCAGTGGCTCTTTGGCGTGAAGGCCCACACTGGCGCGGACACGGACGCTGACTCTGGTTTGGTTTACACGGTGCGAGGCACATCCTGTAATGTTCACGATGTCCTTGAAGGCAACAGCTTGCTGCATAGGCAAGATGTGGACGCTTATGGCGATGCGGGTTATCAAGGGCATCCACAAACGCCCCGATGCCAAGTCCTGCGTGACATGGCACGTAGCCATGCGCCCAGGCAAGCGCAGGGCTTTAGACAAGAGCGATCCGCTTGATCAGCTGACAGACCGGGTTGAAAAAGCCAAGGCTGGGATTCGTGCCAAGGTAGAGCATCCGTTTCGCGTAATCAAGCGCCAGTTCGGCCATGTCAAAACCCGCTACCGTGTGTTCAAGAAGAACACGACACAGTTGGTCATCTTGTTTGCCCTGTCCAATTTGTGGATGGTACGAACCAAATTGCAAGGGGCGCAGGGTTGAGCAGGTCTGGCGGCAAGGCAAGTGGTGCCGCCCATGGCCAACGGAGTCTCAAGGGACTCAAAAATTGCTGATCAACTCGGCGCTTTGAGCCAAAAACGAAAGAAGTTGAAGTCGACGGCCATTTGCCAGAGCTTGTTGAATTATTCAGACCATCCCTGAATCAATCAAACGCATGCCGAAAGGCATGCGTTTTTTTATTTCACCCACTGGTTCAGCTGCATGATCGGCATCAGCACCGCCAGCACAATCAACATCACCATGCCGCCCATGGCCACGATGAGCAGGGGTTCGAGCACGGTGGCCAGGGCCATAGCGCGGCGTTGCACTTCTGTGGACAGCTGCTGAGCTGCCCGCTGCAGCATGACGGGCAGTTGTCCGGTTTGTTCGCCTAAGCGCGCAAACATGGACAGCAGACCGGGGAAGCGGGCGTTTTGCGCCAATGCAGTGCCCAGCGGCGCACCTTCGCGCACGCGCACCAGGGCTTCCAGCGCGTCGGCGCGCAAGGCATGGTTAGACAAGGTGTCTGCAGCAGATTGCAGCGCTTTGAGGATGGGGACACCCGCAGCCGTGAGCATGGCCAGCGTGGAGGCAAAGCGGGCGCTGTTGTAGCCCCGGGCCAGCCGTCCAATCACGGGCAGGCGCAGCCAAGCGGCGTCAAAGCGCAGGCGAAAGGCAGTTTGTCGCAAGGCCAATCGCAAAATCCAAGCACCCGAAATCAGCAGCAGCAGCATCAGCCAGCCCCAAGTGCGAACGAAGGCGCTGATGGCCAGCATGGCCACCGTGAGGCCCGGCAGTTGTTGCTTGGTACCGGCGAACACCCCAGCCACTTGGGGCACCACCGAAGTGACCAGAAAAATCACAATCGCCAGCGCCACCAGGCTGACGATGGCGGGGTAAAGCGAGGCCGACAGCAGTTTGGCGCGCAAGGTTTGTTGGTCTTCCAGATCGTTGGCCAGCTGGTTCAACACATCGGCCAAGTGCCCGCTTTGTTCACCTGCTGCGATCACGGCCAGGTCAATGGCGGGGAACTCTTGCGGGTGTTGCGCTAGGGCCCGGCCCAAGGTGCTGCCCGAGTTGACTTCGGCGCGGATAGCGGCCATCAGCTGACCTTGGCGTTCGTCGTCGGCCTCATCGGCCAAGGCCGACAAAGCCCTTTCAATCGGCAGACCGCTGCCCACCAAGCCTGCCAATTGCCGGGTCCAGACCGTGCGCTGGCTGGTGCTGAAGGCACGTGTGCCCCCGATCGGTCGCTGCCACCATGGCAAGGTGCTGGTGGCAGCGGCCGAGCCTGCTGCGATGACTTCTACCAGCAGGGGCACCAAGGCTTGGGCGCGCAATTGGGTTCGGGCGGTTTTCAGGCTGTCGGCCTCGATCACGCCCTTGCGGGGCTTGCCATCGGCTTGCAGGGCTTCAAAACGGTAGGCGGGCATGTTCGGTGGGGGTTTGGTCGCTCGTTGGTGCGGTTCAGTCGCGCGTCACGCGCAGCAGTTCTTCGGCGCTGGTGATGCCCGTATCCACCAGACCCTGGCCATCGTCACGCATCAGCACCATGCCTTGGGCCAGCGCCGTGGCGCGCAGGTCGGCTTCGGCGGCGCGGTGATGAATTTGGGCGCGAATTTCGTCGTTGGCCACCAGCAGCTCAAAAATGCCGGTGCGCCCGGCGTAGCCGGTTTGGCCACAGGCAGTACAGCCAGCGCCATGGCAATCGCTGCAGCGCTTGCGCACCAAGCGCTGGGCCAGCACGCCGAGCAGCGAGGAGCTGAGCAAAAATGGCTCCACACCCATGTCGATCAGGCGATTGACGGCACTGGCGGCGTCGTTGGTGTGCAGGGTGGCCAACACCAAGTGGCCTGTCAGGGACGCTTGAATGGCGATCTGCGCGGTTTCAAAGTCGCGGATCTCGCCAATCATGATCACGTCCGGGTCTTGCCGCAAGATGGCGCGCAAGGCCTTGGCAAAGGTCAGGTCGATCTTGGCGTTCACCTGAGTCTGGCCCACGCCGGGTAACTCGTATTCGATGGGGTCTTCCACCGTCATGATGTTGTTGCGCGTGGCGTCCAGCCGCTGCAGCGCGGCATACAGGCTGGTGGTTTTGCCCGAGCCGGTGGGGCCGGTGACCAACAAGATGCCATGCGGCTGCTGGATCAACTGGTCCACCTGCTGCAGCACGCGGCCTTGCATGCCCACGGCTTCGAGCGTCAGGCGGGCCTGGCTTTTGTCCAGCAGGCGCAGCACGGCGCGCTCGCCATGTGCGCTGGGCAATGTGGACACGCGCACATCGACTGCACGGCTGCCCAAGCGCAGGCTGATGCGGCCGTCTTGTGGCAGGCGTTTTTCTGCGATGTCGAGTTCGGCCATGATTTTCAGGCGCGAGATCAGTGCCGCATGCAGCGCCCGGTTGGGCTGCACGACTTCGCGCAAGGTGCCGTCGATGCGAAAACGCACACTTGAATGGCGCTCATAGGGCTCAATGTGGATGTCGCTGGCCCCGTCGCGTGCGGCCTGCGTGAGCAAGGCGTTCAGCATGCGGATGATGGGCGCATCGTCGCTGGCCTCCAGCAGGTCTTCTACCGCTGGCAGTTCTTGCATCATGCGCGACAAGTCGGCTTCGGATTCGACTTCGCTGACCACATCGGCAGCAGTCGATGTCCCGTGCGCCTGACCACCCGAATAAGCTTGGCCAATGCGTTGGCTTAACTCAGACGCCGTGCTGTGCAGCAACTGCAGGCCCTGGCTGGCAAATTTGCGCGTGACTTCCGACAGGGCTGATCGGTCGGTTTCGTCGCACACGCTCAAGCTGAGCTGTTGGCCGTCGTCCTCCAGCAGCAGCCGGTTCGTGCGGGCAAAGGTGTAGGGCAGGGGGTAGCGCATGGCAAAAGGCTTCAGGGCTTTTGTTTTGCAGCCGCGCCATCGCTTGCGGGGGCAGCCGAAGTTGGCGGTGCAGGCGGCAACACCGCAGAACCTTGCACCGGCAAGGCGCCGGTCGGTGTGGGCTGGAAGCCTTGCTGGTTCAAGCGCATTTGTTCATAGCGCCCCAGCGACAGCGCTTCAGTGGCGGCACCATCGCGCACCACCACCGGGCGCAGGAACACCATCAGGTTGGTTTTCTTGCGGCTGCGGGTTTCGGCTTTGAACAGGTTGCCAAAGATCGGAATGTCACCCAAACCCGGCACCTTTTCCTGACTGTTGGTGGTGTCGTCTTGCAGCAAGCCGCCCAGCACCACGATGGAGCCATCATCGACCAGCACACTGGACTCGATCGAGCGCTTGTTGGTGATCAGACCCGCCGTGGAAGAACTTTTGCTGTCAATGCTGCTGACTTCCTGAAAAATCTGCATCTTGACCGTGCCGTTTTCGCTGATCTGGGGTTTCACCCTCAGGGTCAGGCCCACGTCTTTGCGCTCGATGGTCTGAAACGGGTTGACCGCGCCAGCGTTGCTGTTGTTGGCGGTGTATTGACCGGTGACAAAAGGCACGTTCTGACCGATCACGATCTTGGCCTCTTCGTTGTCCAGCGTGAGCAAGTTGGGCGTGGACAGCACGTTGGCATCGCCATTGGTTTGCAGAAACCGGGCCAGTGCGCCCAGTGCCAGTGCACCGTTGCGTTGCTGCCCAATGGCCAGATTAAAGCCGGTCGAGGGGGCGTAATTGCCAGAGGCCGCACCTGCAGCCAAGCTGAACAAGTTGGTGCCGCCCACCGCAAAGTTGGTGCCCAGCACGCCCACTGTGCCGCCATTGGTGCCGGTGCCGCTCATCCATTGCACGCCAAATTCGGCGGCCTTGTCGGCGCTGACTTCGGCGATCAGGCTTTCCACAAACACCTGGGCACGCCGCTGGTCGAGCTTGTCGATCACACTGCGCAACTGGCGGTATTGCGGTTCAGGGGCGGTGATGATGAGCGCATTGGTTGCAGGGTCGGCCTGAATTTGACCGCCTGTGGAGGGTTGTGCCGGCGCAGTGCTGGCCCCCGGGGTGTTTGTCGCCGTGACACCTGATGCAGCGGGAGGTGTGCTGACCGACCCTGAAACAGCGTTGCTGCCTTGGGCCGTCATGGCCGCACGCAATGTTGTGGCCAGCTTGGTGGCGTCGGCATTTTTCAGGTACACCACATGGATGTTGCCGCTGGCCGCACTGGCTCCGCTGGCACTGGGCTGGTCAAGCTGGGCCACCAGCCCGCGCACCAGCGCCACGCGCGCCGGATTGGCGGCACGCACGATCAGCGAATTGGTGCGCACATCGGCCAACACCGTGGTTTTGAACGCGCTGTCGGTTTGTCCCTGGGCGGGTGCTGCAGCGGCTGCCGCACCCGAGTCAATCAAGCGTTGCACCATGGGGGCCACATCGCTGGCGATGCCGTGTTGCATGCGGATCACCTCGACCCCGGTGGCGTTGGCGATATCCAGCGCGGCCACGATGCGGGCCAGGCGCTGCAGGTTGTCACTGTAGTCGGTGATGACCAGCGCGTTGGTGCCGGGGTTGACGTTGATGGTGTTGTTGGGACTGATGAGGGGGCGCAGCACCGGCACCAGGTTGTTGGCGTTTTCGTGGTTCAGGGTGAATATTTGCGTCACGATTTGACCGCTGCTGGCAGCAAGCGCACCGGCCGAGACGCTGCTGCTTTGGAGCTTGGCTTCGGCCTCAGGCACCACGGTGTACAGCCCCGCCGATTCCACCAGCGCAAAGCCTTGTGTGCGCAACTGCGCGGCAAACAGGCGCAGCGCCTGTGCTGGCGGCACGGGCAGGTTGCTGGACAGTGAAATCGTGCCTTTGACACGCGGGTCCACCACCACGTTGGCACCCGACAAGGTGGCCAGTGTTCTGGCCACAGCATCGATCTCTGCGTTGACAAAGTTGAGGGTGACGGGCTCTTTGGGTTTGGCCGTTTGAGTCCAAGCGTTGCCGCCCAGAGTCGCCAGAGCCAAGGTCATGACGGTGAGTCGAAGGGGTTTCAAAAGCAAGTGTGTGTGCATGGGTTCATCCCAGAGAAAGCAGGCTGCGCGCGCCTTGACGGCGGCCGATGATGTTGAGCAAATTGGACAGGGCGGCTTCGCTGCCCTCTTCGGCCGAGGCTTCGCCGGTAAAGCGCAGGCGCTGGCCCACCCACTGACCCTGGCCCGACAAGCGCAAGGGGCCTTGAATGGTGTTCAGCTGCAGACCCGGTGTGGGCGTGCCCTCGGGGGTGCCCGTCAGTGCGATGCTGTAACTCCCCAGCGGCTTGATGGGGCTCAGGCGGGAGGACAGGTTTTGCAGGTTCAAGTCGATCAGGCCCCGCATTTGCAAACGCCCTTGGGCCCAGTTAAGTTGCAGCCCCTCGGTGCGCAGCTGCAATTGCCCTTCGGGTTGCAGCGTGTTCCAGGGCGCGCCCAGGCCCGTCAGCAACGCGGCGGGCCACTGAGACGGGTGATCGCTGACCTGCAGGTTCAGGGTGGATGCGCCCAGACGCACCTGCAAATGAGCCGCTTGGGCCATGCAGCAATCGGCTTGCCAGCCCAGACGCAGGCCTGTCCATGCAGGTGTCAGCGTCCAGCGCAAGCGACCCGGCAGGGCCAGTGGGTCGCGGCTGCCCGCACCGCCACTGAGCAGCAGTTGGGCAGATCCCGCCCACACCGTGCCCCGGGCATCCAGCCACTGCACCTGGCCTTGGCTGGCTTGCGCCACGCCCCAGGCCAGCCAACGCGCAGGGGCCCAAATCAGCATGGCCAACACCAGGCCCAGCACGCCGCCGATCACCGCATACCGCCAGCGCGGCCGCAAGCCGTCCTGCGCGCGCGCCTGGCGGCGTTGACGCGTCAGGGCGCTGGTGGGGGCAGACATCAAGGGTGACACGGTGAGGGTTCGATTCGGTGTTGGGGTCGTTTGAAAATCAAGGCAGGCGCAACACCAGCGAGCCGCGCCAAAGCACGGGTTCAGTGGTGCTGGCGGCCGAGGCCTTTGAGGCCGTGCCTTGCTGCAGTTGCGCTTGCACCGGCATGGCTTGGGCGCGTTCGCGTGCTTGGCTCAGCCAGCGGGCTAGGGCCTCGGGTGGGGCTGCGTTCAGGCTCAGGGTGGCGCGCTCGCCTTGCAGGCTGATGCGCGCCTCTGGCCCCAGTTCGCTCAGGTTGTTTTCCAACCAAGTCAGGGCTTCGGTTCGGGTGATCGGGCTGGGCTTTTGCAGTGTTTTGGCTTGCGCTTGCAGTTGCTGCATGTGCTGGCTTTGGGCGTCTAAGCTGGCTTGCCGTGCCGGGGCTTCTTGCCAGGTGCGCCAAGCCGGGGCCAAAGCCACGCTCCAGATGGCGGCCAGGGCCAGCACCAGCGCACCCAAGCCCAGCAACTGCTGTTCACGCGGACTGCGTTGGCCCCAGGCCTGGCTCAAAGCCATGCGAAGGGCAGACACTTTGCTGGCCGCGTTGGGGGTGGCGTTGTTCATGGCTTGGCCTCACTGGCAGTCTTGACTGTGATGACCCAAGCGCTGCCTTCGGCCCGCCAGCCATAGCCGCGTGCGGTCAATGCTTGTTGCAAACCGGTTTGTTGCGCGGCGGTGGGTGCAAAACCCGACACTCGCAATTCGCCCGGCTGGTAGGCCCATTGCGTGGGCGCTGCCAGCCCGGCGGGCAGTGCCTCACCCAGGGCGGCCAGCATGGCTTCGAGGTCGTGGGCGCTCAGTTGGCCCGAGGCCTCGCGCAAGCGGTCGACCTCGCGAGCCATTTGCAGCGGGGCATCCACCACCACCTGCGTGTTTGGAAAAGTGTCGCGCAGCACTTGGGCCCAACTCGCTTGCTGCGCTTGCCAGTTGGCGCGGGTCTTCCAGGCCCAGGCGTTCCAGCCGATCAGCTGGCTGGCCAGCAGCACCCAAAGCCCCCAGCGCGCTGGACGCCAGGCGCTGCTGTGCCAAAAGTTGCTGACCACGCGCTGCCCGTTTTTCAGGTAACGCGTGCGGCTGTTGGCGCGTAGACCAAACTGCGCCAAATCAAACGCGGCGCGGCTGGCCGCCAGCCAGTGCTGGCCAGGGGCTATCAATCGCACGGCAGGGCCAAAGGCCTCAGTGGCCCAGGCCACCACGCCTGGCTCAGCTTGTATCCGGGCGTTGGCCAGCTCAGGTGCGCTCAGGCCGATGTCGTCACCGGGCGTGCGCAGGGCGTGCATCGGCAAGCCCCAGACACCGCGCTCGGGGTGGCTGACCCACAGCCAACCGCTTTCTGTGTCACCCAGTGCCGCGACTTCGCAGGGCGCCGATGCGGCCAGCGGCGGTTGAAACTCCGGCACGATGCGGTGCACCGGCAGGCCAGCTTGTTCGAGGGCCTGCAGGTGGGCACTGAGCCAGACGCGGTCGCACACCGCCACCCAAGGGCTGGCAGTGTTTTGCCAGTCAGGTTGCAAGGCCATGTGCAGATGCGCCGGGTCGTCGAGCAGTCGGTCTTCGAGCAGACCTTGCAAGGCCGCTTGCAAGCGGGGCGCTTGTTTGTGCAGGCCCGGCGGCAACTCCACCTGGTGCCACGACACGGCGTGTGCGGGCAGCAATGCCACGGTCTCGGTGTGTCGGTCGGCTGCGGGTAACAAACTGGCCGCAGCCCATTGCAGTGACACGGGCGGGTTGACCGACTCGGCTTGCACCAGCGCATGGGCATACGCATGGCTAGGACCGGGTGGGCCGGGGGGCAGTTGAATGATCAGGGTGCGCATGAACGGCTCATTGTAAAGGCCCCATCTGGGGGCTTTGGATGCGCCAGACCATGCGCACTTGGTTACCATCGCGCCGCACCAGTGAACGCTCTTGCTGCACCACTTGGTTAATGCGCATGCGGCCCAACACCTCAAAGTAGCGGCTTTGCACGCTGTGCTGTTTGTCATCGAGCAGGCGAGCTGACGCGCCCAGCGCTTGTTGGGCGGCGCTCAGGCTGGTCCAGTGACCGCGCTCGCGCAGTGCCAAGGCCTGGCGTGCCGCGGCCATGTCCAGCCCCGGCACGCTGGCCGACAGCACCTCGGCCGAAGCCGTGTTCAGGTTGACCGGTGTGGCCTCGGGCAGCACGGTGATGTGCGCTTGCAAGGCCGCCAGTGTGCTCGGGCTCAGGCCCAACCAAACCAGTTGTTCGGTGAGTTGGGGGACCAAGGGCGTACCCGGTGGCACCACGGAGTTGACTTGGGTGCTGTCGGTGCCTTGGGCCTGAACGGCGGCGTTCAGCTGGCGCGCCATTCTTTGCAGCTCGGCCAGTGGCAGACCCAGTCGCTCGAACAGGGCCGCAAAACGCGCCAGCGCGGCGGGCGATATTTGCTTGTTGTCAATCAGGTTCATCACGTTCATGCGCGACTGTGCGTCGGTGATTCGCCCTGACAAATAAACCTCGGCATCGCCTTCACGCCACTGCTGGTCTTGCGACAAAAAGGTGGACAGCTTGGACTCTTGCACCGGCAAGGCCCAAGGCTCGCCCAAGTGGTCGGCCCCCGTGCTTTGCGTCGAAATGGCGTCCTCGCGCAAGATCAGGCGCGTCCAGTCGAGCGCGCCCGTCATCATCCAAGCGGTCTGGCTGCGTCCGCGTTCGGCGCTTTCGATCTCGACTTGCCGCCACTGTTGCCAAAGCGCGGCACTGGCCAGCGTGGTGACCAGTGCCACCGTGAGCATGGCCGTCAGCAAAGCCGCGCCGTGCTGGCGCGAGCGGGTGCTGCCGCGTGCAGCAGTTGTGGCTGAGCGCTGACGATGGCCTGTCATGACGGCGAACCCGACAAAGTGGGGCGTACCCAGTCTAGCGTCAGCGCGCCCTGCCCGACAGGCCCAGGGGGCAAGCTGAGCACCAGACGCACGCCATCAGGCGGGGTGTGTGGGCTGCTGTTGGCTGCTGTGCCGGGGTTGTTGGTGTTGCTCGTGTTGGAAGCATTGGCGCTGTCCGGGCTGACGGTTGCGCTGGACAAGGGGTTGGCCCAGCTGCCGCCCCGGTGCACAAACAGCTGCCAGCCAGCCATGGCGTGAATGTTCACCTGCCCAGTGCGCGTGTTGTCATCAGGCGTCTGCCCCCATTGCTGGGCCAGCGCCCAGGCGTTTTGCCAGTCGCCCAGTTGTTGCAAGGGGCCCGACTGCCAGCGCTGCCAATCGCCGCCACCCGGGCGACCCGGGTCGTTGCGCCAAGTCCAGGCCACGACCCGCACACTGGTTGTGCTGGGCAAGACCCCTGAGGCGCTTTGCGCGCTGGGGAGATCGGGTCGGAGATCAGGTCGGAGATCCGGTCCTTGTGCGCTGCGCCGGGTCAGGCGCAGCACCCGGCCATCCCAGTCCCAGCTGAGCGTGCCGCTCAACTCGGCCAGTTGGTCCAAGTCGGTCTGCCATTGGGCCAGGCCTGTTTGCAGGGTGCGGATTTCGTCCGATCGGCTTTGCAAATTGCTTTGCGTGCGCAGCATGCCATCCAGCCCGCGCCAAGCCATCAGGCTCATCAAGGCCATGACACTGATGGCCACCAGCACCTCGATCAGGGTGAAGCCGCGCGCAGTGGGCTTCATCAGTAACGCCCCATGACGGTGGACAGTTGCAGCACGTACTCGCCCTGGCTCAGCACGCGGGCATCGACCCGCCGGAAGTTGGGGTTCGGCGTGGGGCGGACCGACACGTCCACTTGCAAGGACCGCCCGGCTTGCGTGCATTCGGTTGTGTTGTTGCCCGTGTCGGGCAGTTGCCGGCGCAAGCGCAAGGCCACGAGCTGGTTTTCTGCACACATTTGCCCCAGCATGCTCAGAGTCTGGCGCTCTGCATTGCGGCTGAGCGCGCCTGTGGCCTGCAGCCCTGCCATCAGGGCCAGGGCGGTGATGCCCAGCGCCACCAGCACCTCGATCAGGGTGAAGCCGCGTTGTGCCTTGTTTGGAGAGGTCATGGCTCCACCCATTCGGCTGTGCTTTGAACCCGGAAAGGCCGCAGCCCATCGGTGATGACCCACAGTGTCTGGCTCGGTGCCAGTGCACTCGACAGGGCCACCGATTGCGGCGCAATCAAGGGCTCCGGTCCCAGCGTGAGGGCCGTATCTGGCGCAGCGCGGGTGGTGTCGGCCAACCAGCTTTTGGGCAAACCTGGTGGCGGCAAGCCTTCAAACACAAAAGCAGCCCCTTGCGCTTGAGCGCGCCAGACCACCGGTAGCCCGTTGGCGCGGGCTTGGGCGCGTCCAGTTTCGAGCAGAGCGGCCAGACGCTGTGCGTCGCGTTGTAAGGCGCTGTCTGCGCTGTCGCGCAAGGAGAGGCTGACGCCTGCGGTGGCCACGGCGATCAAGGCGATCACCACCAGCAACTCCAGCAAGGTGAAGCCGCTGTTTGGGGTGACCCGGGCTTTACTGCCAGCTGCCGATGTCAGCATTGTTGCCCTCGCCGCCGGCTTGCCCGTCAGCGCCAAAGGACAGCACATCCACCTCGCCTTTGATGCCAGGGTTCATGTATTGATAGGGGCGGCCCCAAGGGTCATTGGGCAGCTTGTCCAGATAAGGCTTCCAGTTGCCCGGCACAGGCTCGGTGGTGGGTTTCAGGATCAGGGCGTTCAGGCCTTGCGCGCCTGTGGGAAAGCGCTGGTTATCCAGCTTGTAGAGCTTGAGCGCTTGCATCACATTGCCCACGTCGGTGCGGGCTGCGGTGATGCGCGCATCGTCAGCGCGGCCCAGCACGTTTGGCACAATCAGCGCAGCCAGCACGCCAATGATGGCCAACACCACCATCAACTCGATCAAAGTGAAGCCGCGTTGCTTACGTGGTTTGTTTATCAATTCTGTTTTCATGTCTTCCATCATAATCTGCCGATGCTCTCCATTTCTGAACGCAACCCTTTGCGAAACTTGGCCATACCCGGGGTGACCGGCTTGATTTGGGCGCTTGCCGCTGCCAGTGTTGTTTTTTGGGTGTTGATGTGGCCTACACAGCAGGCAGGCGTCGCGCTGGTGCCCGTCGCAGCTACCCAGACCAAGCAAGACACCCATACCCAAACAGCCAAGGCCCTGGGGCATGCCGCCGCCTCAAAGGCCAACGTAGAACTGCCAGTGAACAGCCCCTTCAAACTGATGGGCGTTATTGTGAATCCGAGCGGCCAAGGAAGTGCGCTAATCAGTGTAAATGGACTTCCTCCGCGGCCTTATAAAACTGGTGAAATTTTGCAAAATGGATGGTTGCTTCATAGCTTGACTAGTGCTCAAGCACATTTGAAAATTGAAGGTGCACATGTCGTGCTCGTATTGCCGATCACGACCAGTCAGTCAGAATGAGTGAAAAACTACGTATCAATGCAGCTCAACTGCGAAAGAGTCGAATCCATTCACTGTCCATAAAGCCTTCTTGACAGTCATAAGCGGGAATCTTTCAACCAATATCCGGCACTGGCATATGTCCGCTTCAAATGGTCAATAAAGTGCCGTACTTTGGCAGGTAAGTGCTTTTGCTGCGGATAGACCGCAAGAATGTCGTATGCAGGCAGTGCGTACTGATCAAGAACGGTCATCAGAGCACCGCTTTGCAGTTGTTTCTGAATTTCCCACGTTGAACGCCAACCCAGACCCAACCCCTCGCTGACCCAACGATGCAGCAATTCTCCGTCATTGCAGTCTAGGTTCCCCTCAACCCTCACGGCCACGGTTTTGCCATCTTTCTGGAAGTACCAACCGCGCTGCTGGCCGCCTTGCAGATTGAAGGCTAGGCAGTTGTGCTTGCGCAGGTCATCCAGCGTTTTGGGTTTGCCGCATTTACTGAAATATGCGGGCGTACCGCAGACGACGCGTTGGTTGCTCGCTAAGTGGATTGCCACACAGTTAGGATCGATTTGTCCTCCAATGCGCAGCCCTAGGTCATAGCCTTCGCGCACCAAATCGACCACGCGATCCGTCAAATTGAAAGAAATTTTGACCTGCGGATTGGCTTTGACAAAGGTGCTGGCGTGTGGAGCCACATGCAACCGCCCGAATGCCGCAGGTGCCGACACGATCAAGTGACCACTGGCGAGCTTGTGTTGTGAGGACACTGATTTTTCTGCTTCGTCCCAGCGGGCCAAAAGCTGACGGCACTCATCAAGATAGCTGGCCCCCTGATCGGTCAGCGTCAAGCGGCGGGTACTGCGGATGACCAACTGAGTGCCAAGTCTTTGTTCAAGTGCGTTCAGTCGACGCCCCATCATGACTGGTGTCACTCCCACACTCAATGCGGCTGCAGCCAAACTGCCGTGAGTCATAACTTGGACAAAGGCATCGATTTCCTTGAAGCGATCCATGTCAATTCCCAATTGATTCAATACGCAAAGTACCGAATGAAAGTATCTGCAATGCGATTCCCAAACTGTTTGTGAAACTCTAGCATCTAAATTGATTTGATTCACATTGATATCTAGGAAAAAAATGACCCGCATGACCGCTGTAGAAGCCGCACTTTGTGTGATGGAGAAAGAAGGCATCTCCCAAGCCTTTGGTGTTCCCGGGGCCGCCATCAATCCAATGTACGCCGCGCTGCGCAAGCGCGGTCAAATCACCCATGTACTGGCGCGCCATGTAGAAGGTGCCTCACACATGGCCGAGGGCTACACCCGCGCCCGTTCCGGCCAGATTGGGGTGTGCATTGGCACTTCGGGGCCTGCGGGCACCGACATGATCACGGGCCTGTATTCGGCCATGGCCGACAGCATCCCGATTTTGTGCATCACCGGCCAAGCGCCCCGGGCGCGTTTGTACAAGGAAGACTTTCAGGCGGTAGACATCGAGAGCATTGCCAAGCCGGTGACCAAGTGGGCGGTGACGGTGCGCGAGCCTGCTCAGGTGCCCTGGACGTTTCAGCAGGCCTTTCACCTGATGCGCTCGGGCCGCCCCGGTCCGGTGCTGATTGACTTGCCGATCGATGTGCAACTGGCCGAGATCGAATTCGACATCGACACCTACGAGCCATTGCCGGTCTACAAACCTGCGGCCAGCCTGGCCCAGATCCACAAGGCGCTGGACATGCTGATGACGGCTGAGAAGCCCTTGATCGTGGCCGGTGGCGGCATCATCAATGCCGATGCCAGCGACTTGCTCGTCGAGCTGGCCGAGGTCACGGGCATCCCGGTCATTCCCACCCTGATGGGCTGGGGCTGCATTGCCGACGATCACCCGTTGATGGCGGGCATGTGCGGTTTGCAAACCAGCCACCGCTATGGCAACGCCACCATGCTGGCCAGCGATTTTGTGTTGGGCATTGGCAACCGCTGGGCGAATCGACACACCGGCTCAGTGGACGTTTACACCCAAGGTCGCCGCTTTGTGCATGTGGACATCGAGCCCACGCAGATTGGCCGTGTTTTCATGCCCGATTACGGCATCGTGTCGGACGCCAAAGCCGCGCTGCAGTTGTTTGTGCAGGTGGCCCGCGAGCGGCGTGCGGCCGGCAAGTTGCGCGACTATTCGCAGTGGGCTGAGCGCTGCGCCGAGCGCAAGCGCCTGATGCTGCGCAAGACCCATTACACCGAAACGCCGATCAAGCCGATGCGCGTTTATGAAGAGATGAACAAGGCCTTTGGCCGCGATGCGGTGTACGTCAGCACCATCGGTTTGTCGCAGATTGCCGGGGCGCAATTCTTGAATGTGTTTGGTCCGCGCCAGTGGATCAACTGCGGTCAGGCCGGTCCTTTGGGTTGGACCATTCCGGCGGCTCTGGGCGTGGTGGCCTCGGACTCCACACGCACGGTGGTGGGTTTGTCGGGTGACTACGATTTTCAGTTCCTGATCGAAGAGCTGGCGGTGGGCGCACAGTTTGGCTTGCCCTATGTGCATGTGCTGGTGAACAACAGTTATCTGGGTCTGATCCGACAGGCGCAGCGGCAGTTTGACATGGATTACTGCGTGCAACTGGCGTTTGACAACCAGAACGTGGACGACCCGGCCTTGAAGGGTTTTGGGGTGGACCACCACGCGGTGGTGCAGGGCCTGGGGTGCAAGGCGCTGCGTGTGACCGATCCCGAAAAAATTGGTGATGCCCTGGTGCAAGCCCAGGCCATGGCGCGGCAGCATCGCGTGCCGGTGGTGGTGGAAGTGATTTTGGAAAAAGTGACCAATGTGGCCATGGGCACTGAGATCGACCGCATCAACGAGTTCGAAGCGGTGGATTGCCGCCATCCCGAAGGCTTGAAGGGCTTGGAGCTGGCAGGTCTGCTCGAATAAACCACGCGACGTTTTCCATTTCATCATTTCGCGCCATCGGCTCAGGGGGCAGTGCGCGGTGAGACAACCCATCCGATTTCAGGAGTTTTGCTGTGCCTCGTTTTTCTGCCAATTTGTCCATGCTGTTCACCGAGCGGCCCTTTCTGGACCGCTTTGACCTGGCCGCTCGCGCCGGTTTCGAGGCGGTCGAGTTCTTGTTTCCCTACGATCACCCCGCCGAAGAAGTGGCCAAAGCCCTCAAAGACAGCGGCCTGAAACTGGTGCTGCACAACTTGCCGGCGGGCAACTGGGCCGCAGGCGAGCGGGGTATCGCCTGCCACCCGGATCGTGTGGTGGAATTTTGTGAGGGTCTGAACCAGGCACTGGACTATGCCCGGGTGCTGGGCACGCCACAGATCAATTGCCTGGCGGGCATTTTGCCTGCAGGGGGGGACCCGCTGGAAGCCCGTGCCACGCTGGTCAGCAATTTGCGGCATGCCGCGGCCACGCTGGGGCGCAAAGGTGTGCGCTTGCTGATCGAGCCGATCAACACGTTCGATATTCCGGGATTTTTTGTCAATCGCACGCAGCAGGCCTTGCAGCTGATGGACGATGTGGGCTCGGACAACCTGTATTTGCAATACGACATCTACCACGCCCAGCGCATGGAGGGCGAGTTGTCGGCCACGTTGCAAAAGCAGCTGAGCCGCATGGCCCATGTGCAAATTGCCGATAACCCCGGACGGCATGAGCCGGGTACGGGTGAGATCCATTACCGGCACCTGTTTGAGTGGCTGGATACGATCGGTTACAGCGGTTGGGTCGGTTGTGAATACAAGCCCCGGGATGGCGCGCCGGGTGGCACCCAGGCGGGTTTGGGCTGGCTGCAAACGTGGCTGCCGAAAGCGGCATCGGTGAGCACCCAAATCCGAGAAGCAGAGCAGCCACAGCTGGCCTGATCTTCAACCTCTCAAAAGGAATTCACATGAATAAATGCGGCCAAAAAATCGGTTTCATCGGACTGGGCATCATGGGCGCACCCATGGCCCTGAATCTGCTCAAAGCCGGGCACATCATGTTTGTGCAGACCCGCAGCAAAGTGCCTGCTGAACTGGTGGAAGGGGGTGCCACCTTGTGCACCAGCGCCGAAGAGGTGGCCAAGCGGGCCGACGTGATCATCACCATGCTGCCCGATACCCCCAATGTGCAAGAGGTGTTGCTGGGTGAGCGCGGTGTGGCCTTGGGCCTCAAGAGCGCACCACGGGGCACCGATGGGCAGCCCAAACTGGTGATCGACATGAGCTCCATCAGCCCCATGGCGACCCAATCACTGGCCGAGCGCATCCACGCGCTGGGCTGCGAATACCTGGATGCACCTGTGTCGGGCGGCGAGGTCGGGGCCAGGGCCGCAAGCCTGACCATCATGGTGGGTGGCTTGCCCGAAAGCTTTGAGCGTGCGCGGTCGATTTTTGAAATCCTAGGCAAAAACATCACGCATGTGGGGGGACACGGTGACGGGCAAACCACCAAGGTGGCCAACCAGATCATCGTGGCGCTGAACATCGAAGCGGTGGCCGAAGCCTTGCTGTTTGCCAGCAAGGCCGGCGCCGATCCGGCCAGGGTGCGTCAGGCGCTGATGGGGGGCTTTGCCGCCAGCCGTATCTTGGAAGTTCATGGTGAGCGCATGGTCAACCGCAGCTTCAACCCCGGTTTTCGCATCGCGTTGCACCAAAAGGACTTGGGCCTGGCCTTGCAAGGTGCACGCGAGATGGGCTTGTCCTTACCTCACACCGCCAGCGCGGCGCAACTGCTGCAGGTGTGCGCTGCCCACGGCATGGCGGGGCTTGATCACTCGGCGCTGTGCCGCAGTCTGGAGATCATGGCGGAACATGAAATTGCGACAAGCAATGCAGTAATTCCAAGCTAACATCAACCAATAGCCTTGTGAGGTTTTATTCCTTGAAAAATGTCATTAAGAATTATTTTTAGCGTGCTACACATTTCAATCACCACGATCAGGATGAGTCTGCAAGGAACTGTTACGGCTTGTAGTAGTCACCAGTACGGATTCTTACTCGGTTCGAGTTGCAAGTCCCCGCAGCATAAAGGGGGCAGATATGAGGAGATCGGGTTCTGGAAGTTATGTTTACTATCAAGTATTTTCTTCGTACCTAACTTTGATGTAATGGCCCAGTCCCAACGACCACCGAACAGTCCAACATTACTCACCGTCACGGGTAATTTGAGAACGTTCAACTCCCCAAATGAATTCAGATGGGACATGAAGATGTTAGAGGCATTACCACAGCACTCATTTATTACGATGACGCCATGGTCAAACAAGCCTGTCGCATTCAATGGTCCTTTGTTGCGAAATGTCTTGTCTTCAATGGTTGCCAACGGGACGATCATCAAGGCGACTGCTCTTAACGATTATGTTGTGCGTTTTCCTGTGAGTGATGCGTTCGAGCATGATGTCATGATTGCGATCAAGATGAATGGCGCATACATGCCCATACGCAGTCGTGGACCTCTATTTCTGGTTTATCCATTTGATAGCAAGCCTGAACTTTTGTCATCGAAATATTACGAGCGAGCAATCTGGCAGTTGCGCCTGATAGACATTCAATGATCAACGGATTGAACCATGTCAGATACTCCCAAAGTCCCTGTTACAAACTACGGGAGTCGTACATTCTGGTATGGCCTGACCGTCATCTTTTTTGCAATCTCCGCGGTGTTAGCAGTACTGCTGCAGGCAATTTGGATTCGCACGGATGCTGAACTCAAAGCAACCCAAATACAAGCCGACTCGTCGCTGAATTTGGCGGTTCAGTTTGATCGGGAGTATTTGCGCTTCAAACATCAGTTAGAGATATTCATAGGCAATAGGCGTGATTTGCAAGCGCTCAAGGATCGATACGAAATCTTGCTGAGCCGAATCCAATTGTTGGAGGAAAACCCGACTACACAGGACTTACAGACAGAGCCAGACTATAAAGACCTGATGCTAGGCATGAGGTCCCTAGCCACAAATGTGGATCACCTAATTGAGGGTCAATATCCCGACGAGCTTGAGCTTTCTCACTTATTACAAGAAATGTTGGCCTTGGCGCCAAGTGTCCAAGCTTTTGTCCACATGACAAACCGGAAGGTGGTTTTGCATCTTGAGAGGCAGCAAGCACTAGCTCGAAAACAAGACCGACTGATAGTTTCGCTAGCGGTTTCTTTGTTAGCCCTGTTGACTCTTAGTTTGGCAGGACTGATCAAAGCGCAACGCAAGGCCCGAATTGAACGAGTGGAATTAGAGCAACTTAACTTTCAGTTGCGCTCAGCACGGCAAGAAGCGGAATCAGCGAGTCAGGCCAAAAGTCGGTTTCTCGCGAACATGAGTCACGAGCTGCGAACGCCATTCAATGGCTTATTGGGAATGCTGCAGGTACTGGCGCAATCAGATTTGAACAACGAGCAAAGAGAATTACTAGATACAGCCCACCAATCTGCTCAGCATTTATTGGGTTTACTCAACGACATCCTTGATTTGTCATCCTTGGATGCTGATAGTTTGATAATCCGTTCAGCACCCATGAATGTATGTCAGACGATTCAAGATGTTATTGATTGGATGGCACCCAGTGCCAACACGTCGTCTGGATTGGCAATTGATTTCAACGACAGCGGGTGCATCACTCATGCTCATGGAGTTGTGCTCGGCGATGTGACTCGAGTACGTCAAGTGGTACTCAACCTACTCAGCAACGCGATCAAGTTCACACCTGAGGGCAAAATCGAGTTGGCACTCAATTGCGCTCAAATCGACGAACAAAATATACGCTGGACTTTGTGCGTGAAAGACACCGGCATGGGTATGTCTGACGATACAAAGGCACGACTATTTCAGCGCTTTAGGCCTGGTGATGAGTCGATCACGCGTAAGCATGGTGGGGCAGGATTGGGGTTGGAGATTTCTCGCGCATTGGCTCATCGAATGGGCGGGGATATTCTGGTGCATAGTGAGCTAGGTATAGGCTCAACATTCATTTTTGAATGGAATACGCCAATCTACGTTGCCGACACCAATAGCGTATCAGCGACGACAGGTCACGAACTTGTAGAGGCAACGAATGCTCGAGGTGAGTGTGAGCACAGATCCGTGGCTTGCGTTCTTGTTGTGGATGACCACCCAGTCAACCGGTCAGTCTTAGGTGTGATGCTCGCGAAATTAGGATGTGAGGTGCTTTTCGCAGATGACGGGCAAAAAGGTCTTGAGATGGTCCTCAATCATCGAACTGACTTGGTACTAATGGATTTGCACATGCCTCAAATGGACGGGTTCGCTTGTACGCGTGCCATACGAGCTTTGCCAAATCAGTTAAAGGCGTTGGTTCCTATTGTGGCCGTCAGCGCAGATGTGCTCCCCGAGACAAGAAAACTGGTCAAGTCTGCTGGATTCAGTGGTTTTCTGACCAAGCCCGTTTTGCAAAATGAGCTTAACCGGACTGTCCAAGAACAAATGATGAGTTGAATGACACGCTGCAGGGGTGTATTCAACCGTGCTGAGTTTTCAGAAAGTGTTGCAACCGAACATCTCTTGGGTTGAGTTGAGACTTAGTGCTTTCCGATCTCCATCTAAGAATTCAGCAAATCGGAAACTGAAAATTTCTATTCGCAGTTCAAAGCGAGCGCACGAGATTGACTGCAAAGCCGATTAAGACAATGCCCATTAACCGTTCAAACCAGTGTCCGATTCGGATAAAAACTGAGCGGATGCGAGTATGAGAAAAAAGTAAGCTCACCAGCGCAAACCAGGCTGCATTAACAAAACACATCCAAGCCCCGTAAACCACTTGAATAGACAAGGGTGTTGAGTTACTGACCAATGTTGTGAATATGGCCAAAAAAAACAGTGTGGCCTTTGGGTTAGACGCATTGGTCAGAAAACCAGTCGTGAAAGCCTTCCAAGCAGACGGCTGACTGAATATCGTAGACATTTTCTCAGCCGTGTCTGTCAGTAGAGGCGCTGCTGGCTTGGCTTTCAGCAATTTGAATGCGAAGTAGAGTAAATAGGCACCGCCCAGCAATCGGGCGCTCATCGCTAGGCTGGGCGTGGCATGAAGTAGTGCGCCAATGCCTAGTAAGGTATAGGCGACATGTACCGAAATGCCGCAACCTATTCCCAGGGCGGTGAACAAGCCTATGCGGCGGCCATGACGCACACTTTGGCTAACGGTAATCGCAAAGTCTGGACCTGGGGCCACCACTGCAAGAAAGTGTACGGTGGCTAACGCGATGAACTCGGTTAAATAGGATGTCGCCATACTCAGCTCCAGAAAGTGAGGGGCGCGTGGTCGCCTCGATAGCCTACAAAGCAGGACAGGCTGAGCCGTGAGTTGTTCACACTAGGCGCAACCGCATGCATCTTGCGCGAGTTGAATAAAATCAGTTCTCCACAGTGTGGTTTGAGCCTGAGTGATGGCTTGCCCAATAATTCGGGCGGGATGCCGTAGCTGTCACCGCGCAGAGCGTCGAACTCGGTTGGTGGCATTTCCCTTTCCCATATTTCTAGCTCTCCACCTTCGTCGGGCATGTTGAGGTAAACATTGCAGGCGAATTGCGCTTGCAGGCTCTTTGCGTGAAAGTTGTGCGGTGCGTCTTTGGCAAAAATGTCGTGGTGGGCCAGGAAGTAAACATCTGGTTCAACCACGCGGGATAGCCCGATAAACATCTTCTGGCCGTACAAACTTTCCAAATTGGCACCTGCTGGCCAAGCTTCGTCCAATTCACACCGCAGTCTGTCTATCGGAGAGACATAGGGCAAGCAACGCTCGCGCAGATTTTCAATATGTCCATGGGCTTGCTCAAAGTAGGTATTTAGCAATTCGGGCTTATTTTCCGCTTCGTAAAACGCCACACCAATGCGACCTATGCTAGGAGCATTGATGTAGGGAGCATAACCAGGCATCATGATCTTATCTGCCAACTTAAGGCATAAATCAGACGACAAATATTCCTTGATTCGGAGTGCCAGCACTTCGCCACTGGCCAGTTGTTTCAGGGCGCGTTGATCGAGTTTTTTCGTTTCTAGTAGCATGTCAGATAAGGGTAGAGCTGTTGGTTGCGCAAAGTTCGTAGCTGACGGAGAGTTGGTTTTGCCTTCGTTTTACGTCAAGTAGGCGAATTGCACCGATTTCAGCGAGGCTACGTACATGGGTGCCACCGCATGGGAAAGCCGATAACTCACCGAAGCCAATCATGCGTTGCCCATTACGGATTTCGCAGCTTCTGACCAAGTCCTGTTCAATCAGCTTCTCTATAGCACTAGCCATAGCAGCCAAATCAATGCATTGACTGTTCTCACACTGAAACACAACTCTGCTTTCGCCTGGCCAATGCTGGGCTTTGCTGGGCATGAGCCCTTGCGCAATCCCAGCGTGACCGATTAGGTGACCGGCAGAGTGAAGTCTGGTATGTAACGAGCGGGTATCAGCGTGTAGCCGCTGGCGGACGGGACCAAGGCCTAGTGGCCGTCCCACAATGTGGTGAATTGCCTCGCCGTGCAATTCAACAGCTAACACCGGGCAATCATTCAACCACCCTGTATCAGCGAGCTGCCCACCTCCACGAGGATGAAAGATTGTTCGCTCCAATTTCACGATCCAACGGTCTTCGCTTTCCTCGCAAGAAACAATGTAAGTGTCCGCCTCCGTTGCATCAATGAAGTAGTAGTCGCGTCTAGTCATCTTTAGTTACCTCTTGGTCTTGACCCTGTACCCCAGTACCGCCGGTATGTTTAATTTACCGCTCGTTTCTCCCTGAACAGCTTCGCTGGCAGGTAGCCCAATGCGCTGTGCGGGTGGTAAGAATTGTAGTCATCGAACCAT
>JACCDU010441136.1_pt1 | contig 37528 bp, 53 predicted proteins | sample 7446081 | NCBI WGS metagenome assembly JACCDU01 (sample SAMN15323447, study PRJNA562643) | freshwater metagenome | isolation source: river surface water | place: USA:Blue River Watershed | collected 2017-08-17
CGTGGGATGAGTGAAGTACTGTCGCGCAGCGGACGTGGACTGACAAAGCGCTGCAAGCAGGCCGCGTATGTCGTTCGCTCAACAGTAGAACAGGCTTGATGCGGATCGGTTTGCGATTGCGCAATGCGCGCCCCCGGGGACGCGTCGGCGCAGGGAAGGGCTGCAAAGCCCAGGGGGGGGGCAGGAGGCAAGGAAGAGATTGGTCCCGCCGACAGGAATCGAACCTGTATCTAGCGCTTAGGAGGCACTCGTTCTATCCATTGAACTACGGCGAGGGACACTGTTTTTACCGCTTTTTCAGACCTGCTTTCACTCTGTAGCACTCACCTCATTACATCGTATATCATCGGCTCGGTGATACAAAGTGATACGAGCGGTGATACATGGCGAGCATTACAAAAATCGGCAGTTCTTGGCGCGCGCTCATCCGCAGGAAAGGACACAAGCCGCTGTGCAAGACCTTCAAGAACAAGGCGCAGGCCGAGCTGTGGGCACGTCAGCGCGAAGCCGAAATCGATCGCGGCGAAATTGTAGCAGAGCCCGGTGTGCAGACCGTCCGCGACCTGCTGCAGTCCTACCGTAAGCTGCGCGACCAGTCGCGCCCGATCGCCGACACGTCCAACGAGCACTACATGCTCAAGCACCTCGAGGCGGGACTGGGCGACCGCCGCGCCGGATCGCTGTCGTCGCAGGACCTGGTGGCCTTCTGTCAGATGCGCAAGGAAGAGGGGGCGGGCCCGTACACGGTCAACATGGAAATCAGCAAGCTGGGAACGGCGCTGCGCTACGCCGGCGCGTTCCTGAAAATCGCACTGCCGGATGTGGTTGGCCAGGCAAGGCCCCTGCTCAATCACCTGGGCTTGATTGGCGGCGGTGGCAAGCGCGAACGCCGACCGACCGAAGACGAGATCCTGCGCCTGCTCGATCAGCTCAAGCAACCCTATGCCGACATCGTGCGCTTCGGCATTGCGACTGCGATGCGGCGCGGTGAGATCGTCAAGCTCAAGTGGGACGATTTGGACAAAGGCAAGCGGCTGATTCTGGTGCGCGACCGCAAGGACCCTCGCAAAAAGCAGGGCAACGACCAGTGGGTGCCATTACTGGGTGAGGCGTGGGACGTCGTGCAGCGGCAGCCGCAGCAGGGCGAGAGGATTTTCCCGGTGCACGAACAGACGTTGTCGAAATATTTCAAGGAAGCGTGCGATGTGCTCGGGATTCCAGACCTGCACTTCCATGATCTTAGGCACGAAGGTACGTCCCGCCTATTCGAGCAGGGGTACGAGATCCAGCAAGTGTCCTTGGTCACGGGTCACAAAGACTGGCGCCACCTGCGACGGTATACAAACCTCCGCCCCGAGGATTTACATCGAATGGCCGATGATGTGGGCAGCGCTAAAGAGGGGTAGGCCGAATTTCTATACTTTTATCGACAGTTGGCACAGATAAACAAAATTCATTATATTTCTTGACAGAATTGCTCTATCCTCCGGCAATGGAGGCGGCATGGACAGAAAAAGCTACGGAGCATCATTTCATCAGGCTACTCACGCCGTGGGTATTCCCTCGGAGATTGCAAGCGATTTGTTGGGTGCGTTTGTTGTTGCGGAGCCAGTCGCGATCGAGATCGGCACCTACACCTACAAAATCGTTGTGGAACGGACTAGTTCGGGCACGTACAAAGGGGAGTTGAAACGGTACGGTCGCGATAACCTCCCACACGCTGGAACCCTTGAGGGGCCAGAGCGCGAGCTGGAACTGTTGGAAGAGGAAAAGACGATTGAGCGCAATTACTTCCTGTTCTTCCAGCGGCGCCGTCTGCTTGTTTGGCAGGACAACCGGCGAGTAAGTTCAGTCAGCACGCTTGGTCAAGTGATAAGTTTGGCGCTGGGCACTACGGTATCGTTCAATCCGGTCATGACGCCGGAGGCTACTCGGGCCTTGGTGCTTCAAAATGCCCGCCCTAAGACCATCGAATTTTCTGTCGCCGCACCTAAAAACCCGCAGATGTACGACAGAAATGACGACAGCACAAGAATTTTAAATATGCTCAATGGCTTGGGAGGATTGAGTGGGTCTTTCCGGATCAGCGCGAACACTCAAGGCGTACGCGGACGCGTCCTTGATGCAGCGCGAACCCTTGTGCTCGGGAATTCCCTTGTTGAATCGGGGTATGCCCGCAAGGTGAAGCTTGAACTCGATGGAATCGACCAGCCGATCGATTTGTTTGCGGACCGATTGAAAGGAAAAATTACCGTCGAAATGCGTGGCCGTTATCCAGTTCGAGAGCATATCTATCAAGAGTTACAGGCGGTCGTCGATGAATTCGCCCTACAACTTAATGAAATATTTGGACAGTGAGGTCCAAGCATGATCGCACTCCTTGTCGCACTCGCTGCCGCCGTAAGTTCGTGGTGGCTCATGGCAAATAACTGTTTAACGGATGACCTAATGAGAGGCGCTGCAAGCGCGTACACTTCGGTTGGCGTGACGATGTTCGGCTTCATGCTCGCCATGCTGGCAATTCTCGTTTCAGTGTCGGATCGTCGCCTTCTGCGCAACATGAACAAGACTGGCCATTTGCAGCGCCTATTAGCTAATGTGTACTGGACCGGCGGCTATTTTGGTGTCTCAATGATCGTATCACTGGCCGCACTCTTCTTGACTGGTAAGTTACTCGGTTTTTTTCTCGGGGCGGCAACAGGCATGCTCGCGGGCGCTCTATACCGCCTCTTTTTCGTAGGCCGCACTTTCTGGCGTGTCCTTACTATCAGCCCAAGCGGCGAGACCGCGCTGGAGTAAGCAGCGCTGCAGCTTATCCTCATGCCGCCAGCGTCCTGCACTCATCAAGGTGTTTTGCTACGTCCCGGTAATCGGCCCAGCGCTTGCCGCCGTCGAGATACGTCTTCACCGGAAAGCTGCCAGCGCTGATCTGGTTGTAGACCGCACCTTTCGAAATACCCAGCAGCTCGGCAAGCTGCTCGACATTCAGGCGCAGGCCATAGCGCTCGACAATGAAGGCTTGCGTGATCAGGCTCATTCCCTGCTCCTCAGTCAACCTTGACGACGCGTGACGGCAGGCTGGCCATCGTTGGCCGCACCCCGCCTTCGAACAAGCGGTTCGGCAACGCATCCAAGAATTGCACGAGCTCCGATGCTTGGTCGCGCGACAGCAGAACTCGCTTGCCGCCGACCTCGATCTGCAGCTCGCCGCTGGTAAATACCCCGACTTTCAATGCTCGGTTGACCTCATCTGTTTCGGTCGTTTTCCGAGCGCGCGCAGACTGGCCAAACTCGGGGTCGGCCAGTCGATCGCGGCCGGCTGCACTCAGCAAATACGTCAACGGCTTGACGCCTACCTGGTTCACCAGCCCCTGGTCGGCCAGTTCGCGCACGACCTTGTGAATGTTTTGCTCAACGGTGTTGAGCATGGTGGCAATGTCTGCCGTCTTCATGGCCACGCTGGCTTCGCTCAATGCCTGCAATACCTGATCGCGTCGGTTCATTCCCCGTTCCCCTTTATGTTGTCGAAACTTCGTACACCAGCCCGCTGTCGATGCGTCGGTGCACCTCTGTCATCGCTGCACGCAATTGCCCGCGGTTGACCTCTGCCACCTGCTGATCATGCCGGTGCAGCGCCGTGCGTATCGCTTGCAACGCCTCGCCATCCAATCGCCAGGCGCCTTTATGCGCGGCGCGGACCTTGGCCCGGAATGCACCATCGAGCGCGGCGATGAATTGCTGCTCGTGCTCGGCGCCGACGCCTTGCTCGGCCAGCACCAGGGCAATGTTCAGTGCGCAGGTAACGACCGACCATTCCTCCTCGCCGCTGTCGCCACGGACCATTGCATCCAAGGCCAGCCAGTAAGCCGCCGCCAGATCAGTCAGCTGTTCATCTGTCAGCATCTGGCCATCCTCGGTGCGCAGCATCGCCTTCACCAGTGCGCCCACGCCGGCTGCTGCGCCTGGTGCGCGCGGGCGATACCGTTTGCCGCGCGTTCTGCGGGAGCGCGGCATCTCAAGCGGGCGTCGGTTCGCGCTCGAGCGCGGCCATCGGTAATCGCCAGACAGTGCTGGGCATTGCGTAGTCGGGTTGCACGATGCAGTCGCACAGACGCGGGCTCGGCGGCAGGATCTCGATCACGCGACCGGCAACGATGCCCTCATAGGGATCAGTAAAACGCACGCGGTCGCCGGGCAGCAGGATAGGGCGGGTCATCATTGGTTACTCGTGGTCGTTGGCTTGAAGGCGCTTGGCGTCATAGGCTTGGCAGCGGTGCATGTGACGGCGTGCCACGTTTTGCAGGATCAGCGCCAGCGGACGCGAGGCCAGCATCTGCTCGATCGACAGCGGTGTGTGCAGGATGCGGTGGGCCACCTCCAGTGCGGCGCGGTCGGGCTCAATGCGCGGCAGCATGCGACACCTCGTCGATCGGCCAGTTGGCCACAATCGCCTGCACCGTCGGCAGCAGGCGCTGCTGCACGCAGGGAGCGCACTGGCAGTCACCGACCAAGTACAACGCGCGCGGCCCGATCGTCGGCGACAAGCCGCGTGCAGCAATGTAGTCATGGCCCTTGAGGCCGGCATACGGATCCGGCAGCGTGCACCGCACGCGCACGGTCAGGATCAGATCATCCATTCGATCACCCCCGGCACAATCAGCACGGCCACCCACAGCAGGATCATCGCTGCGCCCTGGTGACGGGCAATCCAGTCATCGTCGGCCGTCAAGAAGGCGGCCAGCCGGCTTTGTTTGCGCCGGCGCGGATCTGCCGCCGTAACTCGGTTCATCGGTATATTGGCTGTACTGATCATCGGCATGGTCAGACTTTCAAAAAGGAGAACAGCGTGACTACTCGGTTATTGCGTCAAATTCACCTGCCATATGTCATCCGGAGACTGGCGGATCGGCGGTACATCGTTCTCAATCGTCTTTACAAGCCGCTGGGCATCGCTTCGACTGCCTGGGTGGTCTACGAGGCTCATCCCTCGGCAGTGCATTTGTCAGGCTTAACACCCGCAGTCGCAAAAAAGCTGTCTTTCAGAGGCAGCGAGGACGTCGACGAGATCTACCTGTACAACGATGGATGCAACCCATCGAACAGCCGCGAGGACTGGATCAGCTACCAGGCGCGGCTTCAGTTGCTGGCTGAGCTTGAGATTGAAGAAGATCCTGCCCAGCCTTGATAAGCGCTTCACCGAGATGAACTGCTCCGATAACTCTTGGGGAATTTGTGACGATGAGATGGCTGGGCGGGCAATCGCCAGCCATGTCTGGCGGGCACCCATCAATAAAATCGCGTTTGCCGAAGTGTTGAGCAAGGAAGCGCCCGGCCAGAGTTTTTCCGCATCCTTCGGGCGCATAAACGATCAGCGGGCGATCAGGTGCAACCACAAACTCCCGCTCCGGGGGCGGCTGAAACAGCTTGCCCTCCGGTCCGCAAGGACCGTTGGGTTCGCGCATGCGATCACAGAATGCAGCGTACTTGCCGTGTACCAGATCAAGGTGCTCAGGAACGGGAGCAGTGCATTCTGGAAATTTGCCCGCGTCCTCAAGAAAATGCGCGCAGTCCTTGCAGAACTTCGGTTCGGTGGTGGGGTGGGTCGACATTTGGGGCTCCTCCTGCAAAATTGCAGCGAGTAAAGATTACCGGAAGGTAACTTAAATTGTCAACACCAAAAGGTAATTAAATGATGTTTTCGGCGATTTCCCGCGGAAAGCATGGAGCAAAAATTACAGAACCTTCCGTCCGCCAGTACAGACCGCCCAGCCAGTGTTGCCAAAATAAATATCGGTTACCCCGTCAGGGGGAGTTTTCGTGTCGGGAAGAAAGCGTGTGGTTAGGCGGCAGCAGGGTGGGGTGTGATCAGGCGGCAAGGAATGCGGATTGACTTTTGTATTCGATCGAATACAATGCGTCTCATGTACACGATCAAACCGTTGCCGGAATTTTCGGATTGGCTGGCAAGCTTGAAGGACCCGCTCACGCGGGCGCGGTTGGTCCGTCGGCTGGAGAAAGTCGGGCGCGGTTTGCTGGGCGACGTTGAGCCGGTCGGCGAGGGCGTCAGCGAAATGCGCGAGCACTTTGGTCCCGGCTGGCGCATGTACTACATCGAGCGCAATGGTGCGCTGATCGTGATGCTGGGCGGCGGCGACAAAGCCACCCAGCGGGCCGACATTGCCAAGGCGATCTCGCTGGCAAGGACGATTGAGGAGTAAGCAATGAGCAAGAAAATTCGCGTGGCTGATCTGCCGGATTTCGACCCGGCCGAGCATCTGAAGGACGATGCCGATATTGCCGCCTATCTATCCGTGGTCATCGAAGAAGGTGATGCGGGGGAGTTGGCCCATGCGTTGGGCGTGGTCGCCCGCGCCCGTGGCATGTCGCAAATCGCCGAGGAGTCCGGCCTCGGTCGTGAAGCGCTGTACAAGGCGCTGCGCGCTGATGCCCAGCCCCGCTTCGATACGATCTCCCGTGTGTGCAAAGCCCTCGGGGTCAAATTGGTCGCCCAGCCGCTACACACGTGACTCACGCGAAAAATGAGCAAGCCAACGGCCGTGGAATCGCAAAATTCGCCAGGCCCTTGGCGTGATCCGGACGACGCGCCGGAGCTCCCGGATGACTTCTTCGAGCAGGGGGAATGGAAAATCGGTGAGCAGCTGGTGTCTGCGCGCGAAGGCGCGCCAGCGCTGCAAAAAGCGCTTCGGCGCACTTCGGCTTGAGCAATGGATGGTGGCTGGCTGTGCAGGCCCACCACGACACGCAAATCGCCCGGCAGTCGCTAGGCGAGCAGCTGAACCGGATCAAGCGCTGCCCGCTGCTGGCAGCCTAAGCATTGGGCGCGAAAAGGCTCCTCGCCGACCATGTTGTGTGGAAAGGACCAGACAAATATAAGCTGCCAGCCTCAGAGACCTGGCAGCGAGAGGGCGCTTCTGACTCCTCGATTAAGTCAGTTGATGATGGACCGCTTGATTTTTCTTAATTGAAGTTCGATCCACGATTGAAAGTCTTCATAGCTGTCAGCACTCATTTTCTCGGGCCACTCCAAGATCACCCGGCCTTCGTCCAATGAGAACACGTCGCGCTTGCTGCCCGTGGCCGGCTCTTCCGTGGCAATCGTGGCATGTACTGCTGAAGCCTTTGCATCGTCCAAGGCGACTCGATAAGGGGTAGGTTGCATCGCAATCTCCAGTGCTTCTTCGGCAAGAACCCCATTATCTACTGGCGATAGGCTCGATACAAGCTCCATTGTTTCACGGTAGGAACGAATGGGTGCGTCTACCATCGCAGGCGCAAAGCCACGCTTGAGCAAATAAGAACGGAGGTTCTCATCGCTTGGAACGCCATCCCCGTACTGGTTGCGCAGTTCAGAGAATAGGGCGGGTGAGACTGCCGCCTCTCGAATCAACTTCGCTCGTTCAACGGAGTCCTTGGGATCGACCAAGATGGTCAACGCTTGCGAGCTGACCTTCAAATCTTTGCCGACCTCTTCTAGCAGCCCGTATTTTTTCAAAGCAGAAATGACGCTCATGGATGCGCCGTTGAGTCCGCTGTAATTCAAGGCCTTAGCAACCACTTCTGGCGCTGCCTTGTGAATGTGTTCTTTTTCGTAGACTTTCCGGATTCGCTCTATTGCCTCGGGCAAACTCAATGCCGGGTAGTTTGGGCTGCGTACTCTCGTCATCTAAATCTCCAATACGATCTCCAAGCAAGCACGATAACACAGGCCGAAAATCAGTCAAGTTAGGTGATAAAGATTTCTCGGAATTGGCGTTAAAACTTGACGTTAGCGTTCCGCCTGATAGAATTGCGGTATGTTTACTGCGGGAGAAGCTATGACAGATGCTGACTGCCGGTAGCGAGAGTCGCCCGCTGCTGGCAAGAAAAAGCCCGCAACCAATGACACTCCGGCAAAGGAAGTTGGTTGCGGGCTGTGGCGATACAATTTGCGAAGGCGTTGTGGGCCCTCATTGATTTCACCGGAACGCTCTGCTGCAACAGAGCGAAGCCCCGGAGAAAGGAGGTGCACAATGGAACAGTTGAAATTCAACTTCCCCGTCCCCGACGGGTATGTAGTCAAGTTTGTCGCCTACATTACCGTCAAAGGCAAGCGCCTCTACGCGAAAGCGTACGGTAAGCGTGCCTGGCCAATTCTGGTTAAGATCTAATTAACCTTTTGCCCGCTCGCCTTCGCTTTTTTCATATTGCAAAAACAAAGTTCGTCTGTCAAGGTTGAGGGGCCAAAAATGTTCGCTAACTTGCTTGGATTACGCTGTCTTCGGCATGTCGAACAGGTGACAGAACCACCGCTCGTGCCACGCCAGGGTGTTCGCCGGCCGGTATTGGCCTTGCGAGCGGTCGAGCTCGTTTTGGCACAGCCGCACCAGTGCCGACAGCGCCGGCGGCTCTTCGGCATCCAGCGCGATCAGCTGCGACTCGAACGCGTCGAGCTGGTGGGCCGTCAGCGGGCCGGCCGCGGCCATCGCCGCGTCCAGCTGGATGAATTTTTGCGCCAGCAGGGCATGCGCGCGCGCCTTGTCGGACCAGCCCATCACCAGTTTTAACATCGACGCAATCACCACAATCACGCCAATCAGTACCGCGCCGCCTTCGTCGGTCATGACGCGGCTGAAGGCGGCTGAGCCGGCAATCAGGGTGACGGCGGTCGACCACTTGTCGCACAACGAGAAAAATCGCTCGCGCTTGCGGTGGTAGAGCGTGCTCAGGCGGCTGCGATAGGTCAGCGCGAAATACCGCGCCCAGCTCTCTTCAGTCCATTGATCCATGCTTACCTCTTCGGTCGTGGTGGGGCAGGCGGCAGCTCCTGCAGCGGCATGATTTTATCGCGCTTTTCGATGCGCCCCGGGCGGATGTCGTGCGTTCGCTCACGGATCGGCTGTCGCTGCGTGACGGGCGTCGTCGCAGGTAGGCGCGTCGGTTTTTTATGATTGTGCGTCATGGCTGCATTTTCTCTAGACAATGCCGCCCCGTTTTGACGGGCTTACGGCGCGCGCACCTCGTTGATCAGTTCCGGATGACGGTCGAGCAGCTTGAACAGTTTGACGAGGGCCAGCGGCGGCTTGGTCTTGCCTTTCTCGTAGCGCGAGAACGCATTGACGCCGCCGCCGAAGAGCTCGCCCGCCTCCTGCTGGTTCAGCGCCAGCTTCTTGCGAACGCCGACGATGAAACCGGGATCGACGATCGACGCATTCACCTGGCGCTGGAACGCGCCAACCAGATCGCCAAAGCGGTTACCGCTGATGCGGTCGAGGATCACCTCATCGCAGGCCGGGCAGAAGTCGCCGGTCACCTCCGGGATGGTCGTGGTCTCGCCCTTGTAGGTGTAGGGCAGGTCGCGCGTGTCGCGGATCAGTTCCGCTGCGCCGCATACCGGGCATTTCATTGTCACAGCTCCTTGAATGACACAATCAGCACATCATCGATGACCGTCAGCTTCAGGTAGACATCGTCGCCGCGCGCGGTCTTCGCGTGGTAGACGTCCTGCCAGATCCGATGGTCGGCGTGGGTCGTCATGCTCTTGTAGAAGTCGGCAGCGGTCAGTGCCATGATTACCGCACACATGCCGTCCAGATCCGTAATGCCGAGCTCGCGCGCACCGATGAACGCACTGCCGGTGGCCCGCACCTGTCCGGCCTCGACGAGCGACTGGACGACGCTGAGCTTGCAATGCGGGGTGCGTTTCTCCATGCGTTCAGTATAACCTACTAGGTTAATTTAGCAAGTAGGTTAATCCGAATGAGAAGGGGTTTTCTGAGCGGAGAATTGCGCCTATACTGTATATCCATACAGCAAATGCCCGCCGTTCGCCGCTAGGCGTCAGCCTGAACCACGGATGGACTTGGCCGGATTCGTGGCTGGCAGCGGTGGCCGTTTCTTGTCATCGGTCGGCATGGAAGCAACCTTGCGTAGAGGATGAAATATCAGGCCTTCGTGCTTTTTTTTCGTGGCTTCCCGGCTTTCGCTACAACCGGCTCGACAACCGGTTGCGTGATGTCGGCCTGGGGAGTCTGGGAAGTCACGTTGATTAGCAGACGCGGGCCGGTGATTTTTCCTTCTTCCGTTTCAGCCACGACACGCAGCATCGATGATTGCTCGATGAGGTAGGGGGCAAACGTCAGCACCGTATGCATCGCCATTTGGGACGACGTTGCATCGGGCTTGATCACGATTTTGCCGAGATCTTCGGGCGAAATTTCCATCCATGCGATCTCAGTCTCGTCGTTCAGCAGCACGCTCCACTTCACCCGTCGGATAGGCCTGTCCTTGGGAGTCAGCAGCGTGGCGTAGATGCACAGCTTTGGCAGCACCACTGGCGCCGTAGTCACGTTCAACTCGCCCTGATAGCACCCCATAAACGACATCTTCTCGCCCACTTCGTGGCGAACATCGTCGCAATAGATCGCCGTCAGAATCCGATCGCCCATCGTTTCCATCTCAGGCCTCCAGCGGCAGCGCGTTGATCAATGTATCGATTGGCACGCCGAGTGCACGTGCAATCCGCAGGGCCGTGCTGACTTGCGGGTCGACTTTGCCCAGCTCCAGGCGCGCTATGTACGACTGACTGGTGTTGGCATGCTTTGCCAGCTCGGCTTGCGACCATCCGCGTTGCAGGCGCAACTGGGCAATGCTCGGGCGCTCGCCGTAAAAGGTCTCCGCAACCCATTTCCGCCCTGCGGCGATGGCCTCTGTACCTTCCGGCGACAGGCGCTCGAACTCGGCTACCAAGTCATCGATGTCCATCGAGCCGGGCGCAATCGGCATCTTCTGTACATCAGCAAAGTCAACAAACAGAACCTTGCCTTCCTGCGTCCCGGTCACCGGCGAGTGATCGACCAACTTAGTGGACGGGGATGCCAAGATCGCGGTAGGTGCGGATGATGCGGCGCGTGATTTCATGGTCTCTCTGATAATCGAAGTCGCGATGGACGACGGCCACGACGTGGTATTGCAGCGTTTTTGGTTCGTATGCGTAGACAATCCGATGCCTAAGACTTCCTTTCGGATCCAGCCAGATCTTCAATCGCCAAATGTTGTAGCCAGCATTCCAGAATTCGTACCACTTTGTGACGTGGTAGGGGGCGGAATGGTCGGCTCCGAAATCCTGATCCAACAACGATTCGATGAGCTTCGGATCGTGCTTGATCTGCTGCAGAAGCGCCAATACCCGACCGGCTGCGAACTTGTCCGTCTTCATCAGTTCCCGCAGGTCGTCGACCGCGTCTGGATGGATCTGCAGGGAAGGGACGATACCCAATTTGGTATTGGTGGTCAAGACGGTTGGCGCGTCAGATTTTCTTGCGGTACTTCCGGTGCTCGACCATCGTCCCGACGATCCGGATGGGCACGACGTCCGAGCGCATCGAGGGGAAATCCTCGTTCAGCGGCACCAACTCGAAGACCGTGTTGCCGGCCGCATCAATCGAACGGGGACGGTATTTCTTGAAGGTGGCTTCCTCGGCGCCGTTCTTGGCTACCACAAAGTCGCCCGGGGCCGGCATAACCTCTGGGTCGATGATCACGCGATCGCCGGGCCTGAACTCCGGCAGCATCGACTCTCCCTTGATTTCGAGCGCAAAGGCGCTTCCCGACAGTTCCAGATCCGTCAGCAGGTATTCGTCTGCCGCGCCCGGCTCGAACGGGTCTTGAACCCCGGTCCAAGCCCCCGCCTGCACATAGTCAATCAGCGGTATGCGGTGCGACCCGATCGGCGCTGGGACGACGTTTGGTGTTGTGACGTTGGCAGCTGGTGGACCCTCTGTCGTGTCCATCCAGCCTGCCGGCATGCCGCAAGCCGCTTCGATCTTGTCCCGCATTTTTTCGCCAATTCCCTTGGCGCCGACTGCATAGCGAGAGATCAAATTTGGGGAAACGCCAACCGCCTCTGCTAACAAAAATTGCTTATTAGAAAACTTGTTTTCGATGAGTTGAAGTAATCGCGCGCGGCGAGTCTCATGTCGCTGTTCCATCCTGCGATCCTGAAAGCAATTTACCTTTCAGTAAAGAACCAAAAGGTATCGACAAATTAATTACCGAGTGGTAACTTTGTCGTATGGAAAAACTCCGTGACTACCTTAATGCTCTTCCCAAAGAGCGTCGTCATTCATTTGTTGTTGCCTGTGGAACATCGGAGGGATACCTGCGAAAAGCCATCTCGACCGGCCAGCCGTTGGGTGCCGAACTCTGCATTTCCATAGACCGCGCGAGTGGTGGAGCAGTCCGTTGTGAGGATCTTCGTCCAGACGTTTGTTGGAACTACCTGCGTCAATGCCAGCCCGGCGGCTGCGTTCAGGCAATTAAAACTTTACCGGCTAAGTAATCCGTAATCACCGGCAATGCATTTAGGAAATTAACGTGACACTTCGCTATTCCGACACCAACCAGCACGACGCGCTCTACAAGGTCGCGCGCGCCTATCCCGGCGGCATCGAGGCGCTCGCGCAGCGCATGGGCAAGACCGCCAACGTCCTCTACAACAAGCTGCGACCGGGCGTCGAGACCCACTACCCGTCGTTCGAGGAAGTCTCAGAGATCGTTGAGCTGTGCGCGGCGGCCGGCGTACCCAATGCGACGCTGCCGATCGAGGCGCTGTGCCAGCGCCACAACCTGGTGGCGTTTGCCTTCCCGACGCTGGCGCACCTGACCGACGACGACCTGACGCAGTCGGTCTGCAAGGCGATGCAGGAGCTGGGCGACGTCACCGGATCGATTGCCGGCGCACTGGCCGACGATGGCCGCATCTCGCTGCGTGAGCTCGACGCCATCGAGCGCGAGATTCAGCAGGCGCTCGGCGCCATCGGTGCGCTGCGCGAGCGGGTGCGTGCACGGGTGGCTCGTCCGGTGAGCCTGGCGCGGGAGGCGCGATGATTTTCCCTAAAAGCGTGCCAGTCAAAGCGCTGGTCCTCCATCGCCCGGCGCTGGCGTTGCTGGTTGATCTGGCCTGTTTCGATGACGAGCTGTGGGTGGCGCTGGTTGCCGATGGCAAGCACGAGCAGGAATCATTTCCTGTGGTCGGTTACCTGCGGCTGCAAAAGCGCGTCACGCAGCACCCGCCGCTAACCACTTATGCAGTAGTGGAAGCTCGTCCTGCCAGTGATCCACCGCCCAATCCAGCATCTTTGACGACAATTTTTCAATGGCCTTCGCTGGCAGATTACGAACGGCTGCAGCAAGAGAGGAGCGCTCTTCATGACTGAGACTTTGGCTTTGTTCGATGCGGCTGGCCAGCAGCTCGGCAAATTGGCTGGCGTCGAGCCGCACGGTGATGACACCGAGGATCGCGCCGAGCCCGCCGTCGTCTTGCAGAAAATCGAGACCGCCGGCCGTGATCGATGTCTCTCCAAGATGCTCGAAAGTGCCACCCGAGAAGCTCTGAATGCGACGAAATCCGCTGACCAGCAATCCATGCTCGGCCAGATAACTGACATTGGCCAGCAAGCGGTGCTCGACATCGGCATCGATACCGAGAATCTCGACCAGGTCGCGTGCCCCGCTGGGATACATCAGCGACAGCGTCGACAGTATTTCGCGCTGCAGGGCGCGATCGAGTAAGTCGGACATGAGCCACTCCTTTGTGCTGGTAGTGCTGTGTGGAAACTTTACTGTAGCACGCTGGGGCGCCCGCCCAATTCGATAACAAGAACAAGCAGATCATGGAAAGAACACTCAGGGGACCGCGGCGCGGCAGTGCCGCTTACCAGGCGCTCGAGCAGATGATTCTGGCCGGCGGCTCAGCTACGCGCACGCAACTGGCCTCGGGCCTGCTGTCGCATTTCCGTTCGGCGTCGCGCTTTGAGCAGCTGGTCGTCGAGCCGCTGGTCGACAACCGGATGGCGCGCTGGCGGAGTGAGGACGAGCTCGAGATCACGCTGGCCGGTCGCGCGCATGTCGACGCCGCGCTGGCCGAGCCCATCCCGCCGAAGAAATCCGGCAAGCCTGTGCCGCCACGCACGGCACCCGAATTCAAACCGCTGCGCCCGGAGCGCTACGCATTGATGCAGGAGACGCGCCCGGGCGCGCTCGACTACCGCAAGTACCCGTCGCTGATGGGTGGCGAGCGGGTGCCTTACCGGGGCCAGCGATGAAGGCGCGCGCAGGCCAGGTACGGCTACGCAAAAGCTGCGGTCAGGCGCTCGCGCCAGTTCAGCGGGATTTCGGCATCGGTGCGTCCGTTCTCGCGCATCGCGCCATTGAAAGCAGGCTGACGCAGCGATTCGATTTCGGGCAGTTCCTCCAGGCGCAACTGCGCAATCTCGCGCTCAAGTTCGTCGAGGGCCAGCGTCGGGGCGCGCGCATCAAGGGCGGTCCAGCGCCGGCGCTGCATCTCGCACAGCATGCGCTTGACGGCCGGGGAGATGACAATGTTGGCCGCGGCCACCATCGCCAGCACCAGGCCCGACGCTGCAGCCAGCGCCGGCGTATTGCCGAGCCAGCCGGCAAACGCGGCCGAGCCGGCCACCAGTTCCAGCCCGAGAAACATACTCGAGATCCGCGCGAAAAGTCGCCGCTGCAGCAGGCAGTAGCGCGCCGAATAGCGCATGGCAAGTACCGCTTCGCTGTGGGTTCGTTCGTCGGTCTGCATGTCAGGACTCCTCATTCGATTGGGGCTGCGGCGGTACCGGTGGCGGCGGTCGCCGTGGCGGGATTTGCGACTTCTTCTCCGTGGTTTCCATGGCAGCTCCACATTGTGAGGGACAAGCGTCTGGGACGACTCATTGTACCCAAGCAACTTGGCGCTGCCGCCCTTCGTTCGCTGGCCGATGTCTGCGGAGGTGTCGCATGACGACGCTGGCGCAAGTCCTCGACCAGATGGCCGCCGCCGGGCTGCCGCCGCCGCCGCCGGGCCACCCGATCTGCGACGGTAAGGTGCATCGCTACGGGCCGAAGAAAAAAGCGTGGTACCTGCTGCGCGAGATTGCGCTCAAATCCGGCGAGCAGGTGATCGGCGGTGCGTTCGGCATCTGGCAGGGCGCGCATAACAACGCCGTCAAGGTCGCGATCGACTGGCGCGGTATTACGGCCGAAGAGCGCGCCGAGGCCGAGGCACGGCAGCGCGAGGTCGCCGCCCGCGAGCAGGCAAAGCGCCAGCTGCGCGCGGACAATGCGGCCAACCGGGCGCGCCTGCAGTGGCGATCGGCCGACGGCTCCGAGTCCGCAACCAGCTGCCCCTACCTTCAGTTGAAGGGCGTGGCGCCCGAAGGCGTGCGCATCACGGCCGATGGCACCCTGCTGGTGCCGATGGTGAAATACGATGCCGACGGCGCGCACTTGGCCGGTCTGCAAAAGATTGCCGCCGACGGCAGCAAGCGCTTCAACAAGGGCATGGACAAGGCCGGTGCCAGTCTTCGCCTGGGCAAGATCACTGACGACACCGACGTCGCGATCATCGCGGAAGGCTATGCGACGGCCGCGTCGATCCGCATGGCCACAGAGCGCCGTATCCCGGTGGTAGTGGCCTTCGATGCCGGTAATCTGCTGCCGGTGGCCACGACGCTGCGCATCCAGTTCCCGGCATTGCGCCTGCTGTTTGCAGCCGATGATGACTATCAGCTCGAGCAGCGCTATGCGGCGTGGCTCGATGACGACTTCCAGCTGGCCGATGCGCCGCCGATCGACGGGCAGGAACACGCATGGCCGCGCGCCACCGACGGCGAACTGGTGACGGTGACGGCGCACCGCGAGCATAACGAGCACGGCGTGCCGATGATCGTGGCTGATGCGCGCTGTGGCCGCATCGTGACGACGCGCCGCTTCGAGAATGCCGGGGTCGTCAAGGCGCGCGAGGCCGCGCACCTGGTGGGCAATGCGGCGGTGACGCATCCCGTGTTCGCCGACCGCGGCGAGCGCAAGCTGACCGACTTCAACGATCTGCATGTCGAGGAAGGCCTCGATGCGGTCCGGCGCCAGATCGAGGCGGCTTTGCGCACTGCCCACGACGTAGAGGCTGCGCTCAGTCCGCACGCGAGGCAGGAGGCACGCGATGGGTCGACCAGTTCTCCCGGCCCCTCTGGAAACGAACCGCCGATCGACGAGCGTTCAGCACCACCCGCCGAGCAGTGGGCCAGTTCGAAAGTGACGGCCATCCTCAAGCCCACACTCGAGATGCTGCTCGAGCATTTTTCGCTGGTGTACGGCACCTCCGATGTCTGGGACAGCTTGAATCGCCGGCGCATCAAGAAAGCCGGCTTCATCGCCACCGTGGGCAAGGACCTGGCCAAGACCTGGCTCGAGCATGCCGACCGGCGCACGATCGACCCGGAATCCTTGCCGATCCTGCGGCGCGGGCAAGCCATCGACGAGGGTGGCGGGAAAGACCGCCTGCTCGAGATGCTGGACAAGCTGACGCTGCTCTACGGCACCGTGACGGTCTGGGACAGCGAAAAGCGCATGGTGATGTCGCTCGATGCAGTCCGGGCCGCCTACGGTACGGAATTGGTCAAGCGATGGCAGGAGCATCGCTTCCGCAAGATGATCGACGCCGAGAACCTGGTGTTCGATCCGACGCAGCGGCTGGGCCTGCCGACGCACATCAACATGTTCCACGGCTACCCGCTCACGCCAACGAACGACGATGAAAAGTGCCTGGCCGTGCTCGAGTTGCTCTACGACCTGTGCGGCGGTGAAGAGAACGCGAAGGAGATCGGCGACTGGCTGGTCAAGTGGCTGGCTTACCCGCTGCAGCACCCGGGTGCGAAGATGCAGACGGCGGTGCTGATGTTCGGAGAAAAGCAGGGCACCGGCAAGAGCCTGCTGTTCGAGGGGATCGTCAGGCCGATCTATGGCGAGTACGGCGGTACGGCCGGCCAGCACCAGCTCGACTCGACCTTCACGGATTGGAAGTCGCGCAAGACCTTCATGGTCTTCGAGGAAGTGCTGTCGCGCGACGACCGCTACAGCCATATCGGCACGTTGAAGCACATGATCACCGGGCGTGACATGCGCATCAATCCCAAAGGACTGCCCGAGCGGGTCGAATCGAATCACCTGAACTCAGTGTTTCTGTCCAACGAGAGCCAGCCGATCCCCATTGAACTGGAGGATCGGCGGTTTCTGGTCATCGAGGCGCGCAACAAGCTCGATGAGGAGCGGGTGAGGCGCTTTCGCGCTTGGATGGAGCAGGGGCTCTCGTCCGCCTTCTACTACTTCCTGCTCAACTACCCGCTCGGGGATTTCAACCCGCATACCAAGCCGCTGATGACCGAGGCCAAGCGCAGGATCATCCGCTTTGGCCGGCCGGGCTGGGATGCCTTCCACGAGCAATGGAAGGAGGGGGACCTGCCGGCGCCGTACTGCAGCTGTCTCTCCGACGACCTCTACAAGGTCTACATCCAGTGGTGCGAGCGCAACCATGAACGCAAGTTGTCGCTGACCCGGTTCTCCGAGCTGATCGCCAACCGCGAGCCGAAGGGGCGCAAGCGCGTGCTGATGCACGGCTGGACCAAGGAAGCGATGCGTACGGTCTTCCAGGTGGACAGCCCGGACTACCGGGACAAGGACTATCGCGCGCAGTGCCAGATCTTCCGCGACGTGTCAGGGGTAAAGGATCCGGCATGACGATCGCTGTGCAGGGTTGTGCAGGGTTGTGCAGCCACCCTGATCAGGTCAGATGCCGCGCCAATCCGAGCGTTTCACAGGGTGTGCAGGGTGTGCAGGGTTACGCGCACATATACGGGTGTGTTTTTTCCAGTAAGGGCAGGGGGTAAAAAATTTTCTCGCGCGTAGACATTTCATTTAACCCTGCACACCCTGTACAAAGCCAGAGAAATCAAGGCTTCCAGCCGTGCAGGGTTGGAGGCCACGTATGAACAACCCTGTACATCCAGAAAAACCGGGCAAGAAACCGATGCGCGCCGAGATGCCGACCATCGCGGCCTGGGTTGATGCGATGGTTGCTGCCTTCGGGAAGGACGAGGTCCATGGCCAGATCCGGCGCGGCATGGCCGGCGAGCCGACCTTCTATGCCCAGGAGAACGGGCACGCCATCGGCACGCGGCCTGCGCGTGGCCAGCACGCGGTGCGCTGGAATGCGCGCGACGAGGCGCGCATCGAGCCCATCGACAGGTTTCCGAAAGCGGATGCTGCAGCGGCCGGTCCTAGGACGGAGGAACCACGCCACCGTCTGCAGACGCAGCGAGTAGGTGACAGGCCGGAAAGACGGCCCATTCTTCAGGGGAGCGGCGATGGACGTTGAGATCAGGACGCAAGGGCTCGAGCGGGTCAGCAAGCTGCTGGCCAAGATGTCGGGCGACCAGTTCCGTGAGGCGGTGGCGCAAGCGATGACGGACACGGCCTTCCAGGTGCGCCGCGAGATGCAGGACGCCATCGCCCGGCAGTTCGACCGGCCCACGCCGTACGTGATGCGCAGCGTGCAGGTCAAGCGCGCACAGAAGGACCAGCTGCGCGCCGAGATCGCGCCGACCTACTACGGCAAGGCCGGCACCGACCCGCAGCAGATCCTGCGCGCGCAGATCGAGGGTGGCCGTCGCCGGCTCAAGCGCAGCGAGGTGGCCTTGCGCAATGCCGGCATCCTGCCGCCCGGGTACGTCACAGCGATTCCCGAGACGCCGCTCCCCGGCTCGGACGACGGGCGCGGCAACCTGCGCGGGCCGTTCATCGTCAAGCTCTTGGCGTACCTGCAGGCCTTCGGCGAGCAGGGCTACCGCGCCAATATGACCGCGCGCCGCAAGCGCAACCTGCAAAAGCAGAACAACGGGCTGGCGTTCTTTGTGGCCTACGGCGCGCTGCGCGAGAACCGCGCCTCGCACCTGGCGCCGGGCATCTGGGCGCGGCAGGGCGCGTATGGCGTTGACGTGCGGCCGGTGCTGATGTTCGTGCGCGAACCCGAGTACCAGCCGCGGCTGTCGTTTGCCGACGTGCTCAAGGGCGCGCAGGCCGATGCGTATTTCGATCGCCGGCTGCGCTATCGGATTCGCAAGCTGATGGGGGTGTGACGATCATGGCTGACCTGTCTGGCCGCGCCATTGGCACGCAGCTGGCGTTGTTCGAGCCGGCGGCCGATATGCCGGCAGTGGTCGTGCATTTGCAGAACGTGGTGGGCGAAGCGGAGGTGGCCAAGTTTTCTTCATGGTGCCGGGAGGGTCATCGCGGCATGTGCGCGGCCTACGTGCGAAACATGACGGGCTGCGACACGCCGGAAAGTGAGTCGGCAGTCGGATGGCTGGCCAACCAGTACGCCACCCCCAGTTCGGGTCCTCCTGCAAGTCCTTGCGTACGGGTAATTCGAACCGCGATATCGCGCTAGTGAGCGCTTCGGCAATTAGTTAAAAGGGAAATTAATTCATGGGCAAAGTGCAGCTGATGACGAAGTCGGAGTACGCACGGCATCGCGGCGTCTCGGCCGTCGCCGTGCACTACGCGGTCCAGGAGGGTCGCATCTCGCTCATCGACGGCAAGATCGACGCGGCTGTCGCCGACATCCAGTGGCAGCGCAACACGCGCGCCCGCGCACCGAATCGCCCGGCACCGGAGTCCGACTCGCCGGCCATCTCCGCTGCGCCGGCCGCCAGTGCCGAGCCCGCCGTCACCGGCGACGACTACTGGGTCTCGCGGGCGCGGCGCGAGGCGGCCGAGGCGCATATCGCGGAGATGAAGCGCGGCGAGCTCGAGGGAAAGCTGATCCGCGCCGATGTGCTGCGCCAGGCATGGTCGCGCAAGGTCGCCAGCGCGCGCAACGCGCTGCTGCAGATCCCGCCGCGCCTGGCGCCGGTGCTGGCCGCCGAGGCCGACATGGATCGCGTGGCCGCCCTGCTCGAGGACGAGCTGCGCGCGGCACTGGCCGAGCTGAGCCGGGAGCAGGGGCCGGAGGAGCTCGCGTCATGATGGCCGTCGACGAGACGCTCGACTGGGCCAAGGCGCAGCAGCTGGTCGACGCGCTGTTTGCCGAGTTCATGCGCCCGCCGGCGGCCACTACCGTCAGCGAATGGGCGGATGCCTGCCGCATGCTCTCGGGAAAGGCCTCGTCGGAGCCGGGACCATGGCGCACGCACCGCACGCCGTACCTGCAGCAGATCATGGATGACCTGTCGGCCAGAAGTACCGTGCAGGAGGTCGTCGTCATGTTCGCCGCCCAGCTCGGCAAGTCCGAGTCGGGGATGAACTGGCTCGGCTACATCATCGACAACGAGCCCGGGCCCGTGATGGTCGTGCAGCCGACGACCGACATGGCCAAGCGCTTCTCGCGCCAGCGCATTGGGCCGATGCTCGAGGAGACGCCGGCGCTGCGCAAGAAGGTGCGCGAGAACCGATCGCGCGACGACGCCAACACGACGCTGATGAAGGACTTCGACGGCGGCGTGCTGGTCGTCTCCGGCGCCAACTCGGCTGCCAGCCTGCGCTCGATGCCGGTGCGCTACCTGTTCCTCGACGAGATCGATGCGTACCCGCTTGATGTCGACGGTGAAGGCGACCCGGTGATGCTGGCCGAGAAGCGCACCGGCACGTTCGCGCGGCGCAAGATCCTGAAGGTTTCGACGCCGACGACGCGCGACTTCTCGCGCATCGAGGCAGCATACCAGCAGACCAACGCCTGCCAGTACTGGGTGCCGTGCCCGCAATGCGCCGAGGCGCAGCCGCTGGTCTGGGGCACGAACCACGGCCACGGGCTGCGCTGGGACAAGTTCGACGACGGCAGCCCGGACCCGGCCAGTGTCCACTATGTCTGCCGGCATTGCGGCGCGGCCATCTTCGAGCACCACAAGCCAGCGATGCTGGCCGCCGGCCAGTGGCGGGCGACGAAGGCTGCCGCGCGCGCGAACCGCCAGACCGGCTACCAGCTCTCCGCACTGTATGCGCCGCTGGGCTGGATCTCGTGGGGCGATCTGGTAGTCCAGTGGCACGAGGCGATGGTCGCCTCCCGCCAGGGCGACGTCTCGAAGCTGAAGACCTTCACCAACACGGTGCTGGCCGAAACGTGGGAAGAGCAGGGCGACAAGGTCCAGCACCACGAGCTGGCCCGCCGCGCCGAAGACTATCCGCTGGGGATGCTGCCGGCCGGCAGCCTGATGCTGACGATGGGCGTCGACGTGCAGCCCGATCGCCTTGAGGTGCGCACCTGGGCGTATGGCCGCAGCGAGGAGTCGTGGCTGGTCGACCGCCATGTGCTGTACGGCGACCCGAACTTGGACGAGCTGGTGCCGGAGTCGCCGTGGGCCCGGCTGACCGAGCTGCGCCGCCAGCTGATGCCGCATGCCAGCGGCAAGATGCTGACGGTCGAGGCCTGCGCGATCGATACCGGCGGCCACAACACGCAGGCCGTCTACCACTACTGCCGGCAGCACGCCGGCGAGCATGTGCTGGCGGTCAAGGGCGCCAGTCAGGGCAACCGCCCGATCATTGGCAAGCCATCAGCCGTCGATGTCTCGTGGCGCGGCAAGGTCCTCCCACGCGGGCTGAAGCTGTGGATCGTCGGCACCGATACGGCCAAGCATTTGTTGTACGGCCGGCTGCGGCTGGCGCAGCCCGGTCCCGGCTATGTGCACCTGCCGGCGGTGCTGAAGGCCACCGACGAATTCGAGCAGCTGACCGCCGAGCGGCTGGCGACCAAGTACGTCAAGGGCCACGCCAAGCTCGAGTGGTTCAAGCCAGCCGGCCGGCGCAACGAAGCGCTCGACTGCGCGATCTACGCGTATGCGGCCGCGTGCTACCTGGGCATCCAGACGATGCGCGAGCCGGGCTGGGCGCGCCGCGAGGAGCGCATCGCCCCGCGCGTGGCCGACCTGTTCGCCCCATCTGCGGCGAGCCCGTCAGCCGGCCCGCAGTCTGCGACCGATGCGCCGGCCACCGAGCCGACGACCCCGAAGCCGGCGCCCGCGCGCCAGATGACCAACCGCCGACCGATGACAGGAAGAACATGGTGAGACAGAAAAAGCCGAAATTTCAGGACGATATTGTCGATGACGTGATCCGCCGATTGATTGAGCAGCTGCCTGATGTGTCGGCCGACGTGGCGCTTAGGATTGCAAAAGAAGTTCGTCATGATTGGGCCGGTGAATACAGCAGGATCTGCTACATCGCCAAAATTACTGACTCCATGCGAAGTCAAAGGAATGACGCGATTGTTCGCGACTACCTTGCTGGCGAGCGCATTAGCTTCTTGTCACGCCGTTACAACCTGTCTGCGCGCCGTATCAAGCAAATTTTGAAAAGCCCGTGATGGTGAAATCAAGTGCATGAAAATTTCATCCCAAATCAAGGACACTGGCCCCAAACACCTAATTTGCGTCCATGGCCTTTCCCATTCCTTCGATCGAACCGGCGACCGTCATTGCAGGCGACACCCTTCAGTGGAACCGCACGCTGCCCGACTACCGGGCCGGCGACGGCTGGTCGCTGGCGTACACGCTGATCAACGCCACCGGCAAGATCACGATCACGGCCACCGCGCAGGGTGACGATTTCCTTGTCAACGTGCCGGCCGGCACCAGCGCCGGTTATGCGCCGGGCGACTATGCGTGGCGTGCGCAGGTGGCGCGCGCTGGTCAAGTGTTCACGGTGGCCTCCGGTCGCATGATGGTCGCCCCATCGTTTAACGCCGCCAGTTTGGATGACCGCAGCGCTGCGCGCCGCATGCTCGACGCGGTCGAGGCCGTGCTCGAGAACCGCGCCGGCAGCGACGTGGCCGAGTACGAGATTAATGGCCGCCAGCTGAAGTACTTGTCGATTCCCGATTTGCTCAAGCTGCGCGACCGCCTGCGCTTCGACGTGCAGCGCGAGGTGGCCGCGCAGGCCGCCGCGCAAGGCCTGCCACCGCCGAATCGCCTCTTTGTCAGGTTTGGCCGATGAAAATTTCCTTCCTTGACCGCGCCCGCCAGCTCTTCGGCGCCAAGCCGCCGGTGGCCGTGCGCCGCTTCGAGGCCGCGCGCATCGACCGGCTCACCGCCGACTGGCTCGCGACAGCCAACTCGATCAACCAGGAGCTGCAGTACGACCTGGACAACCTGCGCCGCCGCGGTCGACAGCTGGTCAATAACAATGACTACGCAGCCAAGTTCGTGCGCATGTGCCAGAACAACATCGTCGGTCCCGCCGGCATCCGGCTGCAGATGCGCGTCGAGGAAAAGCCGGGCCTGCCGGACAAGATTGCCGACGAATCGATAGAAAAGGCGTGGCGAGAGTGGTCTCAGCAATGCGACGTCACCGGCCAGCTGTCGCTGCGTGACCTGTGCGAATCGATCATCGGCGCGCTGCCATCCGACGGAGAATTCCTCGTGCGGCTGGTCAAGGGGGCCGAGGCGCGCAACCCGTTCAATTTCGCGTTGCAGGTCATCGACGTCGACCGCATCGACACCACCTACAACGGCCTCTATGGCCAGAATGTCGTGATCATGGGCGTCGAAGTCGACGCCTACCGACGGCCACTGGCGCTGCACCTGTTCGAGGCGCACCCGAACGATGGGGCGCGCTCGAACCGCCGGCGCATCCGCGTGCCGGTCGACGAGGTCCTGCACCGGTTCCGCGTCGAGCGCGCCGAGCAGATGCGTGGCATTCCGTGGATGGCGCCATCGATGCTGTCGCTGCACCATCTGGGCAACTTCAAGCTCTCGGCACTCTTGGCCGCCGAGCATGGCGCCAATCACTACGGCTTTTTCACGACGCCCGATGGCGGCAGCCCCGGCATCGGCCAGAACGAGCACGGCGAGACGATCACGACCTCTCAGCCGGGCGTCTTCGACACGCTGCCCTCCGGCGTGTCGTTCCAGGCGTTCGATGCGAAATACCCGAACGAGGTCTTCGGCCCGTTTGTGAAGACGACGCTGCAGCGCATCGCCACCGGATGGCGCGTGGCATACCACTCGCTGGCCAACGACCTCGAGGGCGTGTCGTTCTCGTCGATCCGCTCCGGCACGCTGGAAGAGCGCGACCGTTGGGCGGCCGACCAGGATTGGTTTATCGGCTGCTTCATGGAGCCGGTCTTCACCCAATGGCTACAGATGGCACTGCTGTCGGGCGCCATCACGATGCCAAATGGTGCGGCGCTGCCGTACGCAAAGCTGGCCAAGTTCAGCCGCCACGAATGGCAGCCGCGACGCTGGGAATGGGTCGATCCGAAGAACGACATGGAAGCGAAGATCCTTGGCGTCAAGGCGGGCCTGATCAGCCCGCAGGATCTATCGGCGGCGATGGGCTACGACTTTGAGGACACGCTGAAGCTCATCGCTTCTGCGCAGGAAACGGCGCGCCAGTATGGAGTAAAGCTGACCGCTTACGATGGCGCGCCGGGTGGGCAATCTGCAGCATCAAACAGCGCATAAAAATCAGTAGGTGAAATCGGATGCATGAAAATTTCACCTGTCATGCGGTGCAATACCGCCATGAGCAAAAAATCTATTCCCAAAGTCCCGGCCGCATTGCGTGAGCATCTGAAGGATGCTGGTGGCAAGTTCGCACGGGCATTCGTCGTCGATCGCGCCGCGATCGATCCTGAAGCCCGCACTGCCGAGCTCGCGTTCGCGTCCGAGACGCCGTACGAGCGCTGGTGGGGCGTCGAGATACTAGATATTTCGGCGACTGCCATGCGGCTGCAGAGGCTTCTGGGTGGGGCCAACCTATTGTGCGACCACGACATGCGCGACGTCGTGGGCGTGATCGAATCTGTGTCGATCGGTACGGACAGTGTAGCCCGTGCCGTCGTGCGCTTCGGGAGGAGTGCGCGGGCAGAGGAAGTGTGGCAGGACGTCGTCGATGGCATTCGCAAGAATGTCTCGGTCGGTTACCTGATCCACCAGGCAGTACTGGTTGAGACACGCGATGGGCTGGATACCTATCGAGTGACCGACTGGGAGCCTTTTGAAATTTCGCTGGTGTCCGTGCCGGCCGATGCAACTGTGGGTGTCGGCCGCAACGCGGATCTCTCTGAAGCACACAACGCGCGCAGTGCAGACATGGATCCGGTCGACCAGATCGATTCTCCTGCGCAGCAGACAGAAGACGCGCCTCAACCTGCCGAGGTTCGCTCTCAATCTACCGAACTGAATAAGGACCCCATCATGCCCGACGTGAACGTCATCGAGCAGCGCAACCACGCTGCAGAAATCACCAAGATCGCCGCTTCGATCCCGAACGGCGCCGAGCTCGCGCTCAAGGCCATCCAGGACGGCAAGACCGTCGAAGAGTTCCAAGCCGACGCGATCCGCGCGCTGTCGACCAAGCCCCTGCCCACGGCCGACATCGGCATGGACAAGCGCGAGGTGCAGAAGTATTCGCTCATGCGCGCCATCAACGCGCTGGCCAACCCGACCGACGCGGCCGCCCAGCGCGCCGCCGCCTTTGAGCGTGAGTGCTCCGAGGCCGTCGCGTCGAAGATGGGCAAGGCGGCTCGCGGCTTCTTCATTCCCTCCGAAGTGCAGCGCCGTGACCTGAATGTCGGCACCGCCTCGGCCGGCGGCAACCTCGTGGCCACGGACCTGCTGACCGGCAGCTTCATCGACATCCTGCGCAACGCGATGGTTATCGACCGCCTCGGCGCACGCATGCTGACGGGCCTCGTTGGCAACATCGCGATCCCGAAGCAGACCGGTGCGGCCACCGCCTACTGGGTCGCCGAGTCCGGCAGCCCGACCGAAAGCCAGCAGGCGTTTGGTCAGGTGACGATGTCGCCGAAGACCGTCGGCGCCTATACCGACATCTCGCGCCGCCTGATCCTGCAGAGCTCGATGGACGTCGAGGGCATGGTCCAGACCGATCTGGCCACGGTCCTCGGTCTGGCCATCCAGCAGGCGGCCATTTCCGGCTCCGGCTCATCGAACCAGCCGTCGGGCATCCTGACGCAGGTGACCCCGTCGGTCGTCGGCGGCACCGATGGCGCAGCCCCGACCTGGGCCAACCTGATCGAGCTCGAGACCGATGTGGCCGTGGCCAACGCCGATGTCGGCACGCTCGGCTACCTGACCAACGCGAAAGTGCGCGGCAAGCTCAAGGGCACGCCGAAGGTGTCCGGCCAGGACACGTTCATCTGGGAAGGCGGCGACTTCCCGGTAAACGGCTACCAGGTCGGCATCACCAACGCCGTGCCGAGCAACCTGACCAAGGGCAGCGGCAACAACCTTTCGGCCATCATCTTCGGCGACTTCAGCTCGCTGATCGTCGGCATGTGGGGCAGCCTCGACCTGATGGTCGACCCGTACAGCAACTCGACCTCGGGCACGGTGCGCGTCGTCGCCCTGCAGGACGTCGACATTGCGCTGCGCCACGCCGAGTCGTTCGCGACGATGGTCGATGCGGTGACCGCCTGAGTGACCCGATGAGCCTGACCGAGGACCTGGGCGTGTTCTTCAAGGCCGACGAGTTCGCGGACACCGCGACGCTCGACGGCCAGACCGTCCGGGGCCTCGTCGACGCCGGCTTCGAAAACGCGACGCTGGATGGCTGGGGAGGCGGCGGCTCGTCGCCGCGCTTCACCCTGCCGACTGCGAGCGTGCCGGCCGACGTCGAAGGCAAGCCGCTGGTCATCACCAGCGGCTTTGCCGCAGGCAGTTACCGGGTTGCCAATCAGATGCCGGATGCAACGGGCGTGACCACGTTGCACCTGCTCAGAGCCTAATTGAAAGGATAGAAAATGACTGTTCGATCGTCCGCAGGGACCACCATCAAGATCAGCGCCAGCCAGCCGTCGACCTATGACGGCACCGGCTACGCGGCGCTGACGATGACGACCATCGGCGAGGTCACCGACCTCGGCGAATTCGGTCGCGAGTACAACCTTATCACCCACAACCCGATCGGCAGCCGCGGCACCGTCAAGTTGAAGGGCAGCTTCAACGAGGGCTCGATCTCGATGCAGCTGGGCCTCGACACCGACGACGCCGGCCAGATCCTCGCAAAGGCCGCCTCGGCGTCCGACAACGACTACTCGTTCTGCATCACCACGCAAAACGGCGACAAGTACTACTTCCAGGCGAAGGTCATGTCGTTCAAGGTCGGCGTCGGCTCGGTTGACTCGGTGACCTCGGCGACGATCGCGCTGGAGCTGACGACCAACTCCGCCGGCGTGGGCGTCGTTGAAGTGCTGGCTGCCTGAACTTGGCCGCTGGCCGACCCCGAGCACCTGCCCTGACTGGTTCGCCTCCTTTGCGGGTGGCGGCTGGTCGGGGTAAGGGCAAGTCTTCACCTACCCGCAAAGAGGAAACACCCATGAGCTTTGAAATCACGAGTCTGGCCGCCAAGGACACCTTCACGCTCGAGCTCGTCAACGCCAACGACGAGCCGCTGGTCGGCGAGGACGGCGTGCCGCTGTCGGTGACCGTTTACGGTCCCGGCTCGAAGGCCTACACGAAGGCGCAGGCCGCCCGCACGCAGCGCCTGATGGACCGCATGGCCCGCCGCGGCAAGGTCAAGTTGTCGGCCGAGGAGCAGCAGCGCGAAAACGCCGAGTTCTTGGCCGCCTGCACGGTCAGCTTCAACGGCTGGACCTATCAAGGCAAGGCCGATGCGCAGGCGATCGAGGCTGCCTACAACGACCCGTCGATCGGCTTCATCGCCGAGCAGGTCAACAAGGCGATCAACGACTGGGCAAATTTTACGAACAACGCATAGCCGAGCTGTCCGTCTATGTGAAGCAACTGGCGTGGCTGCATGCCGCGCCCCGACAGGCCAAGAAACTGAACCAGCCAACCGAGACGAAGAGCCCGATGACCCGAATGCAAGCACTCCATGCGGCCGGCTCGGCAGTGCCCCTGCCGGAGGCGGGCATCGCATCGCACCTGGTGGGCTACCTGTTCGACATCGGCCCAGCCGGCCATGGCGCGATGGCCGCCGTGCCGCTGTCTTGGCCGGAGATACGCGCCTGGGAGCAGGCCACCGGCATCGAGCTGGCCACTTGGGAAGCGCGCGCGATCCGCCAGCTGTCGTGCGACTACCTGTCGATGAGCCAGTTGGCCGAGGCACCGGACTGTCCGGCGCCGTGGGTAGACCCGGTGGATCACGAGCGTCGCGCGGCGGTGGCCGACAAGGTGCGTGCCGTGTTCGGGCGGAGGCACTGATGCAGGCCGAGTCGCTGTCGATCAAGCTGGTGGCCGATATTGCGGACCTGCAGCGCAAGATGCAGGAGGCGCAGCGCTTGGTCACCGGTGCGATGGCCAACATCGGCAAGGCGGCCGCCTCGGTCAAGGGCGCGCTCGCTGGTCTGGGCGTGGGGCTATTGGTCGGTTCCTTTGCCACGTTCATCAAGGGCGCCATCGATGCGGCTGACGAAATGAGCAAGCTGGCGCAAAAGACGGGCGTGGCCGTCGAGAGCCTGGCTGGCCTGCAGCTGGCCTACCAGCAGGCGGGGCTGACGACCGGCGACTTGCAGTCAAGCCTGTCAAAGCTGTCGGTCGCGGCCGCGGCCAACAGCGACACGTTGAAAGCGATGGGCATTGCCTCGCGCAATGCCGACGGCTCGATGAAGTCGACCCGCGAGATCCTTGGCTTGGTGGCCGACCGCTTTGCCAGCTACCGCGACGGCGTCGAAAAGACTGCGCTGGCCGTGCAACTGTTCGGCAAGTCCGGTGCCGACATGATCCCGCTATTAAATGCCGGCGCCGAGTCGCTCGATGAATTCGACCAGACGGCCAAGGCGCTAGGACTGACGATCAGCGGCGAGACGGCCGCCAGCGCGGAAAAATTTAACGACACGCTGGATCTGATCCTGCAGGGAACCAAGGGCATCGGTGCGCAGCTGGCCGCCCAACTGCTGCCGTCACTGCAGGCCACAGCCGAAGCATTCCTGAGGGCGGCCAACAACGGCAACCTGATTCCGGCGATGGGCAAAGCCATCACGGTGGTCTTCCAGACCGTCGCAGTCATCGGTGCCAACGTCGCATTCGTCATCTACCAGCTGCTTAATGGGGTCGTATCGCTGAGCAAGGCCGCATGGGAGCTCGTGAAGTTCAACTACACGAATGCCCAGGACATCATGGCCAAGTACAACCGCGATGCAGCCCAGTCGCGCGCCGAGCTCGATGCCTTCGAGACCGCCATCATGGGAACCGGGTCGGCCGCTGTCGAGTCGATGGCGGCAGTGGTGGCCAGCACCAAGCAGGCCGCGCCGGTAGTCAGCGATCTGGCCGACAAGGCGGCCAAGGCCCGCGAGCAGTTCGAGCAGCTGCGCGCGAAGATCAGCGGCCGCGAGACGGGGCTCGACGCCGACTTCGGCAAAAACCTGCTGGTATTGAAGCAAGGGCTTGATGCGGCTTACATCAGCCTCGAGCAGTACGTGCAGCTGGTCGAGACCTACATCACGCAGCAGAAGTTCTACCAGGATCAACTGAAGGCCGAAGCCGAGCTGATCAAGCAGTTCGAACAGGACGGCGAAAAGCTGGCCGAGCAGCGGGAAAAGGATTTCGAGCAGCGCCTGAAGCAGATCCAGTCGGTGGCCGACCTGGTCGAGCAGGTGGAATTCGAGGCGCAGGCGCTGCAGATGACCAATGTCGAGCGCGAGACAGCCATCAAGCTGCGTGAGCTTGAGCGCCTCGGTGTCGACAAGACATCCGAGTCCTATGCGGTGCTGGCCGAGCGGATCCGTCAGGCCGTCATCGACAAGGAGGCCGTCGAGGCCTCGATCCAGCAGCAGAAGGAATATGCGCGCCAGTGGGAGCGCATCACCGACCAGATCGGCCAGTCGCTGACCAATAGCCTGATCGAAGGCGGCAAGAACGCCGCCGACTACCTGAAAAGCCTGTTCCGCACGCTGGTGCTGCGCCCGCTGCTCGAGCCCATCATCCGCAGTGGCGTTGCCACCGTCATGGCAGCCATGGGGCTGGGGACAGCCGGCAGTGCCGCGGCTGGCACGGCGGCCGGGACCGCTGGCGGCGGCATGCAGACGGTCTCGACCCTCTCGACGCTCAACTCGGTCTACAAGGCGCTCAGCAATGGCCTCTCGAGCGTCGGCGCGCTGGCCGGCGCCGGCATCAGCGCCATCGGCAACATGGCTGGTTCGGCCACGCTCTCGGCCACCGGTGCCGGCATGGGTATGACGACCGCCCAGGCGGCAGCCGCTGCCGAAGCCTACAGCGCAGCCGGGATGAGCAATGTGGCCAGCTCGCTGACAACCGGCGCACAGCTGGGCGCGGCGGCGAACCTGCTCGGCGGCGCGCTGGTGGGGTTCATGGCCGGCAAAATGATCTCCGGTGGATATTCGGCCATCGGCAAGTCCGGCAACACGGCCGTGGCCGTGAGCACGGCCATCGGCGCGTTCGTCGGCGGCCCGATCGGCGCGGCCATTGGCGGGGCTGTTGGCGGCCTGTTCAACCGGGCCTTCGGCCGCAAGCTCACCCAGCAGGGAATCACCGGCACCTTCGGCGGAGAGGGTGGCTTCTCGGGGATGAACTATACGTTCGAAAAGGGCGGCTGGTTCCGCTCTGACCGCACTAGCTACTCGGCCATGGATGCCGAGCTGCAGGCCGGCATGGGCATGGGTTTCCTCGCGCTGCGCCAGCAGATCATCGCCATGGGCGCGGCGCTGGGACAGGGTGCCGACGCGGTGCTGGCATTTCGGCGCAGCATCACCGTCAACTTCATGGGCATGTCCAGCAGCCAGGCGCAAGCGGCGCTCGAGCAGATCTCCCGCGAGATGAGTGACGCGATGGCGATCCTGATCATGGGCGGCGACCAGTTCGTGCAGGCGGGAGAGAGCGCCACCGACGCGCTCTCGCGTCTCTACAGCCGCATCACGGCCGTCAACGGTGTGCTGGGGGCGATCAACCAGCGGCTCTACGAGATGACGCTCGTCGGCGCCGATCTGGCCAGCACGCTGGCGGATGCCTTTGGCGGTCTGGACAAGTTCAACCAGGCCACCGCCTACTACTACGAGAACTTTTTCACCGATGCCGAGCGCGCGGCCAACACGACCGAGCAGCTGCGCGTGGCGCTGGCCAACATGGGCTACGCGCTGCCAAGTACGCGCGACGAATTCCGCGCGATCGTCTCAGGTTTGGATCTGGCGACTGACGCCGGGCGCAACATGTTCGTGGCGCTGATGAACCTGGCTCCGGCGTTCGCCTCGATCACGAAGTCGACTGATCAACTGCGCACGGAGGCCGTCGAGAACCTGCGTGCGGCCATGGGTGCCGGAGCCTACGCCACCGGTTTCGAAGCCCGGCGTGCACAGCTGCTGGTCGCCGCCAATGCCAGCAACCTCGGCGCGCTGGGGATTGCCGGCTTTGCCTCGGGCGGCCTGCATGACGGCGGGCTGCGGATGGTCGGGGAGGCCGGTCCCGAACTCGAGGTCACCGGCCCGGCCCGCTACTACAGTGCTGCCGAGACCGCCGCACTGATGGGTGGCGGTGCCGAGGTGGCGGCCGAACTGCGCTACCTGCGCGAAGAGAACCGTGCGCAGTCGCGCGCCATCATTGGATTGCAGAACCGGATGACGAAACTGCTGGAACAGTGGGATGGCGACGGCCTGCCCGCCACGCGGGAGGTCGCATGAGCGGCGAACTCGCCCTGGCCGTGGTACAGCCGGTGACGGTGACCGACGCGATGCTGGTGTCGACCGATGTGCCGGAGAACGACTACGCCGCCTGGAGCAGCGCGACGACTTACGCGCTGGGTGCTCGGGTGATCCTGACCTCGACGCACAAGGTCTACGAGTCGCTGCAGGCGTCGAACGTCAACCGCGACCCGCGCGCGAACCCGACCTGGTGGATCGAAGTCGGGCCGACCAACCGCTGGAAGTGCCTCGACACGTCGAACTCGACGCAGACCGTCACCAGCGGCACCACCCCGCCGTCAATCACCTACACGTTCGCGCCCGGTCAGGCGATCACCTGCGTGGCGCTGCTGAACGTGGTCAACGCCACATCGGTGCAGATCCGTCTCACCGACCCGGTCGCTGGCGTCGTCTACGACAAGACGACCGACATCCGGGCGCTGCCATCGACCTCGACCTGGTGGGCGTGGTTCTTTGGCTTGAAGCGCACGTCCACGCAACTCATTGCGCTGGACGTGCCGACTTACCCGAACGCGCAGCTGATGGTCAAGCTTCTGGGCGGCGCGTCGCTGGCCGTGGGCGTGATCATGTTCGGCCAGCAAAAGAGCTTTGGCCTCGGGATCAGCTACGGCGCGCGCGTCGGCATCCAGGACTACTCGATCAAGGCGACCAACGAATTTGGCGAGACCGAGCTCGTGCAGCGGGCATTTGCCAAGCGGGCGAACTTCACGATGCTGACCGAGAAGGGCGAGACCGACGCGCTGCAGAACTTTCTGGTCGACGTGCGTGCCATTCCCTGCCTGTGGATAGGCTCGACCGACTATGAGTCGATGACGCTGTTTGGCTTTTACAAGAATTTTGATGTGCTGATCTCGTACCCGGAGCACTCCGAGTGCGAACTTGAGATTGAAGGATTGACCTGATGCCGATTACCCCGTTGCCGACCCCGCCGCAGCCAACCGACACGACGGCGCAGTTCAACACGAAGGCCTTTGCGTTCGTCGCTGCCCTGGCGCAGTTTGTCACTGAATCTAACATTCAGGCCGCCGAAGTCGACGCTGACGCCGTGCTGGCCCAGCTCGGCAAGACCGAGGCGTTGGCTGCCGCCGCGGCCGCTGCCGCCGTGGCCGGTGCGACGCGCTGGACAAGCGGCACGACGTACGCGCAGGGCGCGGCCGTCTGGTCGCCGATCACGTTTCTGACCTACCGCCGCCGCACAGCTGGCGCAGGCACGACGGACCCGAGCGCCGACAGTACGAACTGGGCGCAGGTCGCCGGCACTGGCGATGTGTCGCAGACCGGCGTGCAGACACTGACCAACAAGACGCTGGGCTCCGGTTCGGTTGTGACGACTCAAGCCCAGGGCAATAACAGCCAGTCACCTGCATCGACAGCCTACGTCGATCGTCTGGCCGGCACTGCCGGTGCACTGGGCTTCAGGAATCGGATCATCAATGGCGACTGCAGGATTGCGCAGCGTGGCACCTCGGCCACGGCGGTTTCGGGCCAGTATGTAGCCGTCGACCGATTCCGCACCAGCCAGCCGGGGACGACGGCAGTCGTCACCATGTCCCAGTCAACCGATGCCCCGGCAGGATTTCAGAACAGCCTGCGGCTGACGGTAGCCACCGCAGATGCGTCGGTCGCAACCGGCGATGCGTTTGTCGTCCAGCAGCTCGTTGAAGGGTTTAACTGCGCCGACCTGATCGGGCAGCCGTTTACGCTCTCGTTTTGGGTGCGTTCGGCAAAGACGGGCGTGCACTGCGTCAGCTTTGCCAACGCCGGCGCCGACCGCAGCTTCCTGGCTGAGTACACGGTCAATGCTGCCAACACTTGGGAATACAAGACCCTGACAGTGACGCCGGGCTTGATCACGGCAGGGACGACCAATTACACCAATGGTGCCGGTGTCGACATCCGGTGGTCGCTGATGGGCGGTGCGACGTTTCAAAGCACGGCCGGGAGCTGGAACACCGGGAATTTCACGAACACGGCTAACCAAGTCAACGTGCTTGATGCGATCGGAAACGCTTTCGCCATCACTGGCGTCCAGCTCGAGGCTGGTGTCATTGCAACGCCTTTTGAGCGGGTAAATTACTCGGAAATGCTACAAAGGTGTCAAAGGTACTTTGAAATCACAAGCCTTTACGCAAATGGTATGGGGGTTGGAAGCGCCTATGCAAGCATTCCATCACGAGTCACCAAACGCGCAAACCCAACGATTACAGGCACTCTGAATAGCTATACATTCAACTGGTCTCTTAACTCGTATCAAACTCTAGATGGTGTGCCTTACGTGGACGGTTCTTCCAGTAATAGCGGGTATCGAATTGGTATCAGCAATATCCAACTAAATGCGGAGCTCTAGTCATGTACCAACTTCTCCCTGACACCATCATGGGCGCAACGCCGTGCATTAAGCGCCTCGCCGACAACGCGTTTATTCCAACGGATAGGGCCAATTCGGATTTTCAGCAGTACCTCAAGTGGCTTGCCGAAGGCAATGAACCGCTGCCTGCAGATGAAGTAAACGAGTGATGGACGGTGATCTGGGCGCAAAGGCAGCCGCCGGCATCGCAGCCACGGGCGCGGCGCTGTACGGCTTTCTTCGTATGGTGAAAAAAGACCGGCGCGAAGACTCGATGGCCGCTGCGACCGATGGCGCAATGATGCAGGTCATTGCCACGCTGCGCGAGGAGGTGGAGCGCCTCACCCGCCGCCTCGAGCTCGTCGAGGAACAGAACCGCAAGTGCGAGGAACGCAACGACGAGCTGCACCGTGAGCTGCTGGAGCTGAAGGCGTCGCTGCACGTGACCTGAGATGGACCCGCTCACCCTGCTGGCGGCAGCCAATGCGGCAGTGGCTGCAGTCAAGAAGGGGTGCGAGCTCTACAAGCAGATCAAAGGCGCAGCGGGTGATGTCAAGGAAGTGCTCGACGATTTGAAGTCGCAGTTTCAGAAGATACCAAACCCGACCAACGAGCAGAAGCGCAAGTACAACGAAGAAGTGCTGCGGGTGCAGGAGATAGCCAAAGCCGACCCGCATGATGTGTTCTCGCAGATCGGCGAGGAGCTCGGCAAATTGATGGACGCTTACGACGCGATCGGCAAGCTGTTCATCAAGGAAGAGGCGGCGGCGAAAGAGGTGTACCGGGGCGATGAGTCGATCGGCCGGCGGGCATTGAAGCGCATTCTGATCCGTAGCCGACTGGACGCGATGCTGGCCGAAATTCGGGAGCAGATGGTCTACCGCGCACCACCCGAGCTAGGCGACCTGTGGGGCAAGTTTGAGCGGATGTGGCAGCAGATCGTGCGCGAGCAGGACGAGGCCTACAAAGAAGAGGTCAGGCAGGTGCGGATTGCAGCAGCAAGGCGGCGTCGCATGATGGATCGGATGAAGGAGTTGGCAGCATGGGCTGGCGCGGTGGTGTTCGTAATCCTGTGGATGATCGGCGTGTTTCTCCTGTTAAGGATGAGCCACACATACCGTTCACTCTACTGATCTGCATGCTCGTCATGGCCATCACCTTCGTCCTGGTCATCCCGATGCTGGGGATGCTGTACGTGGACATGAACAACGCCACTGCCAAGGCGGCTCAGGAGATAAGAAAGATGCGCGAGCTGCGCGCGAAGATCCTCATTGAAAAGCGGAGTGAGCCGTGATCAAGGAACAGCAACTGAAAAAGCTCCTGCCCAAGAACCCGTACGTCAACCACTGGTACAGGGCGCTTGAGCAGCTGCTGCCAGACTACGAGATCGACACACCCAAGCGCATCGCCGCGTTCATCGCCCAGTGCGCGCACGAGTCCGGCGGCTTCATGGTCCTAAAGGAAAACCTGAATTACCGGCCGGCCACCCTGCGCAAGCTCTTTCCCAAATATTTTCCGAGCGACGAGCTGGCTGCGCGCTACTGCAGCCGGCCGGACAAGCAGGCCGCCATCGCCAACCGAATCTATGCCTCACGCATGGGCAACGGGCCGGAGGAGTCCGGCGACGGCTGGCGCTTCTGCGGCCGCGGGCTGATCCAGCTTACCGGGCGCAACAACTACCAGGCGTTTGCCGACGCCATTGAGGTCGACGGGCGGCCGATGGAAGTCGACGAGGTGCCCGAGTACCTGGCCACCTTCGAGGGCGCGGCGCAGTCGGCCTGCTGGTTCTGGGAGTCGAACCGGCTCAACCGCTTCGCCGACGCTGGCGACATTAAAGGGCTCACGCGCGCCATCAACGGCGGCTTCATTGGACTGACCGACAGGATTGCCCACTATGACCATGCGCTGGATGTGCTTGCTTAGCCTGCTGCTGGCGGCCGGCTGCGACCGGTTTCGCTATCCGTGCCAGGACCCGGCGAATTGGTCGCAGCCGCAGTGCCAGCGACCACAGTGCGCCGTCACCGGCACTTGCCCGGACCAGCTGCTGCGCGCCGAAGAGATGAAACCTGATGAGGGGAGGCCATGAACATCTTGCACCGCTTGCTGGCGCTGCAGCAGGATCAGATGGATTCGTTGATCAAGTTCTGCATCGGCCTGACGTTCTGCCTGACGGTCGTGATCATGGTCGGCGTCTCGCTCTACAGCGTGGTCTTCGTCACGCAGCCGATGACGGGCATGGCCCCGGCCGACAAGCAGTTCTTCCTGATCCTGTCGGACATGAGCAAGTACATCTTGGGCTCGCTGGCCACGCTTCTGGCCGTCAAGGGTAAGGATGCGCTGACGCAGTTTGTGCCGCCGGGGCTGTCGACGGAGAAGGAGCGCAGCATGGCCGAGCGTCCGGCGGCAACTGTGCCGCCGCCACCGGCCCGGCGCGAGCCGACATTGGATATGGCGCCGGTGACGGTCGGCTTCGGTGGACGGCTGGCCCCGCCGCCGGCCGAAGAACCTGAACGATAGGAGGGAAGATGAAATACATCGCAGCGTGGTTGCTGGTCATGCCTTTGCTGGCCTCAGCCGCCGGGCAGGTCAAGGAAGTCTGCCGCGTGCAGAAAGACCGCAATGGCAAAGAAGTGAAGACCTGCAAGCAGGTCAAGGTGCACCAAAAGCTGCAGGGCACGAAGGTCCCGCCCAAATGAGGCTCGCCACCACGGCAGCCGTCCTGGTGCTAGTGGCTGCTGCGGCTGCCCTGGCTGGTTACGGCAAGGGTCATGTGGCCGGGAGTGCGTCCGTTCACCAGGCATGGGATCGTGAAAAGGCCGAGCAGTTGGCCCAGCATGCAGCGCAGCAGCAGGCCGCGCGGGAGGCCCAGCAGCAATGGCAGGCCAGTGCCGACCGTTTACGTCAGGAGAAAGACCGTGAAATCCGCCACCTTAATGCTCGTGCTGCTGCCTTGGCTCGCGGCCTGCGCGAGCGCCCCGAGCGCGCCGTTGCCGGTGCCGTGCCCGCAACCGCCGGCGCTGGATCGTCCGGCGCCGGATGTACTGGCGCCGAGCTTTCTCGACCGGATGCAGAATTTCTTGCAGGGGAAGCTGCCCGCGCCGACGAGCTCAGGGTCGCCCTCGGCCAGTGCCTCGAGCAGTACGAGTCCCTGAGATCCCGGTGAGGTGTTCCAGGCGCGGCGCTGCGGCCTCCTCTCGCAGCGGTCTCCAGTCGTGCCAGTGCTTGGCCCCGCTATGGCGGGGCTTTTTTTGTCCGTTCGCCCAGAAACGGGTTTGCGTGCCGTATAAGTGTGAAGCAAAAGCGCTGGTGATACAGCGCTTGAACAGGAAGAGCAGGAGCGGAGGGATAGGGCTGGGTGATACGGGATTGATACAGCCGCCTGAAAAGGCTTGAAATTGCTGAGATCAATTCCCCTTGAACTACGGCGAGACACTGGCGCGCTGCGTTTGCAGCGCGGCACGCTGCGGATTATAGCCGAGCGACCGGCGCGGCTTGCGGCGACATTCATCTGCAGGCGCTCGAAACGCAGGAATACGGCGATGCGCGCATCCGGTCGGTAGAATAGCGGCCTTGTTCTCAGCAGCGGCGCTGGTCGCGTCCATCGTCTCCCCACCATGGCAGTCATTTCCCTTTCCGATGCCCAGCTCGCGTTCGGCCACGTCGCCTTGCTCGATCATGCCGAACTGTCGCTGGAGGCCGGCGAACGCGTCGGCCTGATC
>JACCDU010171319.1_pt1 | contig 37484 bp, 31 predicted proteins | sample 7446081 | NCBI WGS metagenome assembly JACCDU01 (sample SAMN15323447, study PRJNA562643) | freshwater metagenome | isolation source: river surface water | place: USA:Blue River Watershed | collected 2017-08-17
CGCCTTGCCCTCGGCCGCGGCCTTGCTGCGCCTGGCGCCCGCGCTGCTGGCGGCGGGGCAGGCGGTGCCGGCCGAGCAGGCCATGCCGCTCTATATCCGCGACAAGGTCGCGCAAACCACGGCCGAGCGCGAGGCCGCGCAGGCCCTGACCCGCGGCGCCGGAGCAGCGCGCGCATGAACGCGCCGACCGAGGCCGAGCGCGCTGCCGCCGAGTTGCGCCCCATGCAGGCGGCCGACCTCGAGGCCGTGCTCGCGATCGAGCAAAGCGCCTACAGCCACCCCTGGACCCGCGGCAACTTCCGCGACGCGCTCGCGAGCGGCTACTGGATGCAGTGCCTGTGGCTGCACGACGCGCTGCTCGGCTACGTCGTGGCCATGCCCGGCGTGCAGGAAACCCATTTGCTCAACATCACCGTGGCGCCCGCCCACCAGCGCCAGGGCTGGGCGCCGATGCTGCTCGATGCACTGGTCCTGTGGTCGCGCCGGCAGGGCGCCGAAACGCTCTGGCTCGAGGTGCGCGAGAGCAACCTGCGCGCCCTGCAGGTGTATGGGCGCCGGGGCTTTCGCCGCGTGGGCCTGCGCAAGGATTACTATCCTGCCGACCGGCTGCAGCGTGAACACGCCGTGGTCATGAGCCTGAACCTGATGCCCCCACCATGACGGACCCGACCCGCTTTGACCTCGACGAACGCCAGCGCGCCATGCTGGCCGAGATGGGCGTGCGCGTCTGGTGGCCGCAGCGCGCGGACGAAGCGGCGCCTGAGGCCGAGGCCGCACCGGCACCCGCCGCTTCGCCCCGGCCGCAGCCCAGTGTGCCCCTGCCTGTGGCGCCGCCGCCCAGCGCGGCGCCTTCAATTGCGGACGCCGCCGCCCCCGCCCGGCCAAAAGTGTCCGTGCCCGCGCCCCGTCCCGCCACGACAGCGCCCAGCGCTGCCGACCCAGCGCGGGTGCCGCTGCCCGCCGACGTCGACCAGATGGACTGGGCCCGCCTGCAGGCCACCGTCGCCGAATGCCGCGCCTGCGGCCTGTGCGAGACGCGCCAGCACACCGTGTTCGGCGTGGGCGAGCAGAACGCCCAGTGGATGGTGATCGGCGAAGCCCCGGGCGAAAACGAAGACCGCCAGGGCGAGCCCTTTGTGGGCCAGGCCGGCAAGCTGCTCGACAACATGCTTGCGGCCATCGGCCTGTCGCGCCAGACCGATGGCCGCGCCGAGGGCATGGCGGGCGTCTACATCGCCAACACCCTCAAATGCCGCCCACCCGGCAACCGCAACCCCGAGCCGCAGGAGCTCGACACCTGCGCGCCCTTCCTGGTGCGCCAGGTGGCGCTGGTGCAGCCCAGGATCATCCTGGCCATGGGCCGCTTTGCGGTGCAGTCGCTTTTGCAAACCACCGAGCCCATCGGTCGCCTGCGCGGGCGCGTGCACCACTACCAGGGCGTGCCGGTGGTGGTGACCTACCACCCGGCTTACTTGCTGCGCAACCCCGCCGACAAGGCCAAGGCCTGGGCCGATCTGTGCCTGGCGCTGCAGACGGTGCAGCCGGGCTGAAGCCTCACGCGCTTGGCGCGGCCGCGCGCCGCGGCCAGAGCACCGCCGCGATCGACAGCACCATCAGCACCACCGCGGCCCAGTCCTGCCAGTGCAGCACTTCGCCGAGCCAGAGCGCGCCGCTGAAGACGCCGAGCACCGGGATCAGCATGACCGAGAGCGTCGAGGCCACGGGCGGCAGGCTGCGCGCGAGGAAGAACCAGGCCGCCTGCGCGAAGCCGAACACGCCGACCGCGTTGAAGGCGATCGCGCCCCAGGTCACCTCGCTGGGCCAGGCCCAGCGCTCGCGCTCGAAGAGGAGCGCGAGCAGGGTGAGCACGGCGGTCGTCATCGCCGTCATCCAGAACGCGATCGTGAGCGTCGGCACCGGCATGCGCGTGCGGCGCAGCAGCTGCGTGCCCAGCGCCCAGGTCGCCGCCGCGATCAGCGCGAGCAACACGCCCGTCGGCCGTCCGCTCAGGTGCGTGACCTCGTGCCAGAGCAGCAGCACGACGCCCAGCGTCGCCGCCGCCACGCCGAGCCAGGCGCGCGGCGCGAGCCGGTCGCCGAACACCAGCGCGCCGAGCATGGCCGAGCACATCGGCATGGTGTAGCCCAGGATGGCGGCGCGCCCGCTCGAGAGCGACTGCACCGCGATGATGATCAGCGCATGCCAGATGAACATGTTGAACACCGCGAGCACCAGCAGCTCACGCCAGTGTGCGCGCGGCACGCGAAACGGCACGCGAAACGCGAGCAGTGCCAGGCCCAAGAGCGGCGTGCCGAGCCACATGCACAGCATGCGGAAGGTGAGCGGCGGGAAATCCGTGACGCCGAGCTTCATGATCGGCCAGTTCAGACCCCACACCAGGGTCAGCAAAACGAGAATCAGCCATTGGCGCGAGGACAGAGCGTGCATGGCGGCGATCTTAGGCCATGGCATGGGCGCCACTTAAAATCACGGCCATGACCTTCCTCGAGATGCTGCGCGCCGCCGAGCGCCAAAACCGCTCCATGCTGTGCGTGGGCCTGGACCCCGAGCCGACCAAGTTCCCGGCCGGCCTCAAGGGCGACGCCAACAAGATCTACGACTTTTGCGCGCGCATCGTCGACGCCACCGCCGATCTGGTCAGCAGTTTCAAGCCGCAAATCGCCTACTTCGCCGCGCACCGCGCCGAAGGCCAGCTCGAACGCCTGATGGAGCACATGCGCCGCGTGGCGCCGCAGGTGCCGATCATCCTGGACGCCAAGCGCGGCGACATCGGCTCGACCGCCGAGCAGTACGCCAAGGAAGCCTTCGAGCGCTATGGCGCCGACGCGGTCACGCTCTCGCCCTTCATGGGCTGGGACTCGGTCGCGCCTTATTTGAAATTCGAAGGCAAGGGCGCCTTCCTGCTGTGCCGCACCTCCAACCCCGGCGGCGACGACCTGCAGAACCAGCGCCTGGCCGAGATCGCGGGCGAGCCGCGCGTCTACGAGCATGTGGCGCAACTCGCGCAAGGCCCCTGGAACCTCAACGGCCAGCTGGGCCTGGTGGTCGGCGCGACCTACCCGGCCGAGATCGAGCGCGTGCGCGAGCTCGCGCCCACCGTGCCGCTCTTGATCCCCGGCGTGGGCGCACAGGGCGGCGATGCCGTGGCCACCGTGAAAGCCGGCTGGCGCGAGGGCGCTTCCATCATCGTCAATTCCTCGCGCGCCGTGCTGTACGCGAGCAGCGGCGATGACTTTGCCGAGGCCGCGCGCAAGGTGGCCATGGCCACGCGCGACACGCTCGAGGCCGCCAAAGCCTGAACCCCGTGGCGCCCCTCGCGCGGCGCTCACCGCCACCACCCATGTCGATGCCCACACAGCCGGAGCCGGACCGCGCGCGCTGGCTGGCCCTGCTGTCGCTGCTGCTCGCGGTCTTCCTCGGCGCGCTCGACCAGTCGATCGCCAACACCGCCTTGCCGGCCATCGGCGCCGCGCTGCAGCGCACGCCGGCCGAATCGGTCTGGATCGTCCACGCCTACCAGCTCGCGGTGGTGGCCATGCTCTTGCCGCTGGCCGCGTTGGGCGACCGCTGGGGCGCGCGCAAGGTCTTCCTCTGGGGCGTGGCGCTGTTCAACGGGGCGGCGCTCGCGAGCGCCTGCGCGAGCCAGCTCGAGTGGCTGGCGTTTTTCCGCGCGGTGCAGGGCGTGGGCGCGGCGGGCGTGATGAGCGTCAACCTCGCGCTGATCCGCCGCATCTTCCCGCCCGAGCAGCTCGGGCGCGGCGCGGGCCTGAACGCCCTGACCGTCGGCATGGGCTACAGCCTGGGGCCGACCGTGGCCTCGCTCTTGCTCGCCGCGCTGCCCTGGCCCTGGCTGTTTGGCCTGCAGGCGCCGCTGGGCGCGCTCGGCTGGTGGCTGGCGCGGCGTGGCCTGCCCGAGGACGCGCCCTCGCGCGCCGATCAGCCCTATGACCGGCTCCTCGCGCTGCTGTCGGCGGTCTGTTTTGCCTCGCTGGTGTTCACGCTGAGTGCCATCGCGCAGCAAAAGGGCGCGGGCGTGGTCGCGGCCTCGCTCGCGCTGATGCTCGCGAGCGGCGGCTGGCTGCTGCGGCGCCAGCGCGGGCAGGCGGCGCCGGTGCTGCCGGTGGACCTGATGCGCCGGCCGCTGTTCCGCCTCTCGGTGTTCACCTCTTTCGCCTCCTTCACCACGCAAGGCCTGGCTTTTGTGGCGCTGCCCTTTTTCTTCCAGCAGCAGCTCGGGCGGCCCGCGGTCGAGACCGGGCTGCTGATGTCGGTCTGGGCGCTGGTGGTGGCGCTGCTCGCGCCGGTGGCGGGCACGCTGTCGGACCGCTACCCGCCCGCCATCCTCGGTGGCCTGGGCCTGGGCCTGCTGAGCCTGGGCATGGCGGGGCTGGGCGCCCTGGGGACCGGTGCACCGTTCGGCCTCATGGCGCTGGCCATGGCACTGTGCGGCCTGGGCTTTGGCCTGTTCCAGTCGCCCAACCTGCGCGCCATCATGGCCAGCGCCCCGGCCCACCGCACGGGGGGCGCCAGCGGCATGGTCGCGCTCGCGCGCCTGACCGGGCAGGCCAGTGGTGCGGCGCTGGTGGCGCTGTGCTTCAACCTGTTTGGCTCCTTGGGTGCGGGCCGCGCGCTGCTGCTCGGTGCGGTGACGGCGGGGCTGGGCGCGGCCTTGAGCCTGGCGCGCTTGCGGGCGCGCTAGCCCCAGTTCAAGGGTGAGCGCGCCGCCACAGCGCGAGGCCGCGCTGGGCTTTGCTGGCGTCCGATGGGGTGAGGGCGAGCGCAGCGCCAGGCACGGCGCGCAGCGCTTCGGCCAGCGCAAACAGCGCGTCATCCGGGCCCTCGAGCAATTCGAGTTCGAGCTCGAGCAGCGGCTCGGCGAAGGCGGTGCCTGGCACATGGATGCGGCCCTGGTCCAGCGCGACCTCGATGCGCGCGCCGGCGTGTTCCACCACCCAGCGCTGGCGCGCGAAGTCGGTGGCGAACAGCGGCTGCAAGTGCGGCCGCAGCGCCAGGAGTTCGGCGGCCAGCGCCGCCTCATCGACCAGCGCCACGAAGTCCAGCGCGCCCGGTGTGGTCGGCCCTTCCCATTCCTGGCGGCGCGAGAGCCCGCCACTGCTCTGGCCCGCGGTTTTCACCGTGAGCAGCCAGCGGTCGCCCGCGCGCCGCTCGCGCACCGCCATGCGGCGTGCCGTGAGCGCCAGATCGGGCGTGTCGAAATAGGTGTTGAGCAGGCGCTGCGCTGCAGCCGGCGCCGCCAGCAGCGGGTGGCGCAGCAGCCGCGGCAGGTCTTGCGCGCCGAGTGTGAGCTTGAGTTCGGTTTCCTGGGCCATGGGCCGATGTTATCGGCCGCAGGGCCAGCAGACCTGTAGGAGCGCGCCCCTGCACGCGAATGAGCTTGTGCCCAATGTCGGCCGATTCGGCCGCGGGGGCGGCCTCCCACAGAGGCAGTCGGTTTGCAGGAGCGCGCCCCTGCGCGCGCATCACCCGGCGAACACGCCGCCGTATTTCTGGCGCAACTCGTTCTTTTGCACCTTGCCCGTGCCGCCTACGGGCAGCGATTCGAGAAACACGACGTCTTCGGGCACCCACCACTTGGCGACGCGGCCCGCGAGGAAGTCGAGGATCTCGGCCTTCTCGAGCGCCTGCCCGGGCTTGCGCACGATGAAGAGCAGCGGCCGTTCGTCCCACTTGGGGTGCTTGACGCCGATCACCGCGGCCATGGCCACAGCGGGGTGGCCGATGGCGGCGTTTTCCAGGTCGATCGAGCTGATCCACTCGCCGCCGCTCTTGATCACGTCCTTGGTGCGGTCGCGGATGGTCATCACGCCGTCGGCGTCGATGGTGGCGATGTCGCCTGTGGGGAACCAGCCGTCGACCAGCGCGGTCTTGTCGGTCTTGAAATAGCGCTCGACGATCCACTGGCCGCGCACCATGAGTTCGCCTTGCGAGCTGCCGTCGCGCGGCAGCGTGGCGCCGTCTTCACCCACGACCTTGATCTGGATGCCCGAAACCACCTTGCCCTGGCGCGCCACGAGGGCATGGCGTTCTTCGGCAGGCAGGGCCGCTTCGCGCGGGCCGAGGTTGCTCATGGTGGCCACGGCCGTGGTTTCGGTCATGCCCCAGCCGTGGCGCACCTCGACGCCATACACGTCATGGAACTTGGCGATCAGCGCGCGTGGCATGGCCGAGCCGCCGACGCAGGTGCGTTTCATCGAGGAAAAGCGCAGGCCGTTGGCCTCGACGTGCTGGATCAGGCCCATCCAGATCGTGGGCACGCCGGCGCTCAATGTGACCTGCTCGGCTTCCATGAGTTCATACAGGCTCGCGCCGTCGAGCTTGGGGCCGGGCAGCACCAGTTTGGCGCCCGCCACCATGGCGGCGTAGGGGATGCACCAGGCGTTGATGTGGAACATGGGCACCACCGGCAGCGCGGCCTCGCGGCTCGAGAGGCTCAGCACATCGGGCAGGCAGGCGGTGGTGGCGTTGAGCACGATGGCGCGGTGCGAATACAGCACGCCCTTGGGGTTGCCCGTGGTGCCCGAGGTGTAGCAGAGCACGGCGCCGGTGCGCTCGTCGAACTCGGGCCAGTCGACATGGGGGCTGTGCGGCGCGATCAGCTCTTCGTAGCTCAGCACGTTCACGCCCTCAAGCTGGGGCGTGTGGGCCGCGTCGCTCAGACAGACCCAGGCCTTGACCTGCGGGCACTGCGGCGCGATCGCCTGGACGATGGGCGCGAAGGTGGCATCGAACAGCACCACGCGGTCCTCGGCATGGTTGAGGATGTAGATGAGCTGCTGCGGGTGCAGGCGCGGGTTGCAGGTGTGCATGACCATGCCGCTGCCAGACACGCCGAAATAGGCCTCGAGGTGGCGGTGGTTGTTCCAGGCGATGGAGGCCACCGCATGGCCCGCCCCCAGGCCCAGGGCTTTCAGGGCGTTGGCCAGCTGCCTGGCGCGGCGCGCCACGTCGGCGTAGGTGCAGCGGTGCAAGGGGCCGTGCGTCTCGCGCGAAACGATTTCTTGTGCGCCGTGTTGCGCGGCGCCGTGCTCGAGCAGGGCCGAGATCAAGAGCGGGCGGTCCATCATGAGGCCGGCTTGCAGGGGCATGGGGGTCTCCTTTTTTTTGAAAATCAGCGCAGCGCCGCGTACACCAGGTTGCGAAACAGCGGGCGGTAGTAATCGCGCTGGTTCGGCGCCTGGATCAGCAGCATCGCATAGAGGTCGAGCGCGGGGTCGACGAAGAAGGTCGTGCCCGCGATGCCACCCCAGTAGTACAGACCGACCGAACCGGGCACGCTGGACAAACCCGTGGCTGTGCGGACCGCAAACCCCAGGCCAAAACCGTGGCCTGGCGGCAGCAGCGTGCCATCGGCCGGGATCGTGCCCAGGTGGTCGGCCGTCATGAAGGCCACGGTCTGCGGTCCGAGCAGGCGCACGCCGTTCAGTTCACCGCGGTTGCGCAGGCATTGCAGAAAGCGCGCGTAGTCGAGCGCGGTCGACATCAGGCCGCCACCGCCACCTTCGAGCGCGGGCACCTCGCGCGGCTCGATCACGGCCATCGGCTCGCCGCCATCGGGGTCGTGCGCGAAGGGCTCGGCGATGCGGTGCTGCTGCGCAGGCGGCACCGCGAAGCCGGTGTCGACCATGCCCAGCGGCGCCAAGATCTCGCGCTGCAAGAACGCGCCGAGCGTCTGGCCGCTCACCACCTCGACCAGGCGCCCGAGCACATCGGTCGCGCGGCTGTAGGCCCAGGTCGTGCCGGGCTCGAACATCAGCGGCAACTCTGCGAGCGTCTGCGAGAGCTCGGCATTGCTGCGCCGGCGCGAGCCCAGGCGCAGCGCCTGGTACTGCTGCTGCACCGGCGCGTCGCCGAGGAATTCGTAGGTCAGGCCCGCGGTGTGGCGCAGCAGGTCCTGCACCGTGGCCGGCGTGCGCACGGGCACGGGCCCTTGCGGCGTCCAGACCTGTTGCGCGGCGTACTCGGGCAGGTGGCGGCCCACGGGGTCGCTGAGCAGCAGCTGGCCGCGCTCGACCAGCATCATGGCCGCGACCGAGACGATGGGCTTGGTCATCGAGTAGATGCGAAAGAGGCTGTCGGTGCGCATCGGCGCGCCCGTGGCCGGGTCCTGCCGGCCCAAAGCCTGCAGCAGGCCGATGCGCCCGCGCCGCGCGACCAGCGCGACGGCGCCCGGCAGGTGCGCGCGGTCGATGTGTTGCTGCAGCACGTCCAAGAGGCGCTGCATGCGCTCGGGGCACAGGCCGATCTCGGCCGGCGCGGCGGTTTCCAGCGGGGTGACGGGGCTCATGGCGTCTCCTTGTTCCGGAGACGTTTTGTACACCAGCGCCCGGCGCGCGGCTGTCTCCTAGAGCAAGCGGGCCAGGTATCGGCCCGTGTGGCTGGCCGCATGGGCCGCCAGTTGCTCGGGCGTGCCCTCGCCGACCACGGTGCCGCCGCCGTCGCCGCCTTCGGGACCCATGTCGATCAGCCAGTCGGCGGTCTTGATGACGTCCAGGTTGTGCTCGATGACGACGATGGTGTTGCCCGCGTCGCGCAGCTGGTGCAGCACCTTGAGCAAGAGGTCGATGTCGGCGAAGTGCAGGCCGGTGGTGGGCTCGTCGAGGATGTAGAGCGTGCGGCCGGTGTCGCGCTTGGAGAGTTCCTGCGCGAGCTTGACGCGCTGCGCCTCGCCGCCCGAGAGCGTGGTGGCGCTCTGGCCCAGGCGGATGTAGGAAAGACCCACGTCGAGCAGGGTCTGCAGCTTGCGCGCAATGCTCGGCACGGCGCTGAAGAAGGCGTGCGCGGCCTCGACCGTCATGTCCAGGATCTGCGCGATGTTCTGGCCCTTGTAGTGGATCTCCAGCGTTTCGCGGTTGTAGCGCTGGCCGTGGCAGACGTCGCAGGGCACATACACGTCGGGCAGGAAGTGCATCTCCACCTTGACCATGCCGTCGCCCTGGCAGGCTTCGCAGCGCCCGCCGCTCACGTTGAAACTGAAGCGCCCCGGCCCGTAGCCGCGCTCGCGCGCCGCCGGCACCTCGGCCATGAGCTCGCGGATGTGGGTGAAGAGACCCGTGTAGGTGGCGGGGTTGCTGCGCGGCGTGCGGCCGATCGGCGACTGGTCGACGTTGATCACCTTGTCAAAATGCTGCAGACCCAAGATCTCGTCGTGCGGCGCCGGCTCCTCGTGCGCGCGGTGGATCTGCTGCGCGGCGGCGGCGTACAGCGTGTCGTTCACCAGCGTGGACTTGCCCGAGCCCGAGACGCCGGTCACGCAGGTCAAGAGGCCCACGGGGAACTTCGCGTTCACGTTTTGGAGGCTGTGGCCGCGCGCGCCCACGACCTCCAGCCAGTCTTTGCCCGGCTTGTGGCGCTTGGGGATCGCGATCTGCTTGCGGCCCGACATGTACTGGCCCGTGATGGAGTCGGGCGCCGCCAGGATGTCGGCGCAAGTGCCCTGCGCCATCACGCGCCCGCCGTGCACACCCGCGCCCGGGCCCATGTCGATCACATGGTCGGCGGTGCGGATCATGTCCTCGTCGTGCTCGACCACCAGCACGCTGTTGCCGATGTCGCGCAGGTGTTTGAGCGTGCCGATCAGGCGGTCGTTGTCGCGCTGGTGCAATCCGATGCTGGGTTCATCCAGGACGTACATCACGCCCGTGAGGCCCGAGCCGATCTGGCTGGCCAGGCGGATGCGCTGGGCCTCGCCGCCCGACAGCGTGTCGGCGCTGCGCTCCAGGCTCAGGTAGTTCAGGCCCACATCGTTGAGGAACTTCAGGCGCGAGGCGATCTCGCGCACCACCTTGTCGGCAATGTCGGCCTTGGCGCCGCTGAGCCTCAGGTTCTGGAAATAGTCTTGCGCCTCGCCCAGCGTGGCGTGGCTGATCTCGTAGATCGCGCGCGCCTGCGCGCCTTCGCCGATGCGCACATGGCGCGCGTCGCGCGTCAGGCGCGTGCCATGACAGCTGGTGCAGGGCTGGGTGCTGCGGTAGCGCGCGAGGTCTTCGCGCACCAGGGCCGAGTCGGTCTCGCGGTAGCGCCGCGTCATGTTGGGGATGATGCCTTCGAAGGGGTGCTTCTTGCTGACCTTCTTGCCCTTGGAGGCGCCCGACTCCATCACGTAGCTGAACTTGACCTCTTCCTCGCCCGAGCCGTGCAGCAGCACCTGCTGCACCGCGGGCGCGAGGTTTTCAAACGGCGCCTCGACGTCGAAGCCGTAGTGCTTGGCCAGGCTCTCGAGCATGCTGAAGTAAAAGCCGTTGCGCCGGTCCCAGCCCTTGATGGCGCCGCTGGCCAGGCTCAGGCTGGGGAAGGCCACCACGCGTTCGGGGTCGAAAAACTCCATGGTGCCGATGCCGTCGCAGCTCGGGCAGGCCCCTTGCGGCGAGTTGAAGGAGAACAGGCGCGGCTCGAGTTCGGCGATCGCGTGGTTACAGACCGGGCAGGCGAAGTGGGCGTTGAACCAGTGCTCTTTGCCACTGTCCATTTCGAGCCCGATCGCGCGCTGCTCGGCCAGGTTCAGGGCCGCCTCGAAGCTCTCGGCCAGGCGCTGGCGCAGCGCGTCGCGGGCACTGACCGTTCGGGCTGAGCCCCCACCGCCCGTTCGGGCTGGGCTCCCACTGCCCGTTCGGGCTGAGCTTGTCGAAGCTTGGGCTTGCCCTTCGACAAGCTCAGGGCGAACGGAGGAGACCTCAGGGCGAACGGAGGAGAGCTCAGGGCGAACGGAGGAGAGCTCAGGGCGAACGGAGGGGGGCTCAGGGCGAACGGAGGGGGGCTCAGGGCGAACGGCGTCCGTGCGAATTTTCAGGCGGTCGATCACGACGTCGATGTCGTGCTTCTCGTTCTTCTTGAGTTCGGGCAGGTCTTGCGCCTCGAACACCTGGCCATCGACGCGAAAGCGCACATAGCCCAGCGCCTGCATCTGCTCGAAGAGTTTTTCAAACTCGCCCTTTTTCTCGCGCGCGATCGGCGCCAGCACCATGAGCTTGGTGTCTTCGGGCAGGGCCAGCACCGCGTCCACCATCTGGCTCACGGTCTGGGCCTGCAGCGGCAGGTCGTGCTCGGGGCAGTGCGGCGTGCCGGCGCGCGCGAACAGCAGGCGCAGGTAGTCGTGGATTTCGGTCACGGTGCCCACGGTCGAGCGCGGGTTGTGGCTGGTGGCCTTTTGCTCGATGGAAATCGCGGGCGAGAGGCCCTCGATCAGGTCCACATCGGGCTTGTCCATGAGTTGCAGGAACTGTCGCGCGTAGGCCGACAGGCTTTCCACATAGCGGCGCTGGCCCTCGGCGTACAGCGTGTCAAAGGCCAGGCTCGATTTGCCCGAGCCCGACAGGCCGGTGATGACCACCAGCCGGTCGCGCGGGATGTCGAGGTCGATGTTCTTGAGGTTGTGCGTGCGCGCGCCGCGCACGCTGATGCGCCCCTGGCGCAGGGCCGCGCCGAGGTAGCGGTCGGCGTCCAGTTCGGGGCGGTCGTGGGGGGTGTCGGGCTTCACAGGCGGGCGGTCGGCGGCAAAACCCTCAATTATCGCGGCTGGCGCGTTTGGCGGCGACCGGCCGGCCGATCGGGGACAATGTGGGGCTTTGCTGGACTGTCCGCCCCGCGTTTTTCGTGTCTGATACCGCCGTCCCCACCTCAGTCGCCGCCACGGCCATGACGCCGCTGGAGCGGCGCGCCAGCCTCTCGCTGGCCTCGATTTTTGCCCTGCGCATGCTGGGCCTGTTCCTGGTGCTGCCGGTGTTCGCGCTGGAGGCTCGCAAATACCCGGACGGCGACGACCCGGCCCTGCTGGGCCTGGCCATGGGCATTTACGGCCTCACGCAGGGCCTGCTGCAGCTGCCCTATGGCATGGCCTCGGACCGCTTTGGCCGCAAGCGCGTGATCGTGCTGGGCCTGCTGGTGTTCGCGGCCGGCAGCTTCTGGGCGGCGGCGGCCACCGACCTGCAGGGCCTGCTGCTCGGGCGCAGCCTGCAGGGCGCGGGCGCGGTTTCGGCGGCGGTGACCGCGCTGCTGGCCGACCTCACACGCGACGAGGTGCGCACCAAGGCCATGGCCCTGGTGGGCGCCAGCATCGGCCTCATGTTCGCGTTCTCGCTGGTCTTGGCGCCGCTGCTGGCCGCGGCCGTGGGGCTGGCGGGCCTGTTCGCGTTGACCGGTGTGCTGGCGCTGCTGGGCGTCGCGGTCGTGCTTTGGGGGGCGCCGCCGGCGCCGGCCAGGCTGGCCGGGGCGCCGCGCGGGCGCCTGGCCGACGTGCTGCGCCACGCGGGCCTGATGCGCCTGAACCTGGGTGTGTTTGTGCTGCACGCGGTGCAGCTCGCGATGTGGGTCGCGGTGCCCACGCTGCTGGTGCAGGCGGGTCTGGCCAAGGAACGGCACTGGCAGGTGTACCTGCCCGCGGTGCTGGGCTCCTTCGTGCTCATGGGGGGCATGTTCGCGCTCGAGCGGCGCGGACGCCTCAAGCAGGTGTTCCTCGCGGCGATCGCGCTGATCGGCCTGGTCCAGCTCGGGCTGCTGGTCGAGTCCGCAGGCGCGCCGCGCCTGGGCGCGCTCGCGCTGTGGCTGTTCGCGTTCTTCTGTGGCTTCAACATCCTGGAGGCGACGCAGCCGAGCCTGGTCTCGCGCCTGGCACCCATGGCCGTGCGCGGCAGCGCGCTCGGCGTTTACAACACGCTGCAATCGCTGGGCTTTTTTGTCGGCGGTTGGGTCGGCGGGGCGCTGGTCAAATCCTGGGGCAGCCCGGTGCTGTTTCTGGTGTGCGGGGCGGCCATGGGGCTGTGGTGGCTGGTGGCGCTGCCGATGCAGGCGCCCGCGCGTGGGCAGGCGGCCACGCAGGCCGCATAATCCTGTCCATCGAATCGAGGAGAAGCGCATGGCGTCCGTCAACAAAGTCATCATCGTCGGCAACCTGGGTGCCGACCCCGAAACCCGTTACCTGCCTTCGGGCGACGCCGTGACCAGCATCCGCGTGGCCACCACCGACCGCTACAAGGACAAGCAATCGGGCGAAATGCGCGAAGCCACCGAGTGGCACAGCATCAGCTTCTTCGGCAAGCTGGCCGAAATCGCTGGTCAGTACCTCAAGAAAGGCAGCCAGGTCTACGTCGAAGGCAGCCTGCGCACCCGCAAGTACACCGACAAAGCCGGTGTCGAGAAATACGCCACCGACATCCGCGCCGACACCATGCAGATGCTGGGTTCGCGCCAGGGCATGGGCGGTGAAGGCGGCGGTGGCGGCGGCTACAGCCGCCCGGCCCAGCGCCCGGCCGCGGCGCCCGCCCCGGCGGCCAAGCCGGCCCCGGCCGCCTCGGGTTTCGACGACCTGGACGACGACATCCCGTTCTGAGCGCAGCCGCTCGGCGAGCACCCCACCCTGCCTGCAGCGTGGGGTTTTTCTGCGGCCTCTTGTATACCCCATGGGGTATAAGATAGAATCGGCGCCAAGGAGATTGCCATGTCGTGTGTTCGCCGATCCGTGTTGTGGGCCCTGGCCCTGAGCGCCAGCGCCTGGGCCGGGCCGCAGGTGCCTGTGCTGACCGTGGGGCCGCAGGCCGTGAACGCGGGCTACGAGCTCGACGGCGTGGTCGAGGCGGTGCGCCAGGCCACGGTGTCGGCGCAGGCCACCGGCCGCGTGGCCAGCGTGCGGGTCAAGGTGGGCGATCGCGTCAAAGCCGGCCAAGTGCTGGCCACCATCGACGACCGCGACACCCAGACCGGCGTGGCGCGCAGCCAGGCCCAGGTGGCGCAGGCCGAGGCCGAGCTGGCCAACGCCCTGGCCAATGTGCAGCGCACGCGCGACCTGCGCCGCCAGGGCTTTGTGAGCCAGGCGGCGCTCGACGTGGCCGAGTCGCAGTACCAGGCTGCCCAGGCCGGCCGCCAGGGCGCGGGCGCGGGCGCCCAGCAGGCGCGCCTGGCGCAATCCTTCACGCAGGTGACGGCGCCCTTTGACGGCCACGTGCTCGAAACGCTGGCCCAGGCCGGCGATCTCGCGGTGCCCGGCAAGCCCATCGCCACGGTGTACGCGCCGCAGCCGCTGCGCGTGGTGGTGCAGGTGCCGATCTCGATGGCGCCGCTCTCGCGCGCCGCCCAGCGTGTCGAATTCATGGCAGGCGGCCAGTGGGCCCAGCCCGCGGCGCAGCAAGGCGTGGGCGCGGCCGACCCGGTGAGCCAGACCCTGACCTGGAAGCTGGACGTGGGCCCACAAGCTGCGGCCCAGCTGCTGCCCGGCCAGCCCACGCGCGTGCGCTTTGTCGGCGGCGCGGTGCAACGCCTGGTGGTGCCGGCCACGGCGGTGCTGCGCCGCGGCGAACTCACCGCCGTGTACGTGGCTGGCGACAAAGGCTTTGTGCTCAAGGCCGTGCGTCTGGGCGCCGATCAGGGCGCGGCCGGCTTCGAGGTGCTCGCGGGCCTGAAGGCCGGCGACGCGGTCGCGGTGAACGCGGTGCAGGCCGGCCTGGCCGGCGCCACACCGGTCGCGGCGAAGTGAGGCGCGCATGAGCACACCCCCAACGCCGCTGGGCATCTCGGGCCGCCTGGCCGCGGCCTTCCAGGCCAACGCGCTCACACCGCTGCTGGCGCTGGTGGCGCTGCTGCTGGGCCTGTTCGCGGTGCTGGTCACGCCGCGCGAAGAAGAGCCACAGATCAACGTGACCATGGCCAATGTGCTGATCCCCTTCCCGGGCGCCAGCAGCCAGACGGTGCAGAACATGGTGGCGCGCCCGGCCGAGCAGGTGCTCAGCCAGATCGCGGGCATCGAGCACACCACTTCGGTGGCGCGCCCCGGCGTGGCGGTGCTGACGGTGCAGTTCAAGGTGGGCGTGCCGCGCACCGAGGCGCTGGTGCGCCTCTATGACGTGCTGGGCGCCCACCAGGACTGGCTGCCGCGCGAGCTGGGCACGCTGGCGCCCATCGTCAAGCCCAAGGGCATCGACGATGTGCCGGTGCTGGGCATCACGCTGTGGTCACCCGAGGCTTCGGCGCACGATCTGGAGCGCGTGGCGCGCACGCTGGAGATGGAGCTCAAGCAGGTCAAAGGCGCGCGCGAGGTGCAGACCATCGGCGGCCCGGGCCGCGTGGTGCAAGTGGCGCTGGAGCCCACGCGCCTGCGCGAACGCGGCATCGACCTGCTCTCGCTCAAGGCCACGCTGGCCGCGGCGAATTTCGGCATGCCCGCGGGCGCGGTGCTGCAGCCGGGCGACGGGCAACTGCTGCGCGTCGAAACGGGTGAATTCCTGACCTCGGCCGAGGATGTGGCCGGCCTCGTGGTCGGCGTGCACCAGGGCAAGCCGGTGTACCTGCGCGAGGTGGCGAAGGTGGAAGCGGGCGCAGCGCAGCCGCAGCGCTATGTCTGGTTCACGCCGGGGGCGGCCGATGCCCAAGAGGCCGGTGTGCAGCCTGGCCAGGTGCATCCGGCCGTCACGCTCACCGTGACCAAGAAGCCGGGCGAAAACGCGGTCGACGTGGCCGCCGCCGCGCGCGCCAAGCTCATGCAGCTGCGCGGCAGCGTGATCCCCGATGAAGTGCACGCCACCGTCACGCGCGACTATGGCGAGACGGCTGCTGAGAAGGCCAACAAGCTGATCCAGAAGCTCGCCTTTGCCACCGGCTCGGTGATCCTGCTCGTGGGCCTGGCCCTGGGCCGGCGCGAGGCCGTCATTGTGGGCGGCGCGGTCATCCTCACGCTCACGGCCACACTGTTCGCGAGCTGGGCCTGGGGCTTCACGCTCAACCGCGTGAGCCTGTTTGCCCTGATCTTCTTGATCGGCATCCTGGTCGACGACGCCATCGTGGTGGTCGAGAACATCCACCGCCACCAGCAGCTGTACCCGGGCAAGCCTTTGCGCGAGATCATCCCCACCGCGGTCGATGAAGTGGGCGGCCCCACCATCCTGGCCACGCTCACCGTCATCGCGGCGCTCTTGCCCATGGCCTTTGTGAGTGGCCTCATGGGCCCCTACATGAGCCCGATCCCGATCAACTCCAGCCTGGGCATGGCGATCTCGCTGGCGATCGCCTTCACCGTCACGCCCTGGCTGGCGCTCAAACTCATGAAGGGCCATGCGGGCGAAGGGCATGCCCATGTGCCGGCGGGCAGCCTGCCGGCCAGGCTGCAAACGGTGTTCACGCGCCTGCTCACGCCTTTTCTGCAGAGCAGCCGCAAGCGCTGGCAGTTGCTCGCGGGCATCGTGGCCGCGCTGCTGCTCTCGGTTGGTCTGACTGCCGTGCAATGGGTGGTGCTCAAGATGCTGCCCTTCGACAACAAGAGCGAGTTCCAGGTGGTGGTCGAGATGCCCGCGGGCACGCCGCTGGAAAACACCGCCGCCGCGCTGCACGAAATGGGTGCCTTTTTGGCGCAACAGAAAGACGTGCGCGACCTGCAAGGCTATGCCGGCACGGCCAGCCCCATCACCTTCAACGGCCTGGTGCGGCAGTACGACCTGCGGCTTGAGCCCGAGCAGGGCGATCTGCAGGTCAACCTGGTCGACAAGCACCAGCGCAGCGACAAGAGCCATGTGATCGCGCAGCGGCTGCGTCCCACGCTGGAGCAGATCGGCCAGCGCCACGGCGCGCGCGTCAAGGTGGTCGAAGTGCCGCCGGGCCCGCCCGTCATGAGCCCGCTGGTGGCCGAGGTCTATGGCCCCGACGAAGCCGGTCGCCAGCAGCTGGCCGTGCGCCTCATGAAGGCCTTTGCCGCCACGCCCGACATCGTGGGCATCGACAGCTCGCTCAAGGAGGACGCCCCGCGCGCCCACCTCACGGTGCGGCGCCAGCGCGCCGAATCCCTGGGCATTCCGGTGGCCGCCATCGCGCAGACGGTGCATGGCGCGCTCTCGGGCCTGGACGCGGCCTACCTGCACGACGGCACATCCAAGCTGCCGGTGCCCGTGCGCCTGCAACTGCCGCTGGCCTCGCAAGTCGGGCTGGACCCCATCCTCGCGCTGCCCATGCGCGCGGCCAACGGCAAGCTGGTGCCGCTGTCCGAACTCGTGCAGGTGGACACGGGCGTGATCGACAAGCCGCTCTTCACCAAAGACCTGATGCCCGTGAGCCATGTGTTTGGCGACATGGCGGGGCGGCTGGATTCGCCGCTGTATGGCCTGTTCGCGATCCGCCCGCACCTCAAAGACGCGGCGCTGCCCAACACCGGCGAACTCGGCGAATACTGGATCCGCCAGCCCGAAGATGCCTACCGCCAATACGCGATCAAGTGGGACGGCGAGTGGCAGATCACCTTCGAGACCTTCCGCGACATGGGCGCCGCCTACGCGGTGGGCCTGATCCTGATCTACCTCCTGGTGGTCGCGCAGTTCAAAAGCTACCTCACGCCGCTCGTGATCATGGCGCCGATCCCGCTGACGATGATCGGCGTGATGCCGGGCCATGCGCTGCTGCAGTCGCAGTTCACCGCCACCAGCATGATCGGCATGATCGCGCTGGCCGGCATCATCGTGCGCAACTCCATCTTGCTGGTGGACTTCATTGAATTGCAGGTCCAAAACGGCCTGGCTTTCAAGGACGCGGTCGTGCAGTCGGCGGCGGTGCGCGCGCAGCCGATCGCGCTCACGGGCCTGGCCGCCATGATCGGCGCGTTTTTCATCCTCGACGACCCGATCTTCAATGGCCTGGCCATTTCGCTGATCTTCGGCATCCTGGTCTCCACCCTGCTCACGCTGGTGGTGATCCCGGTGCTGTATTACGCGCTGTACCGCCAGCAGCACGAAAACACCTGATTCCCAACCCTGTACCTTTTCCAAGGAGAACACCATGACCGTTGAACGTTACATCCGCGTGATCGCCGGCCTTTTCATCATGAGCTCGCTCGCACTCGGCGTCGAAGGCTCGCCGCTCTTCGTGAGCCCCTGGTTCCTGGCCTTCACGGCCTTTGTCGGCGCCAATCTGTTCCAATTCGGGTTCACCAACTTCTGCCCGCTGGGCATCATCCTGCGCAAGCTCGGCGTCCAAGACGGCCCCGCTTGCGGCACCGGTTGCTGCTGAACACACCATGACTTGCGCTGTCCCCGCCACCCCCCAGGCCAAGCCCGCCCCCTCGCTCGAGCACCTGGGCCTGATCTGGTTCGTGCCGGTGATGGGCCTGTCGGGCCTGTCGCTGGCGTGGGCGCAGGGGGCGGGGCATTTCGGCGAGTCGGGCACCGCCCTGGCGCGCCTGATCGGCGTGCTGGCCGCTGTCGTGTTTGCCGTGGTCTTGCTGCTCTCGCTGTGGCGCCTCACGCGCTGGCCGCGCGCGCTGCATCTGAAGTGGATGCACCCGGTGCGCTACGTCTTCTTTGCCGCCGTGCCCGCCTCGCTGATCCTGCTGGCCACGGTGGGCAGCACCCTGACGGACGTGGCGCCGCACTGGGACGGGCTCTGGCAGCTGGGCGCCTCGCTGCAGGCCCTGCTCACGCTCGCCGTGCTCTGGCGCTGGTGGCGCATGCGCGCGGCGCGCTGGCTGGGCGTGACGCCGGCGCTCCTGATTCCGGTGGTCGGCAATGTGCTGGCGCCCCTGGCCGGCGTGCGCCTGGGCCATGCCGACTGGGCCTGGACCCAGGCGGCGGTGGGCGCGGTCTTGTGGCCGGTGGTGCTGGTGCTGCTGGTCGTGCGCGTGCGCCAGATCGGCTGGTGGCCCGAGCGCCTGCGGCCCAGTGTGTTCGTGCTGGTGGCGCCGCCCACGGTGATTGGCCTGGACCTGATGGTGGCGCAGGCCGGCATGCTGCCCGCGCTCGTGTGCTGGGCCCTGGCCCTGGTGTTTCTGGGCTGGGCGCTGCGCCAGTTGCCGGGCTGTTTTGAGCAACCGTTTGGCATGCCCATGTGGAGCCTGTCGTTTCCGCTGGCGGCTTTTGCCTCCTTCACGCTGCGCCTGGGCACGGCGGGCTGGCTGCCGACCTGGCTGGGCCTGATCGCGCTGGCGCTGGCCAGCGTGGTGATCGCCGCCTTGCTGCGCTGGACCTGGTGGGGCCTGCGCAGCGGCGAGCTGCTGCAGCCCGAGCCGGCGCCCGTGCCCAAGCCCTGAAGCCGCCATGGCGTGCCTGGGGCGCCCGGCAGGAATGGGCCCCCAGGGCTGGCGCCCCCGGCACAGCCCCCCCACAATGGGGCCATGAACGAGCTCGATTCCCGCTTCCTCCCGCAAGACGACCCGCTGCGCCGCACCCTGCACAACGAGGTCCATGCGCGGCCTTCGGCGCGCGTGCGCCTGCCGGCCCTCATCACCTACGTGGCGGTGCTCAATGCCGACATCGGCCGCGAACAGGAGTGCGCCCACCTGCAGCGCCTGCCCGGCCATGCCGACCTGACGCTGCAGCAATTGCAGGGCAATTTTTTGCGCCTGCGCTGCGAGGGCTACACCGTCAAATGGGAGCGGCACACCGAGTTCACGCGCTACTCCATCGTGCAGCCCCTGCCCGCCCAGGCCGTGTGGGGCAGCACCTTGCCCGAACTCACGACCCATGTGAGCACCGGCACCGACTGGCTGCGCGGCATCCCCGGGCAAACGGTGGCCGCCATCCAGCTGGCCATGCTGCCCGAGGGCATGCTGGAGGCCGACATGCTGGCCAAGGCCCAGCGCTGGCTGGGCGAGGGCATCGTGGTCGCTTCGCACATGGGCAACACGGTGCAGGGCCAGGCCCACTCGTGCCTGCTCACGCACTTTCGCATCGGCGCCGACGGCTTCGAGCGCATGCTGGTGCTCACGCAGGGCGAGACGCCCGAGGGCCGCGCCGGCCGCATCTCGCAGCGCGTGCTGGAGCTCGAAACCTACCGCCTCATGGCCCTGCGCGGCCTGCCGGTGACCAAGCAGCTTTCACCCGAACTCGCGCAAGCCGAAACCCAGCTCGCAGGCATCGCCGCACGCCTGGACGCCAAGCAAGGCAGCGACCAGGAGCTGCTGGACGACCTGGTGGCGCTGGCCGCCAAGGTCGAGCGCGCCACGGCCGAACACGGCTACCGCTTCTCGGCCACGCGCGCCTACGACGCGCTGGTGCGCGAACGCATCGCCGAGCTGCGCGAGCGCCCGGTGCACGGCACCCAGACCGTGGGCGAATTCATGCAGCGCCGCCTGGGCCCCGCCATGGCCACGGTGGCCGCCACCGCCCAGCGCCTGGCCGCGCTGTCCGAGCGCGTGGTGCGCACCAGCGCCTTGCTGCGCACGCGCGTGGACATCGCCACCGAAACGCAAAACCAGCAGCTGCTCGCCAAGCTCACGCGCGGCCAAGAGCTGCAGCTGCGCCTGCAAAGCACGGTGGAAGGCCTGTCGATCGCGGCCATCAGCTACTACGTGGTGAGCCTGTTGTTTTACGCCGCCAAGGCGCTCAAGCAGGCCGGTGCACCGATCGAGCCCGAGCTCACCGTCGGGCTGCTGATCCCGCTGGTGCTGTGGGGGGTGTGGAGGACGGTGCAGCGCATCCATGCGCGGCTGCACGGGGTGGCGCCCTGAATCGGCTCGCCACACGCGCCCCGCGCCTGAGTCCCTTCAAAACACCCGGTGCGCCAGCGCCGGCAACTGCTCGCGCACCTGCTGCACGCGCGCCCAGTCGCAGTCGGCCAGCACCACGCCCGCGCCTTCGGCCTGCTGCGCGAGCACCTGGCCCCAGGGGTCGATGGCCAGGGTCTGGCCCCAGGTGCGGCGCCCGCTCGGGTGCAGGCCGCCTTGCGCTGGCGCCATGAGGTAGGCCAGGTTTTCGATGGCGCGTGCGCGCAGCAGCACTTCCCAGTGCGCCTGGCCGGTGGTGTGGGTGAAGGCGCTGGGCGCCATGATGAGTTCGGGCTGCAGCTGGCGGTACAGCTCGGGAAAGCGCATGTCGTAGCAAACGGACAGCGCCACACGCCAGCGGTGGCCGTCGCGCGAAGGCAGTTCGAACACGGTGGGCGTGTGGCCCGCTTCGAGCACGCGCGACTCGTCATAGCTCTCGCGCCCGTTGTCAAAGGCAAAGAGGTGGATCTTGTCGTAGCGCGCCACCACCTGGCCCTGCGGGTTCCACACCAGCGTGGTGTTGCTCACGTGCTCGGGCGCCTGGGCGGTGATGGGCAGGGTGCCGCCGGCCAGCCAGATGCCGTGCTGGCGCGCGGCCTGGGCCAGCGCATCCTGAAAGGGGCCGTGGCCCAGCGGCTCCTGGATGGCGAGCTTGTCGCTGTCTTTCTGGCCGATCAGGCAGAAGTATTCGGGCAGGCCCACGAGCTCGGCGCCGGCTTGGGCGGCCTGGGCGATGAGTTGCAGGGCTTGGTCGAGGTTGGCCTGGGCGTCCTGGCCCGAGACCATTTGGATGGCGGCGATTTTCATGGTGCGTGTGTGCGGCAATCGGGATGCCGCAGGTATACCCGAAAACCGCCGCCGGGTCGGTCGCGCCGGCTTACTTGCCGGCGGGGTCCAGGCCCGTGCTGCGCACGATCTCGGCCACGGCCGGCGAGGTGAAGAAGCGCACGAGTTGCTGGGCCGCTTCTTGCTGCGGGCTGCCTTGCACCAGGGCCGAAGAGAAGAAGATGGTTTGCTGCACGGCATCGGGCAGGGTGCCCACGAAGTCCAGCTCCTTGAAGTAGATCAGCTCGCTGACCTGCTGAAAGCCCAGTTCGGCCTCGCCGCGGGCCACCACGGCGCCCACGCGCTCGCTGTAGATCTTGCGCGCGGTCTTTTGCATCTGCTCGGCGATGCCCAGCTTGGGGAACATCTCGGTGGAGAGGTAGGTGCCGCTGGCGCTGGCCGAATAGGCGACCGACTTGGCGTTCAGCAGGGTCTGCTTGAGCGCTTCGACGGTGCTGATGTCGGGCTTGGGCGTGCCTTTGCGCACGGCCACGCCGATTTGCGAACGGGCCAGGTCCACGCGGCTGCCGGGCACGAGCTTGCCGTCTTTCATCAAGGCTTCCAGGCCGCCTTCGGAGAGGACGACCAGGTCGAACTGTTCACCGCGCGCAAAGCGGCTGGGGATGGAATCGGGCGCATTGCCGACCGAGGCGCCAAACGAACTGATGACCTTGTGGCCCGAGGCGGCCTCGAAGATGGGCACGAGTTTTTTGTAGGCCTCGGTGAAGGCGCCCGAGGTGATGACGCGGATCTCGGCAGCCTGTGCGGTGAGCGAGGCCAAGACCAGCAGGGCGCTGGCCAGCCAGCCGCGGCGGTTGATGAAGGTGAACAAATTCAAGGTGTGTCTCCGTGGGGTGGTCGTGTGTGAATTCATTCCGCCGTGATCTTGCGCTCACGGATGATGCGGCCCCAGGTGGTGGTTTCCTTGGCCATGGTTTTGGCGAGGTCCTCGCGCGTGCCCGGCTGCGGCGTGAGGCCGTGGCTGTTGAGCGCGTCGACCACGTCGGGCGACTTGAGCACCTTCACGAGCTCGGTGTTCCAGCGGTCCAGGATGGGCTTGGGCACCTTGGACGAGGCGACGAAGGCGTACCAGTTGGTGGCCGAGAAGCCGGGGTAGCCCGATTCGGCGATGGTGGGCACCTTGGGCAGGGCCGTCAGGCGCTGGCTGCCGGTGCTGGCCAGCGGGATCAGCTTGCCGGTTTCGATGTGCGGCAGCGAGGTCGAGAGCGTGGAGTAATACGCCGCGACGCGGCCGCCCAGCAGGTCCTGCAGCGCCGGTGCGCCGCCCTTGTAGGGCACGTGCACGGTGTCGATGCTGGCCATGTCGTTGAGCAGTTCGCCCGCGAGGTGCGAGGCCGAGCCCGGGCCGGTGGAGGCGAAGTCGAGCTTGCCGGGGTTCTTCTTGGCGTAAGCGATGAAGTCGGCGAAGGTCTTGATGCCGGTGTGCGCGCCGACCACCAGCACATTGGGGAAGTTCACGCCCATGGTGATGGGCGCGAGGTCTTTCACCGGATCGTAGGGCAGCTTCATCATGTGCTGCGCAATCGTCAGCGGGCCGACCGATCCGAACAGGATCAGGCTGCCGTCGGCCGGGCCTTGCGCGGTGTACTGGTGGGCGATGTTGCCGCCCGCGCCGGCGCGGTTGTCCACCACGACCGAAGCGCCGATGTTCTCACCGAGCTTTTTGGCGATGATGCGTGCGCCCGTGTCGGCCGCGCCGCCAGCGGCAAAGCCCACCACCATGGTGATGGTTTTCTTGGGCGGGAATTCCTGGGCTTGAGCACCCAGGGTGAAGCCGGCGGTGGCCAGGGCCAGGGCGGCGTGCAGGAAATGGCGTTTTTGCATGAGGGTCTCCTTGAGGTCAGGGGGACATCGCTCAAGCGCTGTCCCCAAAGTCATCACTCGCCGCCCAAACCCAGGCGGTTCGGTTGGCGTTTTTCCACGGCGTGGCGCAGCAGCGAAGCGGTGCGGAAGATGCCGTGGGCGAATTTGTTGTAGGGCAGGGTGGCAAAGAGCGCCATCACGCTGCCCAGGTGCAGGGCCAGGGCCAGCGGCATCTGCGCCTGGCCGCGCAGCCCCCACAGCGCAAGGCCGCTGGCGCTGACCAGGAAGAGCAGCGCGATGAAGCCGTAGTCCATGGGCTTTTGCGCCGCGTCGCCGTGCAGGGGGTGGCGCTGCAGCTTGAGCTTGAACAGGCCCAGCGTGCCCATGCAGAGCATGACGCCACCTACCAGCCCCAGCAGCTTGGGCAGGCTCGGCAGGTCATACGGCGCGGCCCAGCCAAAGGCGTAGTGGTAGACCGTGGCCAGGCTGGTCGCGGCAAAGCACAGCAGGAAACCGTAGAAGGTCAGGTGGTGCGCGCGGCGGCGGCTCAGCGTGAAGGCGTCGTGCTCGTTGTTGCAGCCTTCGCCGTGGCCGCCGTCGAGGTATTTGAGGCGCAGCACATCGTGGGTGGCTTCGGCCGCAGCGGGGGCCGTGACCGGTGCGCCGGTGGTGGCCGGCCCGATGTCGCGCCAGAAGCGGCGCACGCCCAGGGCCAGGGCCAGCACCGCGAACAGGAAGACCGGCGCGAACAGGCTCACGAGGAAGTTGTGCGGGAAGATGGCGTAAAAGTCGGCCGCGCCCGCGGGTGCCGAAGACGCCAGCCAGATGAACAGCGCGAGGCCCGCCGCGAGCGCGAGCGAGAGCGCGAGGCCATTGCGCTGGTAGAGCCGGCCCAGCGGCGCGGGCCAGGCGTAGTCGGCATAGGTCTGGCCGCGCACCGTGGCCATGGCCTGCGGCACATTGACGGCGAATGCGTGCGGTGGCGCGTACTGGCAGGCGTGCAGGCAGGCGCCGCAGTTGTGGCAGAGGTTGGCCAGGAAGTGGATGTCGGCCTTGCCGAATTCCAGGCGGCGCGTCATGGCCGGGAACATGGCGCAAAAGCCTTCGCAGTAGCGGCAGGCGTTGCAGATCTGCAGCTGGCGCGCGACCTCGGTTTCGGGGGCGGTGAGTTCACCGTTGGCCAAGGCCTTGGCTTCCTGGGTCAGGGCTTGGAGCGTGTTCATGCGGGCACCCCCAGCGCAGCCTTGGCCGCGTTCGTGCCGGCGATGCGGCCAAAGGCCGTGCCGATCGACATGCCCACGCCCGCGGTGTAGCCCTTGCCCAGCACATTGCCCGCCATCATCTCGCCGGCGACGAACAGGTTGGGGCTGGGCACATCGCCAAAGCGCACGGCGGCGGTGTCGTCGGTCTTCAGACCCAGGTAGGTGAAGGTCACGCCCGGGCGCACGGCGTAGGCGTAGAACGGGCCGGTGTCGATGCGGCGCGCCCAGTGGGTTTTGGCGGGCGTCACGCCTTCGGTGTGGCAATCGTCGAGCGCGGTGTGGTCAAACGTGCCTTCGCGGCAGGCGGCGTTGTAGTCGTTCAAGGTCTGCATGAAGGTCTCGATGGGCAGGCCGAGTTTTTGCGCGAGTTCAGACAGGCTGTCGGCCACCACGCCCGGGAAGACCGGCGGCATGAAGCGGCCGATGGCCTTGCTGTCGATGATCGAATAGCCGATCTGGCCCGGCTGCTGCGCCACCAGGCGGCCCCAGATGGCGTAGCGCTTGGGCCAGAAGTCTTCGCCTTCGTCGTAGAAACGTTCACCGTCGCGGTTCACCACCACGCCCAGCGAGACGCAGTCGATGCGCGTGCAGATGCCGCCGTCGTACAGCGGCGCGCGCGCGTCGATCGCCACCATGTGCGCCTGCGTCGGGTCGCCGATGCGGTCGGCACCATGGTCTTCGAGCAGGTGCTTGAGCAGCACGCCCTGGTTGAACTGGGTGCCGCGGATCAGGAAGTTCTCGGCCGGCCACTCGCCGCGCTCGTTCTGGCCCCAGGCTTCGCGCAGCCAGTCGCGGTTGGATTCGAAGCCGCCGGCGGCCAGCACGCAGGACGCCGCCGTCAGGCGCTCGCTGCCTTGCGGCGTGGTGACATGCGCCGCCACAAAGCGGCCGTTCTCCAACTCGATGCGCTCGACCTTGGCTTCGTAGCGGATCTGCACGCCGAGCTTTTCGGCGCTGCGGTAGTAGGCATTGACCAGGGCCTTGCCGCCGCCCATGAAGAAGGCGTTGGTGCGGGCCACATGCAAGGCGCCTGAGAGCGGCGGCTGAAAGTGCACGCCGTGCTTGCGCATCCAGTCGCGGCAAGTGGCAGAGGCGCGGATGGTCAGGCGCGCCAGGTGTTCGTTGGTGAGGCCGCCCGTGACCTTGAGCAGGTCTTGCCAGAACTCTTCTTCGGGGTAGGCCTCGACCAGCACGTCCTGCGGCGCGTCGTGCATGCAGCGCAGGTTGCGGGTGTGGGCCGAGTTGCCGCCGCGCCATGCGCGCGGCGCGGCTTCAAGCAGGGTGACGCGGGCACCGGCTTCGGCGGCCATCAGGGCCGCGCAGAGCGCGGCATTGCCGCCGCCGATCACGAGCACATCGGTTTGCTGGGTGGTTTTGGAGGGCATGATGGCCGCGCAGTGTCGGCGAATCTGGTGAATTTGTGAAATGAAAGATTCGGAACGATTGTTGCGTTTGACGCATCAACGCCGGCGCGTAGCCTTGCCAAAGTTCCGCAGCACCAGCGCATGAAACGCCTCGGCCGCCGGCGACAGGCTGGCGGCCTTGCGCCGCAGCAGGGTCACGCGGCGCTTGACCACCGGGCCGGTGAGCGGGATCTTGACCACATTGGGCCGGTCGCCGTTTTCGAAGGTGGAGGCGGGCAACACCGCGCAGCCCACACCGGCCGCCACCAGGTTGATGGCGGTGGCGTGGTGCTGCACCTCGTAGTGGCCACTCAAGCGGATGCCGCGCTGCGCGAGCTGGTAGTCCAGGAACATGCGCGTGGCCATGAAGCTGCTGACCACGATCAGGTCGATGCCCTGCAGGTCGGTCCAGGCCACGGTGGCGCGGCCCTGCAGCGCATGGGGCGTGGGGCACAGCAGGGTCAGCGGGTCTTCAAACAGGGCGATTTCCTGCAGCTCGGCATGCGGCTCGCCATTGATGGCGATGCCGAGTTCGGCCTGGCCGTCCAGCACGGCGGCGCGCACATCGTGCGAGGACGCGTCGTGCAGGCGCAGCGTGTTGCCCGGGTGGCTGTGCGCATAGGCCTTGATGAGCTGCGGCAGCACATGGGTGGTGAGCGAGGGCACGCAGGCCAGCGTGAAGTGGCCCTGGCCCGCGCGCACCTTGTCGCGCACGCGTTCCATGGTGCGCTGGGCATCGTGCACGAGGTGGCGCGCCTGCGGCAAAAAGTCGCGGCCGGTGGCGGTGAGTTCGACTTTGCGCGTGGTGCGGTCGAGCAGGCGGACGTCGAGCAATTGCTCGAGCTTCTGGATGCGGCGCGTGAGCGCGGTCTGCGTCAGGTGCAGCTGCTGGGCGGCTTTGACGAAGCTGCCGATTTCGGCCACGCAGACAAAGGCTTGCAGGCCGTCGAAGTCGATCTTCATGGCCGCCCCCCGTGCCTCAGGCTTGCGCGATGGCCGCGTTGATCACGCCGCCGCCCAGGCAGATCTCGCCGTCATACAGCACGGCGCTTTGGCCCGGCGTGACGGCCCATTGGGCTTCGGGAAACTGCAGGCCGAACTCGGGTGCGGTTTTGCCGTCGGGTCCTGCCGTCAGCGTGCAAGGGGCGTCGGCTTGTCGGTAGCGCGTCTTGGCCGCGTAGGTGCCGGGCGTGGGCGGCACGCCCGCGCACCAGCTCGCGTCGGCCGCCTGCAGGCCTTGCGAGAGCAGCCAGGGGTGGTCGTGGCCTTGCACGACCCAGAGCGTGTTCTTGGCGATGTCCTTGCGCGCGACGAACCAGGGCTGGTGCTCGCCGCCGCCGCGTTGCGCGCCTTTTTCTTTGACGCCGCCAATGCCCAGGCCCTGGCGCTGGCCCAGGGTGTAAAAGCTCAGGCCCACATGCTTGCCAATCGTGCGGCCCGTCGGGTCTTTGATGGGGCCGGGTTCCTTGCTGATGTAGCGGTTGAGGAACTCGCGAAACGGCCGCTCGCCGATGAAGCAGATGCCGGTCGAATCCTTCTTTTTGGCATTGGGCAGGCCGATGGCTTCGGCGATGCGGCGCACCTCGGTCTTGTGCAGCTCACCCACGGGGAACAGCGTTTTGGACAGCTGCGCCTGGTTGAGCCGGTGCAAAAAGTAGCTCTGGTCCTTGGACGGGTCCAGGCCCTTGAGCAGCTCGTATCGCACGCGGGCGCCATCCCGCGCGGCCGCGCGGGATGCTCCATCCTGCCCAAGGGGCTCGCCCGTGTCGGCTGCAACGCAGCGGACACGGGCGTAATGCCCGGTCGCGATCTTCTCGGCGCCCAGGCGCATCGCGTGGTCGAGGAAGGATTTGAACTTGATCTCTGCGTTGCACAGGATGTCGGGATTCGGTGTGCGCCCGGCCTGGTATTCGCGCAGGAATTCGGCGAACACGCGGTCCTTGTAGTCGGCCGCGAAATTGACGTGTTCGATCTCGATGCCGATCACATCGGCCACGGCGGCGGCATCCACAAAATCGATGTTGGAAGAACAGTATTCGCTGTCGTCGTCGTCTTCCCAGTTCTTCATGAAGATGCCGACCACCTCGTAACCCTGCTGCTTGAGCAGGTGGGCACTCACGGCGGAATCGACGCCGCCGGACAAGCCGACGACCACACGGGTTTTGCTGGACATGGCGGCAATTATCCCCGGCGCCGCGGGTGCGGGCGGCGCGCCAGGACCGCTCCGCCGGGGCTTTGGGGATAATCTTGGCCATGGGAGAACACCTCAGCCTTTGGCGACGCCACATGGGCTTGCTGCTGTCGGACATTGGCCGCGGCCTGTTCATCGTCACCCACAGCGGCCTGGCCATGCTGGGCCTGGGCGCGGCCGCACTGGTGCTGGCCTTGTGGTGGCATCCCGCCTGGCTGCATGCGGCCGAGCACCAGGCCTTCAACTGGCTGCGCGAGCGCCAGGTGCTGGTGTCCTGGCTGCCCGAAAACCGCGCCGAGCGCGCGCGCGCGATCGAGCTGTCGGAATTGCCGCCTTCGCAGGCGGCCGTGGCCGACTGGCTGGCGCGCAAGTACCGCGTCGCGCCCGAGCCGATCGCGGCCCTGGTGGCCGAGGCCCACGACCTGGCCAAGACCACCCAGCTGCCGGCGCACCTGCTGCTGGCGGTGGTGGCCATCGAATCGAGTTTCCACCCCTACATCCAAAGCCCGGTGGGCGCGCAGGGCCTGATGCAGGTCATGGGCCGCATCCATGCGCACCGCTACGACGAGCACGGCGGCAGCCAGGCCGCCTTCGACCCCATCGTCAACCTGCGCGTGGGCACCGAGGTGTTGCACGAATACGTGCGCAAAAAAGGCTCGGTCGAGGAAGGCCTGCGCTTTTACCTGGGGGGCGATGCCGTGGTCGACGATGGCGGCTATGTGGCCAAGGTGCAGGCCGAGCGCGCGCGCCTCGACCAGGTGGCCGCCGGCCTCAAGTTGCCGGTGCAGTGAGGGCGGGTGCCGGCCCTCAAAGCCGGCTGAAGAAAACCGCGCTCATCGCCAGGCCCGTGGCGATCACCAGCGCGCGCACCCAGCGCGCCGGCAAGCGGCGTGCGAGCCGTGCGCCGGCCCAGCCGCCCACGGTGGCCCAGAGCATCATCCACAGCGCCTGCGGCCAGACGATGGCGCCTGCCGCCGCGAACGCGGCCACCGAGAGCAGCGAGAGCACCAGCGAGTTGAGGTTTTTCAGCGCGTTGACGGTGTTCAGACGCGACTCGCCCGTCAGCGTATAAAGCGCCATCAGCAAAATGCCCAGGCCGCCGTTGAAATAGCCGCCATAGACCGCGACGCCCAGCAAGCCTGGCAGGCGCCAGCGCGGATGGCCCGTGCCACCGCCCAGGCGCGACAGGCGTGGCCCGAGCGCGAACAGCGCCGTGGCCAACAGCAGCAGCCAGGGCACGATGCCCGCAAAGAGCTTGGCCGGCGTGACCAAGAGCAGGCCGGCGCCCAGCAAGCCGCCGAGCGCGGCGACCAGCACCTCGCGCCGCAGCAGGCGCGCGGGCAGCTGGCGCAGCTCGGGGCGAAAGCCCAGCGTGCTGCCCAGGTAGCCGGGGCTGACGGCCACCGCGCTGGTGGCGTTGGCGGCCAGGGGCGGCACGCCCGCGAACACGAGTGCCGGAAAGGTCAGGAAGCTGCCGCCACCGGCGACCGCGTTGAGCACGCCCGCGGCCAGCGCGGCCAGGCCGGTGAGGGCGGCCTGGTCCGGGAGCAGGCCGCTCATGTGCGCAAGGGCCCGAGCGCGGCCACGGCGGCGTCGGTGTAAATGATGTCGAGCGGATGCCGCTGGCCCGCCAGGTGGTCTTCGATGCAGCGCAGCACCAGCGGGCTGCGGTGGCGCGCGCGGCTGGCGCGCACTTCGTCCGGCGTCATCCAAAGGGTGCGCACGATGCCCTGGTCCAGGGCGCGATCGGCCAGGTGCTCGCCCAGCTCGCCGCCAAAGGCCAGGCGCAGGTAGGTCACGTCTTCGCCCGTGTGCTCGCGCTGAAAGCGCGAAAGGTAGACCCCCAGCAGATGGGTGGGCGTGAAACGGTGGGCGGTTTCTTCCAGCGCCTCGCGCGCGCAAGCCTGCACCGGCGACTCGCAGGGGTCGAGGTGGCCGGCCGGGTTGTTCAGGCGCAGGCCTTCGGCGGTTTCTTCTTCGATCAGCAAATAGCGGCCATCGCGTTCGATGATGGCGGCCACGGTGACGTTGGGTTTCCAGCGGGTGTCCATGCCGCGATTATCGACAAGGCGACGCGGGCAGGGTCTGACCCGCCCGGGAAAACGCCAACTTCGGTTAAGCTGGGCTTCTTTGCCTTTGTGGACAGAGCGAGGAGACAGACATGCAGACAGGCGAGAACGCCGCAAGGCCGCAACGCATTGGCGTGCCGCGAGAGATTTTTCCCGGCGAAAAACGCGTGGCCACCGTGCCCGATGTGGTGGGCAAACTCATCAAGCTGGGCTTTGCCGTCTCGGTCGAAAAAGGCGCCGGCGAGCTGGCCGACCTGTCCGACGCGGCCTATGTCGAGGCCGGTGCCAGCATCGCGCCCGATGCGGCCGCGCTCTGGATCGGCAGCGACATCGTCTTCAAGGTGCGCCCGCCCACCCCCGACGAAGTGGCGCTGATGCACGCCGGGCAGACCCTGATCGGCTTTGTCTGGCCGGCGCAAAACCCCGAGCTCATGCAGCAACTGGCCGCCCAAAAGGTCACGGTGCTGGCCATCGATGCCTTGCCGCGCACACTGAGCCGCGCGCAGAAGATGGACGCGCTGACCTCCATGGCCGGCGTCAGCGGTTACCGCGCGGTGGTCGAGGCGGCCAACGCCTTTGGCCGTTTCTTCAATGGCCAGATCACCGCCGCGGGCAAGGTGCCGCCGGCCAAGGTGTTCATCGCCGGTGCCGGTGTGGCGGGCCTGGCCGCCATTGGCGCGGCCGCGAGCCTGGGCGCCATCGTGCGCGCCAACGACACGCGCGCCGAAGTGGCCGACCAGGTGGTCTCGCTCGGTGGTGAGTTCGTCAAGGTCGACTACGAGGAAGAAGGCTCGGGCGGCGGCGGCTACGCCAAGGTCATGAGCGAAGGCTTCCAGGCCGCGCAGCGCGCCATGTACGCGCAGCAGGCCAAGGAGTGCGACATCATCATCACCACCGCGCTGATCCCCGGCAAACCCGCGCCGCGCCTGATCACCGCCGAAATGGTGCAAAGCATGAAGCCCGGCAGCGTGATCGTCGACATGGCGGCCGAGCAGGGCGGCAACTGCGAACTCACCGTGCCGGGCCAGGCGGTGGTGCGCCACGGCGTGACCATCGTCGGCTACACCGACCTCGCTTCGCGCATGGCGCGCCAGTCGTCCACGCTCTATGGCACCAACCTGTTTCGCCTGACCGAAGAGTTGTGCAAGACCAAGGACGGCGTCATCCACGTCAACATGGCCGACGATGCGATCCGCGGCCTGACGGTGATCAAGGACGGCGAGATCACCTGGCCCGCACCGCCGCTGGCGGCCGCCGCGCCCAAGCCCGCGGCCAAGCCGGCCGCGGTGGCGGTCGAGAAAAAGGGCGCGCACGGCCATGGCAGCAGCGGGCCGATGCCGCTCAAAACGCTGGCCATTGTGTTCGGTCTGGGTGCGCTCGCGTTCTGGCTCATCGGCGCGTATGCGCCGGCGGCCTTCCTCGGCCACTTCACCGTGTTCGTGCTGGCCTGCTTCATCGGCTACATGGTGGTGTGGAACGTGACGCCCGCGCTGCACACCCCGCTCATGAGCGTGACCAACGCCATCTCCAGCATCATCGTGATCGGTGCGCTGGTGCAGATCCTGCCGCCCGAGGCGGGCAGCAACGGCCGACCCGACCAGCTGATCCAGTGGCTGGCCTTTGCCGGCATCGTGCTGACCGCGGTCAACATGTTCGGCGGCTTTGCCGTCACCCGCCGCATGCTCGACATGTTCCGCAAGTGAGGACAGACCCTCTGCTCTGCCCAACTGACTAAGAAAAGAGACACCCATGTCCTCCAGCCTGGCCACGGCAGCCTACCTTGGCGCTGCCATCCTCTTCATCCTCAGCCTCGGTGGTCTGTCCAACCCGGAGACCTCGCGCCGCGGCAACCTCTACGGCATCATCGGCATGGCGCTTGCTGTGCTCGCGACCATCGTCGGCCCCCGTGTGGCGGCCGCCGGCATTCCGTGGATCGTGGGCGCGCTGCTGATCGGCGGCAGCGTTGGCCTCTACGCCGCGCGCACCGTCAAGATGACCCAGATGCCCGAACTGGTGGCGCTGATGCACAGCCTGGTGGGCCTGGCGGCCTGCCTCGTGGGTTTTGCGAGCTACGTCGACACCTCGATCCAGTACACCGGCGCCGAAAAAGCGATCCACGAGGTCGAGATCTATGTCGGCATCCTGATCGGTGCGGTCACCTTCTCGGGCTCGCTGATCGCGTTCGGCAAGCTCAACGGCAAGATCGGCGGCAAGCCGCTGCTGCTGCCGGCGCGCCACTGGCTCAACCTGCTGGGCCTGCTGGTGGTGATTGGGTTCGGCCGCGAGTTTCTCAACGCCCACGACGTGCAAAGCGGCATGACCCCGCTGATCGTCATGACCGTGATCGCGCTGCTGTTCGGCGTGCACATGGTCATGGCCATCGGCGGCGCCGACATGCCGGTGGTGGTGTCCATGCTCAACAGCTACTCGGGCTGGGCCGCGGCGGCCACCGGCTTCATGCTGAGCAACGACCTGCTGATCGTGACCGGCGCGCTGGTGGGTTCGTCGGGCGCGATCCTGAGCTACATCATGTGCAACGCGATGAACCGCAACTTCATCAGCGTGATCGCGGGCGGCTTCGGCAGCGGTGCCGGCACCCCGGCGCCCAAGGCCGACGGCGCGGCCGCCGAGCCGCAGGGCGAGGTGGTGCCGGTGAGCGCGACCGAGACGGCCGAGCTGCTGCGCGAGGCCAAGAGCGTGATCATCGTGCCGGGCTACGGCATGGCGGTCGCCCAGGCCCAGCACACGGTCAACGAAATCACCAGAACGCTGCGCGACAAGGGCGTCAATGTGCGCTTCGGCATCCACCCGGTGGCCGGCCGCATGCCGGGCCACATGAACGTGCTGCTGGCCGAGGCCAAGGTGCCGTATGACATCGTGCTCGAGATGGACGAGATCAACGAGGACTTCGGCGACACCGATGTGGCGATGGTGATCGGCGCCAACGACATCGTGAACCCCGCCGCGCAGGACGACCCCACCAGCCCGATCGCCGGCATGCCGGTGCTCGAGGTGTGGAAGGCCCGCACCAGCATCGTGATGAAGCGCTCCATGGCCAGCGGCTATGCCGGGGTCGACAACCCGCTGTTCTACAAAGAGAACAACCGCATGCTGTTTGGCGACGCCAAGAAGATGCTCGACGAAGTGCTGGTGGCGCTCAAGGGCTGAGGTCTGCTGCACCCCATGGCCAAGCCTGCAGCCGCGGGCTTTGGCCATCGGGTGCCCAGTGGGCCTGGGCGTGCGCCGCGTTTGGCGAAAACCCTGATTTCGCTTAGTCAGTTTTGCGTCAGTTGTGGGGTAGACTGAAACGCATGTCGTCCACTTCCACACAAGCCGACCGCGTCTGGCTCGGCAGCTACCCCGAAGGCGTTCCCGCCGACATCGATCCCGATCTGTACCCCTCGCTGGTGGCCCTGCTCGAAGCGTGTTTTGTGCGCCATGCGCCGCGCACCGCCTTCAGCTTCATGGGCAAGGCCCTGACCTACCGCGAGCTCGACGAACAAAGCCTGGCGCTGGCCGCCTACCTGCAGTCGCTGGGCCTGGCCAAGGGCGATCGCGTGGCCCTCATGATGCCCAATGTGCTGCAGTACCCGATCGCGGTGGCTGCGGTGCTGCGCGCCGGCCTGGTGGTGGTCAACGTCAACCCCCTGTACACGGCCCGCGAGCTGCAGCACCAGCTCAAGGATTCGGGCGCCAAAGCGATCGTCATCGTCGAGAACTTCGCCGCCACGCTCGAGAAGTGCCTGGCCGACACCCCCGTGCAGCACATCGTGCTGGCCAGCATGGGCGACCGCCTGGGCTGGCTCAAGGGCGCGATCGTCAACCACGTGGTGCGCAAGGTCAAGAAACTGGTGCCGCCCTTTCAGCTGCCGCGCGCGGTGCCCTTCAACGACGCCCTGGCACGTGGGCGCAAGCTGCCGGTCACGCGTGTCGCCTTGGGGCCACAGGACATCGCGGTGCTGCAGTACACGGGGGGCACCACGGGCGTGGCCAAGGGCGCGGTGCTGCTGCACCGCAACCTGGTGGCCAATGTGCTGCAGTCCGAGGCCTGGAACGAGCCCGTGATGCGGCGCATCCCGGCCGGCGAGCAGTCCACCGCAGTGTGCGCCTTGCCGCTGTACCACATCTTCGCCTTCACCGTGAGCATGATGCTCACCCTGCGCACGGGCGGCCAGGCCATCCTGATCCCCAACCCGCGCGACCTGCCTGCGGTGCTCAAGGAGCTCTCGCGCCACCGCTTTCACAGCTTTCCGGCGGTCAACACCTTGTTCAACGGCCTGCTGCACCACCCCGACTTCGGCAAGGTCGACTGGTCGCACCTGCAGGTGTCGGTCGGCGGTGGCATGGCCGTGACGCGCACCGTCGCGCAGCTGTGGCTCGAAAAAACCGGTTGCCCCATTTGCGAGGGCTACGGCCTGTCGGAAACCAGCCCCACGGTCAGCTGCATCCCGCCGACGATGCGCGAGTTCACGGGCAGCATCGGCGTGCCGCTGCCGAGCACGCGCATGAAGATCATCGACGACGATGGCCGCGAGTTGCCCACGGGCGAGCCCGGCGAGATCGCGATCGCCGGCCCGCAGGTCATGGCCGGTTACTGGCAGCGCCCCGACGAGACTGCCAAGGTCATGACGGCCGATGGCTACTTCCGCTCGGGCGACATCGGCGTTGTCGATGCCCGCGGCTTCTTTCGCATCGTCGACCGCAAGAAGGACATGATCCTGGTCAGCGGCTTCAACGTCTACCCGAACGAGGTCGAGGACGTGGTCTCGGCCTGCCCGGGCGTGCTCGAGTGCGCCGCCATCGGCGTGCCCGACGAGCGCACGGGCGAGGCCGTCAAGCTCGTGGTGGTCAAGAAGGACCCGCAGCTGACCGAGGCGCAGATCCTCGAGTGGTGCCGCGACAAGCTCACCGGCTACAAGCAGCCGCGCCTGATCGAGTTCCGTGCCGAGCTGCCCAAAACCCCGGTCGGCAAGATTCTGCGGCGCGAACTGCGAACGGCCTGAGCGGCGCCGGTACACTGCCAGGCGGCCTGCGGGCCGCCTGGTTTTTTTGGAGTTGGCCCATGCCCCACGCAAGCCCGATCGGCCTGATGAGCGCGATGCACGAAGAGCTGGCGCTGCTGCTCGAAGCGATGCCCGATGAGCAGCGTGTGCGTGTGGCCGGCCGCGATTTCTGGCAAGGCCACTGGCAGGGGCGTCCGGTGGTGGCCGTGCTTTCGCGCATCGGCAAGGTGGCGGCGGCGACCACCGCCACCGCGCTGATCGAGCGCTTTGGCGTCGCGCAGATCGTGTTCACCGGCGTGGCCGGCGGCATCGGCCCCGGCGTGCGCGTGGGCGATGTGGTGCTGGCCGAAGCCCTGGTGCAGCACGACATGGACGCCTCGCCGCTCTTCCCGCGCCACGAGGTGCCGCTCTACGGCCGCAGCCGCTTTGCCACCGAGGCCGCCCTCTCCAGCAGCCTCGCGCAGGCCGCACGGCAGGTGCTCGCGCAGGTGGACGCGCATGTGGGGCCGCAGGCCGTGGCCGAATTCGCCTTGCACTCACCTCGGCTGCACACCGGCCTGATCGCCAGCGGCGACCGCTTCGTCTCGACCACCGCCGAGTGCCGCGCGCTGCAGCAGGCCCTGCCCGAGGCGCTGGCGGTCGAGATGGAGGGCGCGGCGGTGGCGCAGGTCTGCGCCGACTACGGTGTGCCGTTTGCCGCGCTGCGCACCATTTCGGACCGCGCCGACGACGAAGCGCATGCCGACTTCAGCCGCTTCATCCGTGAGGTGGCGAGCCGCTACAGCCTGGCGATGCTGTCGGCGTGGTTGAAGGACGCCCGCTGACGCTCGCGTCGCTTGCCGCTGGTCTGTGCAGGGCAACGATGTGGAGCTTGCGTCTGAGGCACCCGGTGCAGGCCAGGGGCAAGCGACACCCCTGAGACCCGCCAAGTCACTTCAACCAGCCACGCCGGCGGAAGTACCACATCGGCACCACCGCGCTGGCGACCATCAGGGCCAGCGCCAGCGGGTAGCCCCAGGTCTGGCTGAGTTCGGGCATGTACTGGAAGTTCATGCCGTAAATGCTCGCGATCAGCGTGGGCGGCAGCAGCGCCACGCTGGCCACCGAGAAGATCTTGATGATCTTGTTCTGGTTGATGTTGATGAAACCGACCGTGGCGTCCATCAGGAAGTTGATCTTGTCGAACAGGAAGGCGGTGTGCGAATCGAGCGAATCGATGTCGCGCAGGATCTGGCGCGCTTCCTCGAACTGCTCGGCGTTGAGCATCTTGCTGCGCATCATGAAGCTGACGGCGCGGCGCGTGTCCATCACGTTGCGGCGGATGCGGCCGTTGAGGTCTTCCTGGCGCGCGATCGCGCCCAGCACCTCGCCGGCCAGCGCGTCGGTCACATCGCCCGAGAGCACCAGGCCGCTGGCCTTTTCGAGCTCGTCGTAAATGCCTTCGAGCGTGTCGGCCGAGTATTCGGCGTCGGCGTCAAAGAGCTTGAGCAGCACTTCCTTGGCGTCTTCGATCAGGCCCGGGGCGCGGCGTGCGCGCATGCGCAGCAGGCGAAACACCGGCACGTCCTCGTCGTGGATCGAGAACAGCACGCCGCGGCTTTTCAGGTCGGTGTTGTGCTGGTTGAGGATGAAGGCGCAGCGCACGGTGCGCGGCTCATCGGCGTCGGCGATCAGAAAGTCCGAGCGGATGTGCAGCTCGCCGTTGTCTTCTTCGTAGAAGCGGGCCGACTCTTCGATGTCTTCGTCCATCGCGTCTTCCGGGATGGACAGGCCGAAGTACTGCTTGATCCAGCGTTTTTCCTCGACGGTGGGCGACTCCAGGTCGACCCAGATGGGCTGAAAGCGTGACAGCTCTTCCAGGGATTCGATCTCTTCCTGGAACAGGCGGCCGTTGACGAGGGTGAAGATGTTGAGCATGGCGGTCTCCAGAGGCCGGGTGCCAAAGGTTCAAAAAGGGCGGCGGGCAGGGGGTGCGGGCGCTTTCGAACGTCTGGCGGCATGCTCAGGGCGTCCGAAAGCTACCGACTCGGGTAGCTTTCCATGACGGGTCTCCGAAAAAACGATGGGCGGATTATGCACCCGCGCCGCATGGGCCCCCTGGCCAGGGCGCGGGCTCTGGGCGTTCGCCGGACCGCGGCGGCGGCTGTGGCTTGCAGCACTGTCGGGCGGCCCATCCTTGGTCACGATGGCGAGGCTTTCGGCGCTGGCCACGACCGCCCCTCGATATCCCTCGCTTACCCGGGGAAGGGCTTGCCTTTGTCTCCTGCCGGGCGCATAGTGGATTCGCGGCGGCCTGTGTGCAGGCCGCCGTGTCCCCCGCCACCACGGCGGCGCCATTGCAGAGACAGGAGGCTATTTATGAATCTGACGATCAGCGGTCACCATCTTGAAGTCACCCCCGCCTTGCGCAGTTATGTGACCGGCA
>JACCDU010556982.1_pt1 | contig 37250 bp, 35 predicted proteins | sample 7446081 | NCBI WGS metagenome assembly JACCDU01 (sample SAMN15323447, study PRJNA562643) | freshwater metagenome | isolation source: river surface water | place: USA:Blue River Watershed | collected 2017-08-17
AATGTAGATGTGTTGCAACTCCGTTAACTCTGCCTCTGGATTTGCTTCAAGATGCGCGATTTCAATTAATCGATCTGACTCTTCAATATCATTTTGAGAGCGAACAGAGATGTACTCACCCACCGCCATGGACATAGCGCCAGCGGTGATTCCAGCTACACCTGCGGTGACCAGAAAATCCTGCTTCTCCGCAGCGGCTACACCAATCATTAACGCCGCTGTTGAAACTAAACCATCATTTGCACCTAAAACAGCTGCACGAAGCCATCCTGCGCGATGAGTGCGATGCTCAAGATTTCTTTGGTAGACCTCTTCCAAACTCATGTGAGGAAGCCTACCTGATTGCTAGTGAATCTTTTTAGAGGCGCGGGCAAAATAGAGTGCAGCCCCTGCAGCCACGAGCACGCTTACCCAGACATTTACACGAACTCCAGCAATAGTGTTCGCGGTGTCAATACGAATCAGCTCAATGAAAAAACGCCCTACGCAGTAGGTTGCAACATAGAGAGCAAAGGATTGACCAGCCTTGAGCTTTGCACCAAACTTTAGAATTACTAATGCAATAACTGTGCACCAAATAGCTTCATATAAAAATGTCGGATGAAATGTTTCAAACTCTGTATATCCACTTGGTCGATAGCGCATTGGAATTTCAAGTGCCCACCAAGCATCGAGCGGCTTTCCGAATAACTCTCCATTAAACCAATTGCCGAAGCGACCAATTGCTTGCGCAAAGAGAATTCCTGGAGCTAAAGCATCTGCAAATACAGCAAATGATGGAAGCTCCACTGTGCGTGCAATGAATCGGTATCGAAGGTAAGCGCCCAATAGACCGATAGAGATGGCACCCCATATGCCAAGGCCACCCTCCCAAATTTTGAGGGCATCAACGGGTGTACCCCCGCTACCAAAGTATGCGTTGGGTGAAGAGATCACATGATAAATGCGTCCACCAATGATTCCTGAAGGAACAGCAACGATCGCTACCTCAGAAACAACGGATTGACCTTGTACAGTCTTGTACTGGAAACGCTTTCCACCTAGCCAAATCGCGATCGCGATACCCGTAATGATGCACAATGCATAAAAGTGGATCGTTAAAGGGCCCAACTCCACCACTGATCGCGATGGAGTTGGAAAGGCTAGATCCAACTTTTAGCCAGCCTCTACAGCTGCTTTGAACTCCTCGAAAATGAATTCATTTTGAGTACGTTCCCACCTCTTGCCATTGATAAACACTGTAGGAGTTCCTTGAACTCCATACTTTGACATCGAATCAGAGTGCGCCTGTACTAAATCGACCTTTGAACCTTTGTTCACACAGTCTTCAAAGGTTGTTGAAGTAATTCCAATTTTCTTACCCATCTTCACAAGGGTTTCATTGCTCCAGAAACCCGAGTTTTCAACTGATGACTGAACCGCGTAAAGGGCTTTATGGAAATTCAAGTACTGACCTTCATCAGCTGCACAGAATGAAGCGTTAGCTGCGCGAACAGATTCATCTCCTAAGAAAGAAAGGACGTGGAATCTAACCGTTGCTTTCTTCTCGCGAATCAATGAATCAAGGTATTCACCATTTGCATCTTCAAAGTACTTACATACTGGACACTGAGGATCTTCCCAAACATCGATAGTTGTGACCGCGCCATTATCGAAGGTGATTGCAGATCCATTGTTGGGATCAATTGTTGATGTAATCGCCGGCATTGGCGTAATTCCATCTAAGCCTGCAAGTGATGCAGACTCTTTGGTGTTTTGACTAAAGAGTGAGAAAACAACTCCCGTGACAATGACAAGTGCGACCATCGCAATGACGATCCAACGGGTCGTGTTGTCTGTGCTCTTTGCAGCTTGCTTAGCCATTGCTACCCCTCGATTGTTTGTATCGGTTTTTCAAATCTGTTTTCTGTAGAGCAAAAGGTATAGATAAAGGGCTCACAGTGCCAAGCCCAAACACCCTTAACTTTCTGTGAATTACCCATAAGAAATCGCCTTAACGGCCTTCACGCACTCCTAGCGCTAACTCTTTAGCAAGATGGGAGATCGCCTCCAACCCCTCTGCCTCATTCTTTGCACTGAGGAGTAATTTAATAAATGCTGAACCCACAATCACACCATCGGCATGAGCGGCTAAGGATTTAGCTTGTTCGCGAGTGGAGACACCCAAGCCGACCGAGATAGGTAAGTCTGTCACCGTACGGAGACGAGAAACTAAGGCGCTTGCATCAGTTGAAACACTAGCGCGAGTTCCAGTTACCCCCATCAAGCTGGCTGCATATACAAAGCCTCCAGTTTTTGCCGTTACCTCTGCAAGACGTGAATCACTAGTACTTGGTGCAACAACGTAAATTGGATTGATTTTGTTCTTTTGAGTAGCTGCTAGCCAACGCTGCGACTCCTCAATTGTTAAATCGGGGGTAATGACACCTGATCCACCATTGTCAACGATTGCTTGCGCAAACTCATTAACTCCGTACCGTTCAATGGGATTCCAATAGGTCATTACAACAGCGGCTACACCAGTATCTGTTGCAACCTTGAGCGCTGCAAAGACATCAGCTGCATTAGTTCCACCTTTAAGGGAGATTTCAGCCGCCTCTTGGATTACTGGGCCATCCATTACGGGATCGCTATATGGGAAACCTATTTCTATTGCATCAACACCTGCGGCCGCCAGCGCTTGTATGGCCTTTGCACATCCTTCTTGAGATGGAAAACCAGCTGGAATATATGCAATTAATGCTGCACGATTTTCGGCCCGTACCTTTGCCATTACCTCATCAAGTTGAGTCATTACAGCGGAATTCCAAAGTATTCAGCGGCGGTCTGAACATCCTTATCTCCACGACCGGAAAGATTGATAAGTAGATTTGCCTGCGGTCCTAACTCCCTACCGACAAGCATCGCACCAGCTAAGGCATGTGCGGTTTCAATTGCAGGAATAATTCCTTCAGTTCTGCTCAGCAGTGAAAAAGCTTCCATCGCTGCATCATCATTAATTGCGCGATACTCCGCTCTTCCGATGTCATGAAGATAGGCATGTTCTGGACCAACACCGGGATAATCCAAACCTGCAGAGATCGAATGTGACTCAACTGTTTGCCCATTGGCATCTTGCAAAACATATGAACGTGTTCCGTGGAGAACTCCAGGTGTGCCACCCGTAATTGTTGCTGCGTGACGCCCAGTTTCGACTCCATCACCGCCCGCTTCAAGACCAATTAAGCGCACATCGCTATCAGGGATGAAGGCGTTGAAGATTCCAATCGCATTTGAACCTCCGCCAACACATGCCAAGATCGCATCGGGAAGTCTCCCCGTTAAAGCAAGCATTTGTTCACGAGCCTCTTCACCAATAATCCTATGGAAATCTCTCACCATAGTTGGGAATGGATGGGGGCCGGCAACGGTGCCCAATAAATAATGTGTATCGGCGACATTGGTGACCCAATCACGCATAGCTTCATTAATTGCATCTTTGAGGGTACGAGATCCAGATGTGACTGGTACGACCTGAGCACCTAACAACTTCATGCGTGCAACATTGAGCGCTTGACGACGGGTGTCCTCTTCGCCCATATACACAACACAATCAAGACCCATCAAGGCGGCGGCGGTTGCAGATGCAACACCGTGCTGACCCGCACCGGTTTCAGCGATGATGCGCTTTTTACCCATGCGCTTTGTTAATAAAGCTTGACCTAAAACATTGTTGATTTTGTGTGAACCCGTGTGGTTGAGATCTTCTCTCTTAAGAAAGATTCGGGCACCGCCGGCATACTCTGAAAATCTCTTCGCCTCAGTAATAATGCTTGGACGGCCGGTGTAAGTTTTATGAAGTTCGGCCAATTCAGCTAAGAATTGTGGATCCTTTTGCGCAGTGTTGTGAGCGATTTCTAATTCATTGAGAGCTCCAATGAGAGCCTCTGGCACAAAACGACCGCCGTATTCTCCGAAGTGCCCAGCGCTGCTCATAGTTAAAGCCTACCGAGCAATTGATTGACCGCAACAGATGGAGATCCAGAGCGTACGAGAGCCTCCCCAACCAGAATTGCTGTGGCGCCACACTGTTGTGCAAACTCTACCTCTTGGCGTGTAGAAATTCCTGACTCTGCAACACGTGCAATTGATGAAGGAATCTGTGGAATCAATTCAGAGAATGCTCGGGCATCTACCTCTAAAGTCTTGAGATTGCGCGAATTTACTCCAACTATCTCTGGTGAAATTTCTAAAGCTCGTTCTAGCTCATCATGGGTATGGACTTCAATTAGAGATCTCATACCTAGCTCTGTGGAGAGATGAAAGTAATCCTCTAATTGATTCTTGCTCAGTGCGGCCACAATCAGCAGCACAACATCTGCACCATGCGCACGTGCCTCATAGAATTGGTACTCATCGACCATGAAATCTTTACGTAGGATCGGAAGATCTATTGATTTTCTCACCGCATCTAAATCTGCAAGTGTTCCGCCAAAGCGACGTTGCTCTGTTAAAACGCTAACAACATGCGCACCAGCTTCTTCATACTGTGCAGCAAGGCCAGCCGGATCGGTGATGGAGGCTAACGCCCCCTTACTAGGTGATGAACGTTTCACCTCAGCAATTAATGAGATCTCATCAGCCAGTAACTGTGGAAGACAATCACGAACCGCAGGAGCTACCTCAAGCGCTTCCTGTAATTGCGCCAATGGAACTCTGCGAGCGGCTAGATCCTCACGTACACCTTCCACAATTGAATCTAAGACGCTCATGGTTTCTCATCTGCTGTCGGATCTATCCCATGATCGAGCGAGTTCCAGGTGTTGAGTTCACGAGGTTTACGCTCATAACGAGATGAAAGATTAAATCTCTTCGAGATCAGTATGACAAGAATCAGTACTGCAATCAATGAAATCAAGACTGGTAAAAATTCTTTCATGAAGATTGCACCAATCGATTGGCGGCATGCACTGCGGTTAAAACAGCTGCTGCCTTATTGCGACACTCTTGGTTTTCGGACTCTGGATCAGAGTCTGCAACGACACCAGCTCCTGCCTGAACATAGGCGGTTCCTTTATGTAACAACGCTGTTCTAATCGCGATACATGTATCAAGATTGCCAGTGAAATCTATGTAGCCAACAATTCCACCATAAACCCCGCGCCTAGTTGTTTCTAGCTCTTCGATGATCTCCATCGCACGAGGCTTTGGCGCACCTGACAAAGTTCCAGCGGGAAATACTGAAAAGAGCGCATCTACCGGTGAAGATTTTTTCGAGAGCTTTCCGATAACGGTCGAAACAATATGCATAACATGTGAGTAACGCTCAATATGCATGAAATCGACAACTTCAACGGTTCCAGGTGCGCATACTCGGCCTAGATCATTTCTGCCTAGATCAACCAGCATGAGATGCTCGGCACGTTCCTTGGGATCTGCCAACAACTCCTCACCTAAACGATGGTCTTCTTCGGGGTTAGCTGAGCGCTTACGAGTACCTGCGATTGGATGAATCATTACATCCTCTTGGTTGACCTTCACTAGCGCTTCTGGGCTTGAACCAACTATTTCAATTCCATCGGTAAAACGGAACAAGTACATATATGGAGAAGGGTTATTCAGGCGCAGCATTCGATACACATCAATTGCATCAGCGGTGCAGGGCATTGCAAAACGTTGCGATAAAACTACTTGAAAGGCTTCTCCGGCAAGGATCTCCTCTTTAACCTGGTCAATACTCTTTTTATACTCTTCAGCAGAGATATTTCCTGTGTATTCAGGCAGCGAGAAATCGGGAATATTTGCAGCATCACCTGGCAATGAGATCGATAAATCAGCCTGCATGCGATCTAATCTTTCAAGGCAGAAAGCATATGCCTCATCGATTCGATCATCGCTTCCATCCCAATTAATTGCGTTGGCGATCAAGGTGATAGTTCCATCGCTGTGATCCATCACCGCTAAATCGCTGGTGAGCATAAAAGAGAGCTCTGGAAGCGGAAGATCTTTTTGTGCCAAGGATGGCAGTTTCTCTAATCGGCGAACAACGTCATACCCCATGAAGCCAACTAAGCCACCAGTAAGTGGAGGTAGTCCTGCAATCTTGGGAGATTTCAAATGTGCAGCTGACAGTCGCAACGCTTCTAATGGATCGATCCCTGTTGGGGCACCAGCAGGTGCGGTCCCCTGCCAATATGCAAAACCATCTTTTTCACTAAGGGTTGCTTCGCTGCGGACACCGATAAATGAGTAACGAGACCAAGCACCGCCATGTTCTGCAGACTCTAAAAGAAAGGTATTTTCCGCACTCTTTGCAAGCTTCTTGTAAACACCAAGCGGAGTTTCGGAGTCAGCTAAGAGTTTGCGCGAAACAGGTATGACATTTGAAATCTTTGCATAGGCGCGAAACTCTTCTAGATTCATTGTCTAAGATCGCAGCTCTAGAGGTGTGTGAAAACAGGTGCGCTCACCTGTGTGGCAAGCCGCTCCCGTTTGAATCACCTGGAGAACAAGAGCATCGCCATCGCAATCGAGAGAAATTGATTGCACATCTTGATAGTGCCCAGAGGTTGCACCTTTGACCCATAGCTCATTGCGGCTACGTGACCAGTAGGTTGCCTTTCCAGTTGTGAGAGTTAATTCAAGTGATTGCGCGTTCATGTAGGCCAGCATCAAAATCTCTTTACTGGTTGAATCCTGAACTATGGCAGGAATCAAGGCACCTGGATCCTTAAGGAGTGCAGCTACCTGCGGATCCAGTGTTGTCATGTGCTTATTCTGCCTTACCTGATGGCAACGGCGCGCACCGGATAATTATGCTTACCAAGATAGCTCTTAACATCTCCAATGCGGTGAACTCCGAAGTGAAAAACGCTCGCAGCCAGTAATGCATCTGCTCCAGCATCAAGGGCGGCTGAGAAATCTTCTAGCGAACCCGCGCCACCACTAGCGATTAATGGCACCTTCGATACAGCGCGTACAGCGGTGATCATTCCGATGTCATACCCTGCACGAGTTCCATCTGCATCCATTGAGTTGAGCAAGATCTCGCCGACACCCAGGGCACATGCTTGTTCAACCCATGCGAGTGCGTCAACTCCAGCGCTTTGACGGCCACCATGAGTTGTCACCTCAAATCCAGATTCAGTGCGTGCACGACGTGCATCTACTGAGAGAACCAGTACCTGTGAGCCATAACGATCTGCGATTTCAGCGATCAACTGTGGACGTGCAAGTGCTGATGTATTGATTGAAACTTTGTCCGCACCTGCGCGCAGTAAACGATCTACATCTTCAACACTTCGAATTCCACCACCAACTGTTAAGGGAATGAAAACCTGCTCAGCAGTTCGGCGAACAACATCAAGGGTTGTTTCACGGCCAGCAACACTTGCTGAGATATCTAAAAACGTTAACTCATCCGCACCTTCTGTGTTGTACAAAGATGCCATTTCAACTGGATCTCCAGCATCGACTAGATCGGTGAAATTGACACCCTTAACTACTCGACCATCGGTTACATCGAGGCACGGAATGATTCGAACTGAAAGTGTCATTTGCCGCTGACCTTGAGCGCCTCTTGCAAGGTGAACTTTCCTGCATATAAAGCTTTGCCAACAATTGCGCCTTCAACACCTGTAGTGCGAAGCGCGGCAAGGGCTGCGATGTCATCTAGAGATGAAATTCCACCACTTGCAATGACCGGCTTTGTCGTTGCAGCACATACAGATTTTAATAACTCAATATTTGGCCCAGCTAAGGTTCCATCTTTTGCAACATCTGTGACAACATATCTGGCACATCCATCACGATCTAAACGCGCTAGGGTTTCAAAGAGATCCCCGCCCTCTTTAGTCCATCCACGTGCTGCCAATGTGTGTCCGCGAACATCTAAACCAACTGCAATGCGATCGCCATGTTCTGCAATTACACGAGCGGTCCATTCCGGATCTTCAAGGGCTGCAGTTCCTAAGTTCACCCGTCGACAACCTGTGGCAAGAGCACGACGCAACGATTCATCATCGCGAATTCCACCTGAAAGTTCGACCTTGATATCCAATTTTCCGACAACTTCAGCCAACAAGGCAGAGTTTTCTCCACGTCCAAAGGCAGCATCGAGATCTACTAGGTGCAGCCACTCAGCACCTGCTGCTTGAAACTCGAGTGCAACATCAAGTGGTGCTCCGTAAATGCTTTCCTTGTCGAGCTCACCTTGAACAAGGCGCACAGCACGTCCATCTTTAACATCGACCGCTGGAAGTAGTTCCAAGTAACTCATAGCGATCCCACCCAATTCTTAATTAAAGCAAGCCCTGCTGTCCCAGATTTTTCCGGGTGAAACTGAGTTGCACTGATGTAACCATCCTCGACCGCGGCCAAAAATCTTTCGCCATGGGTGCTCCACGCCTGTGTTTTTCCAACCGCTTGTTTAGCAGCATAGGAGTGCACAAAGTAGAAAGACTCGTTTTCAATCCCTTTAAACAAAATTGAATCAGAATCTGTTTCAACTGTGTTCCAACCCATGTGAGGCAAAATCGGTGCAGCTAATTGAGAAACCGTTGCATCCCACACGCCGACTCCTGCGTGAGGTGCGTTGTCGGAGTGCTCAGTACCGTGAGTAAACATAATTTGCATTCCGATGCAAATTCCTAAGGTTGGACGTTCCTTTGCGAAACGTTCCCGCACAATAGCCGCACCATCAACATCATTTAAACCATTCATGCATGCGGCAAATGCGCCAACACCTGGAACAACTAAACCCTCTGCTTCAAGTGCAACTGTGCGATCAGAGGTAACGATTACATCTTTTCCTGCTGTTGCAAATGCACGTTCTGCAGAGCGTAGATTTCCAGATCCGTAGTCAAGAATTGCTATCAAAGAGAGCCTTTTGTGGATGGGATTCCGGCAACTCTGCCATCAAGTGAAACGGCATCACGTAATGCGCGAGCGACCGCCTTGAACTGTGCTTCAAAAACATGGTGTGCGTTACGTCCTTCAAGAACGCGAATGTGCAGAGCGATACGAGCTTCTGCAACGATTGATTCCCAAATGTGTTTTCCGAGCGTTGTATCAAATGTTCCAATGAGTTCAACAATCTCTGGTTGACGGTGCACGAGGTATGGACGACCTGAAAGATCAACCGCAGCCTGAACGAGAACCTCATCAAGTGGAACCATTGAGTCACCAAAGCGACGGATGCCAGCCTTATCCCCCAACGCTTCGCGAAGTGCTTGTCCAAATGCAAGTGATGTATCTTCAACTGTATGGTGTGAATCAACATCAACATCACCGGTTGTCTTAACAGTCAGATCGAAACCTGAGTGCTTGCCCAATTGAGACATCATGTGATCAAAGAATGGTACGCCGGTGTCGACATTGATTATGCCTTGGCCATCTAGATTGATCTCAACGAGTACATGCGACTCTTTAGTCTTTCTTTCGACGCGTGCAGTTCTCATGGGTATCTCCTTTAAATGAGCTCTTTGAGGGCTGAAATGAACAATTGATTCTCGGCTTCATTGCCGATGGTGACTCTTAAGTACCCTGATAATCCCACATCTCGTATCAGAACACCCTTTTCCAGCAGGGCAGACCACAGTTGTGGCGCATCCTGCTTAAATCCTGTGAAGAGAATGAAGTTGGCGCTACTTGGGACAGTTTGTAGCCCCATCTCATGCAAAGCATTGATCAGATCTTCGCGAGCAGCAATCAGTGTTGAAACTCCACCTAATAACTCAGCACGATGATCGATAGCTACATGGGCGGCTGCTTGGGTGAGCGCACTGAGGTGGTACGGCAAACGAACAATCATCATTGCATCTTTAACCGCTTGATCACTTACAAGATAACCAACACGTGCTCCAGCAAAGGCAAAGGCTTTGCTCATGGTGCGAATAACGATGACATGAGGATTTTTCGAGATCAGAGTTACCGCAGATTGCTCTTGTGAAAACTCTGCGTACGCTTCATCGACAACCAACAAACCACCGACACTCTTTGCTGCTTCTGCAAGAACCGCGATTGCATCGATTGTTACCGCACCGCCCGTTGGATTATTGGGAGTTGTAATAAAGGTAAGGGTTGGCTTGTGCTTAATGATTTCGGCAACCGCATCTTCGGTGTTGAGAGAAAAATCAGGATTGCGTTTTCCATCGATCCATTGTGCGCCGGTAGTTTTCGCAATGAGTGGGTGCATTGAGTATGAAGGGGTAAAGCCCAACACTGGACCTTGGGCAAAAGCTAAGAAGATCGATTGAATAATTTCATTAGAGCCATTTGCCGCCCAGATATTGTCGGCGGTGAAATTAGTACCACTACCTTCATTAATGTATGTAGCCAATTTAGTACGCAAAACAGTTGCATCGCGATCTGGGTAACGATTTAGATCAGCTGCAACCTTTGCAACAGCATCGGTGATCGCCTTTTGTAAGGACGCTGAGGGTGAATAAGGGTTCTCATTAGTATTGAGTGCTGCTTGCGCCGGAACTTGCGGTGCACCATACGGTGACAAGGGACGCAGAGCTTCACGCAGTGGTAACCAACTTGGCCAACTCATTACATGTTCTCCAAACGAACCGTCATCGCCTCACCATGTGCTGGAAGATCCTCTGAATTTGCCAAGGTCACAACGGTGTCAACAATCTCGGCAAAGGCCTGCTGGCCATACTCAATGAAGTGCAATCCGCGCAGAAAGGTCTGAACTGATAATCCGCTTGAGTGACAAGCACATCCTCCCGTTGGTAGCACGTGGTTTGAGCCTGCGGAGTAATCACCTAATGAAACAGGAGAAAAACGTCCGATAAATACTGCTCCAGCATTGCGAATCTTTTCTGCATCGCTGCGGGAATTTTTTGTTTGAATCTCTAAGTGCTCTGCAGCGTAAGCGTTAACGACATCTAAACCTTGTTTCATATCATCTACTAGCGCGATAGCTGATTGAACCCCTGATAGAGCGCTCTTAATTCGATCGGCGTGCTTGGTTGCTGCAACACGTACCTTTAACTCTGCTTCAACAGCCTGTGCCAACTCCACAGAGTCGGTTACTAAAACCGCTGCGGCGATAACATCGTGCTCTGCTTGGCTAATCAAATCAGCGGCAACATCGGCGGCGATTGCAGATGAGTCCGCTAAAACTGCGATCTCGGTTGGTCCGGCTTCAGAATCAATTCCGATGATTCCGCGAAGAGCGCGCTTTGCCGCAGCCACATAAATATTTCCAGGACCTGTCACAAGATCAGCCTTTTCGCAAACACCCTCCATGCCGTATGCAAAGAGTGCAATCGCTTGCGCTCCCCCAACCGCATAAACCTCGGTGATTCCAAGCAGTGCACATGTTGCAAGAATTGTTGGGTGGGGCAAGCCACCAAAATCCTTCTGTGGTGGTGATGCAACGGCGATTGATTGAACCTGTGCAATCTGTGCCGGAATAACATTCATCATCACACTACTTGGATATACAGCGCGACCGCCAGGGACATAAAGACCTACACGATCAACTGGAATCCACTTTTCGGTAACTGTTCCACCATCTACGACAGTGGTTGTTGTGCTAGTTCGAAGTTGGTCCTTGTGAACTTTAGTAATACGTGAAATAGAAAGTTCTAGAGCGGTTCTAATGGCGGGATCTAATTGAGAAAGCGCCGCATCTAGTGCGCTCTGAGGAACCCGAATACTCGGCGGCGTCACACCATCAAACTCTTGAGCCAAAGCGATGAGATCTGCTTGAGTTCCATTCTTTACTCGCTCAATAATGGGCTCAATGAGTGTCATCGCCTCCGCGACATTGAGCGTTGCTCGGGGAAGTTCAGCGTTGTATTGAGCTTTAGACAGGGATCGTCCGCGCAGGTCTACGGTACGAATCATTGGGCAATTGTAACGGCAAGGTGGCAACCCCCGCCCTTTAATTTAGACCAGGCAGTTAGGTCCCAAAATGGATTTCAAATCAGCGCTCAAACTCGGTGATGATGTGATTAATGCATCCACCTTCATGACGGTGCTACTTCCATTATCAAGAAGCTGAAGATGAACCTCGCGCTTTCCGGGATGTGAGCGCAAGATCTCCTTAATACGATCTACGACTGGTGGAGTGCATTGTTGAATTGGAAGCGAGATAACCAAAGGACCGGTTGGCCCAGCGTTGATATCTGGCATCGACATTTCAAGTGCGGTAAATCGAAGTGCATCTTCGCGGCGATCTACCCGACCACGGATCGTGACAATGCGATCCTCAGTTAATGACATTGAGTATTGGTTGTAGGTATTTGCAAAGAAAAGAACTTCAAGGGCACCTTCAAGATCTTCAACAGTTACAACCGCCCACGATGCTCCTTGTCGAGATACTTTTCGTGTAACGCTTGTGATCAATCCACCAATAGTGACAATAGATTCATGCTGAGCACCATCGTCGACTAGCTCGCTGATTGACATATCTGTGTTTGCTCGCAACACATGCTCCACACCAAGTAATGGGTGATCAGAAACGTAAAGACCTAGCATCTCTCGTTCATATGAGAGCAACATCGCTTTATCCCACTCGCCAGTTGGAACTTCAATATCTAATCCAGATACTGCTGTAACCGCTTCTCCCCCGAAGAGATCAAATTGGCCAATAGCTTCAGCGCGCTTTGACTCAATGACAGAGTCAATTGCCTCGAGGTGTACTGCGATTAATCCTTTACGTGTTGACCCTAAGGAGCCAAATGCACCGGCTTTGATCAGTGATTCAATAGTTTTCTTATTGCACACCTGAGCATCTACCTTGGCGAGGAAATCACCGAAGGAGCTGAAACGTCCCTTGGTGTCTCGAGCGTTCTTGATTGATGCAACAACGCCTTCTCCTACATTTCGAATTGCCGCTAATCCAAATCGAATATCTACTCCACGCGGTGTGTATTCAGCATCAGATTCATTGACATCGGGAGGCAAAACTTTAATTCCCATGCGACGGCACTCTGAAAGGTAAAGCGCTGACTTATCTTTGTCGTCGCGAACTGAAGTTAACAGCGCCGCCATGTACTCGGTTGGGTAATTAGCCTTGAGATATGCGGTCCAGTATGAAACAACACCATACCCAGCAGAGTGAGCACGGTTAAAGGCGTAATCGGAGAATGGAATCAGAACTTCCCATAGACGCTTAATAGCGGCGGTTGAGAATCCATTTTCCTTCATACCCGCTTCGAAGGGAACATACTCTTTATCCAGAATGTCCTTGTTCTTCTTACCCATTGCTTTACGCAAGAGATCTGCGCGACCAAGAGTAAAGCCCGCAACCTTTTGAGCAATCGCCATTACCTGCTCTTGATACACAATCAATCCGTAGGTATCGCCCAAAATTTCATTAAGTGGTTCAGATAATTCAGGATGAATCGGTTCAACAGGTTTACGCCCGTTTTTGCGATCTGCATAGTTATTGTGTGCGTTCTCACCCATAGGTCCCGGACGATACAAAGCGATAACAGCTGAAATATCCTCAAATGAATCTGGCGACATGCTCTTGAGCAATGCTCGCATTGGTCCACCATCGAGCTGGAACACACCCAAAGTATCTCCACGGCTCAAGAGTTCATATGTCTTTGGATCATCCAAAGTTAAATCTTCAAGAACTACATCCTTGCCTTGGTTGGCTTTGATGTTGAGCAAACAATCATCTAGTACGGAGAGATTTCGCAACCCCAAAAAGTCCATCTTGAGCAAACCAGTTGCTTCGCATGCACCCATATCAAATTGGGTGATGATCGCACCATCTGCTTCACGACGATGAATTGGGATGACATCTAATAATGGCTCGCGCGAAAGAATTACACCCGCTGCATGAACACCCCACTGTCGCTTCAAACCTTCAAGACCGCGTGCGGTATCGACAACTCTCTTTGAATCAGGATCTGCGTTATAGAGAGAGCGGAACTCCCCCGCTTCGCCGTAACGATCATCCTTCGGATCAAAAACACCGCTGAGCGAAATATCCTTACCCATAACTGATGGCGGCAACGCCTTAGTTAACTTTTCTCCAACTACATAGGGGTAGCCCAGAACACGGGTTGAATCCTTGATCGCTTGCTTTGATTTGATGGTTCCGTAGGTAATGATCTGTGCAACGCGATCTTCACCATACTTATTGGTGGCGTAACGAATCATTTCGCTGCGTCGACGCTCATCAAAGTCTAAGTCGATATCGGGCATCGAGATACGTTCAGGATTAAGGAATCGCTCAAACAAAAGTCCATGTTCAAGGGGATCTAAACCTGTAATTCCTAGCGCGTAGGCAACAAGTGATCCCGCAGCAGATCCACGACCCGGACCAACTCGAATACCAACCTTCTTTGCGTGACCTACAAGGTCAGCAACAACGAGGAAGTAACCAGGAAATCCCATCTTCTCCATTACACCGAGCTCATACTTCAACCGCTCTTCATGTGCAGGTGTAATGCGTGCACCAAGTCGTTCTTTGAGGCCACGTTCTGCCTCTTTCTTGAGCCAAGAGTCTTCACTTTCACCTGCTGGAACCTCAAATTGAGGAAGCAAGTTTTCCCCTTCGCGCAAAGTAATGCTGCAACGCTCTGCGATCAGCAAGGTGTTATCGCAACTTTCAGGAATCTCCTTAAACAATTCACGCATCTGAGCTGCGGTCTTTACATAAAAGGAGTCATTGTCAAACTTAAATCGCTTCGGATCCGCCAAGGTAGAACCGGATTGAACACACAGCAACGCCTCGTGAGCACCAGCATCTTCTTGTCGTGTGTAGTGCAGATCATTTGTAGCAAGTAATGGCAGTCCGAGCTCTTTACCCAACTTCATCAAATCTGCTTTGACCCGGGATTCAATTTCGATTCCGTGATCCATCACCTCGAGAAAGAAGTTCTCTTTTCCAAAAATGTCACGGTAAGCACTTGCTGCTTTGATCGCCTCTTTGTAGGCACCCATGCGCAGTCGAGTTTGAATCTCGCCGCCAGGACATCCAGTTGTTGCAATCAATCCCTTTGAATACTGCGCCAACAATTCGCGATCCATACGCGGCTTGTAGTAATACCCTTCAAGAGAGGCAAGAGATGACAATCTAAATAGATTTGCAAGACCTTCATTATTTTCCGCCAAGATTGTCATGTGGGTATATGCGCCACCACCTGAAACATCATCCTCGCCACCATCTGCCCACTGAACTCGCTTCTTATCAAAACGAGACTCGGGTGCAACGTAGGCTTCAATACCAATAATCGGCTTTATCTCCGCCTTTTTAGCAGCCTTATAAAACTCAAAAGCGCCGAAAACATTTCCATGATCTGTCATGGCAATGGCGGGCATGCCCTGGGCTTTAACTTCGGCCATTAAATCGCCAACACGTGCTGCACCATCGAGCATCGAGTACTCGGTATGGACGTGAAGGTGGACGAAATTTTTCTCGGACATGATTGGCGAGATTAGTGGTTACGGCAGAACGGCGTCGGAAAGCAACGCCAGCGAGCGTGTGAGATCGGCTGGATAAGGGGCGTGGAAGTTGAGCGCCTCCCCTGTGACTGGGTGGGCGAATCGAAGCTCTGCTGCATGAAGCCACGGTCTGGACATCTGCAGACTTTTCGCTAAAACTGGATCTGCTCCATATGTGGTGTCGCCAACAAGCGGATGATGTAACGCTGAGAAGTGAACACGAATCTGATGGGTGCGACCTGTTTCAAGTTCGATCTTGACCATAGATACGCCACGATAAAACTCAATAACTTCATAATGGGTTATTGATTCTTTACCCGTTGCCATAACAGCAAATCGATGATCCTCTTTTGGATGGCGATCGATCGGAGCATCAATAGTTCCCGTGGTCGGATCCATGTGTCCCTGAACCATTGCGTGATAAATCTTGTCAATAGTTCTATTTCGAAATGCATCCTTGAGTACATGAAAAGCCTTATCGCTTTTTGCGACGATCATTAACCCACTGGTGCCAACATCCAAGCGATGAACAATTCCCTGACGTTCTGCTGGACCTGAAGTTGAGATCGTGTAACCAGCCGCCATCAAAGCACCTACAACTGTTGGACCGGTCCACCCTGGACTTGGATGTGCGGCACATCCAATTGGCTTATCGATAACAACTATGTCTTGGTCATCGTAAACAATAGTGAGACCTTCCAGCGGAGTTAAAGGAATTGGATCTGTATTTATAGGTGCCGGCATCAGGACATCAATAACCTGTCCTGCGGTAACGCGATCAGATTTTGGCATGGCTTTTCCGCCAGTTGTAATGTCTCCATCTTCAAGCAGCTTTACTACCGCTGTCCTTGATAATCCCAGTACACGTGTGAGTGCGCTATCAATGCGCTCTCCCGCGACTCCTTCTGGCACCGATAATGTGCGCAATTCGCGGTTACTCATACCTGCGAGCCTACCTTTGTTATGGGTGGAGTATTTCTCGCCGTTAAAACCATTGAAATCAGGGCTGCTGTAACGATTGCAGTGTCTGCGATGTTAAATACAGGCCAATTTGGAAGCTGTAGCCAATCAATTACATGTCCTCGTAAAACACCAGGTTCGCGGAAGATACGGTCAACCATATTGCCCAGAATTCCGCCAAGAACTAATCCCAAAACCACCGCCCACCCGCCAGATGTGATTTTTGGTGAGTAGTACAAGATTGCGATCATAACTACCAAGCTAAAGAGGGAGAGAAATATCGTTGCTCCGGATGCAAATGAGAATGCTGCCCCTGGATTTCGAACATATGTAAGTTGGAAAAAATCTCCAAACACCTTGATATTTGATCTGTAGGAGAGATTCTCGACCGCCCAGATTTTTGTTGCTAAATCAATGATCCAAACCGCCCAGGCAACACCAAACAGTGTGCGCCATCTGCGCACCTTTAGCGCCGTTCTTCCTTCTGCTTGCACAGCATGCAGAGAGTCGCGCGTGGGAAAACTTGGAGGCGAGCCTTACCGATTGGAGAACCACACTCCTCGCAGTTTCCATATGTCTTGTTATCGATTCGTTCTAAGGCACGTTCAGTTTGCAAAACCATGTCTCGGGCGTTGATAACCAAGGACATCTCATGTTCGCGTTCAAAGGTCTTGGTACCGGCATCGGCTTGATCATCGCCAGCACCTTCGCCAGATTCTTGAATCAATGCGTCCATCTCTTGTTCTACAACAGCGAGCTCTTTGCGAAGACGATCGAGCTCCTTTGAAATTTCAGCGCGAATGGCTTTGATCTCAGCTGCTGTCCATGGAGATTCATTCTCACTGACAACCACTGGTGTCGGAGCAACCTTTATCGGCTTTAATGGAGCCACCTTCTTACCACTCTTAACTGGACGAGGTGGAGGAGGCATTACCAAGCGACGCTCTTCAATAACTGGCGCAACTACTGGCGCTGTAATGGTTGAGACAGAAACTGTTTGTGATTTTTCATCCACGGTGAGAGTAGTTTTAGAGGGAAATGGTTTCCCTGGAGCCTTCTTCACGGGAATACTCTTTACAGCAGATTTCTTTGCAGGAGCTGCTTTCTTGGCAACCTTTTTCGCCGGGGCCGCTTTCTTAGCTACCTTCTTGGCGGGGGTGGCCTTCTTGGCCACTTTTTTTACCGCCTTCTTGACCGCCTTCTTGACCGCCTTTTTTACAGCAGCCTTTTTGACCGCTTTTTTAACAGCGGCTTTCTTGACTGGCTTCTTAGGCATGTCGCGAACCTTATGCCTTTGCAGCCACCGCTACCAACTTCGCCACGGTTATTTTTACAGGATTCAATCATCTACACTTAGAGCCTCGCGTAAGGGGCGTTGACGGGGCTATCACCTCACGAGCCGGCAGGAAGAAGTAGGCCCAGGCCTATGTAGAACCAGCACACGAGATTTTAAGTGGCACATATCTATGTGCAAGGCGGGTGGTACCGCGAAAGCTGTGAATGCAGCGATCGTCCCTCCAGAGATTGTTTTCTGGAGGATTTTTTTATGTCATTTCGCGCCATCCCCGCAGCTGTTGATCTGCCTGCCGTCGAACACTCAATTTTGAAGTTCTGGCGCGAAAACTCAATCTTTGAAAAGACCGTTGCAGCTCGTGAAGGCGCACCTGCCTGGACATTTTATGAAGGTCCCCCAACTGCAAATGGAATGCCGGGAACTCACCACATCGAAGCACGCGTCTTTAAAGATTTGTTTCCACGATTTCACACAATGAAGGGCAAGCAAGTTACCCGTAAAGCGGGTTGGGATTGCCACGGTTTGCCTGTTGAAATCGCAGTTGAAAAGGAGCTGGGTTTTTCTGGCAAGGGCGATATCGAAAAGTTTGGCATCGCACCATTTAATGACAAGTGTCGCGAATCTGTTCAGCGTCACGTGAGTGCATTTACCGACATGACAGATCGAATGGGCTTCTGGGTTGATTTTGATGAGGCGTATTGGACTATGTCACCTGAGTATGTTGAATCTGTGTGGTGGTCTCTCAAAGAGATTTGGAAAAAGGGGTTGCTGGTACAAGATCATCGCGTTGCTCCGTACTGCCCTCGATGTGGAACAGGTTTATCAGATCACGAGTTAGCTCAAGGGTATGAAACTGTCACCGACCCATCTGTTTTTGTTCGCTTTCCAGTGACATCAGGTGAGTTAGCTGTGCTCAAGGCATCGCTGTTGGTGTGGACGACAACTCCTTGGACATTAGTCTCCAATACCGCAATTGCTGTGCATCCAGAGGTTGAGTACGTTGTAATCGAAGTTACAGATGAAGATAAGACTGAAGTTTTAGTTGTTGCACAGAATTTAATGGATGCGGTTAAGGGCGAGAAAAAGATTCTTAAGACCCTTCTTGGAAAAGAGCTTGAGCGCCTTACCTACAAGCGTCCCTTTGCTTACATCGAGATTCCAGATGCTCACTTTGTCGTTCTTGCCACATATGTGACTACTGAAGATGGAACTGGTTTAGTTCACCAAGCACCTGCCTTTGGCGCCGATGACTTAGCGGTTTGTCGCAGTTATGGCTTGCCGGTTGTAAATCCAATTGCACCCGATGGACATTTCTTACCTGATGTTCCGGTTGTGGGTGGAGTGTTTTTCAAGGATGCTGACAAGGCTTTGGTGAAGGAACTTAAAGCAAGCGGTGCCTTGTATAAGCATCAGCAGTATGAGCACACATACCCACATTGCTGGCGTTGCCACACAGCGTTGATGTACTACGCACAGCCATCGTGGTACATCCGCACGACATCTATTAAGGATGCACTTCTTCGTGAAAATGCAGCCACCGATTGGCACCCTGAAACAATTAAGGAAGGTCGTTACGGCGATTGGCTGAACAACAATATTGACTGGGCGCTTTCGCGTAACCGTTACTGGGGAACTCCTTTGCCTATCTGGCGTTGTGAAAACAAGCATGAAATCTGTGTTGATTCACTTAAGGAGCTTGGCGCCCTTGCTGGACAAGAGCTTTCTAACTTAGATCCTCACCGTCCATTTGTAGATGACATCACCTTTGCCTGTGCTGAGTGTTCGCAAACAATGACCCGAGTTCCAGAGGTAATCGATTGCTGGTATGACTCTGGTGCGATGCCATTTGCTCAATGGGGATATCCGCACAAGGAAGGCTCTGTGGAAAAGTTCAAAGCCTCCTACCCTGCCGACTTTATTTGTGAAGCGATCGATCAGACACGTGGTTGGTTCTACACATTAATGACGATCGGAACATTGGTATTTGATCAATCCTCTTACAAAACGGTGCTGTGTCTTGGACATATCCTGGATAAGGATGGTCGCAAGATGAGCAAGCACCTTGGCAATGTTCTAGAACCAATGGCACTCATGGATCAACATGGTGCCGACGCAGTTCGTTGGTACATGTTGGCTGCAGGTTCTCCATGGGCTGCTCGACGCGTGGGCCATGACAGCATTAATGAGGTTGTTCGCAAGACTTTATTGACCTATTGGAACACTGTCTCATTCCATTCTCTCTACGCCAAAGCATCTAACTTCGAACTTTCTCAAACCCCTGCATTATCTGAACGTCCATTGATGGATCGTTGGATTATCTCTGAACTCAATACATTGGTGCAGGAAGTTGATGCAGCGCTAGAGGATTTTGATTCTCAGATCGCAGGTCGAGCACTCGCCCGCTTTATCGACGATCTATCTAATTGGTATGTACGCCGCTCCCGTAGACGTTTCTGGGATGGAGATGTTGCAGCATTGGGAACATTGCACGAGTGTTTGGTGACCTTGACCCAACTGCTAGCCCCACTTGTTCCATTTATTACAGAACAGGTATGGCAGGAGTTAGTAATCCCTGCAGATTCGAAGCAAGCTGCATCGGTTCACCTTTCCAATTGGCCATCGGTAAATGTTGGCGCAATTGATACCGTGCTCGCCGCTCAAGTTGCTCTCACACGACGCATTGTTGAGTTAGGTCGTGCCACTCGCGCAGAGTCTGGAATCAAGATTCGCCAACCCTTGGGTCGGGCACTCATCGCAGCAAGCGGCTGGTCGACTCTCCCCGAGGCGATGCGTGAACAAATCGCCGATGAACTCAATGTTCAAACCTTGCAGGACATTGCAACCGCCGATGGCGATCTCGTTGATATCAGCGTAAAAGCCAACTTCAAATCTCTAGGCGCTAAGTTTGGTGGAGCGGTTCAGGAGATCGCTAAGGCGATCGCCACTACTGATGCGACTGTGTTAGTGAAAACACTACGTTCATCTGGAGTCACAACTGTAGGAACTTGGGAGATCACACTTGATGATCTAGTGATTACCGAGGTTCCCAAGAGTGGATGGAGCGTTTCATCCCATGATGGAGAGAGCGTTGCGCTAGATCTTGAGCTAACTCCAGCACTTATTGCCGCTGGAAATGTTCGAGAGGTAATCAGATTTATTCAGGAGCGTCGCAAAAGCGATGGCTTTGATATTTCAGATCGCATCAAGGTGAGCTGGAATGCAACTGATGAGATCGCAGCTGCGATTGAAACCGATCTTGCTCATATCGCCGATGAGGTGCTGGCGGTATCTATGACACGTGATGCTGGATTGGTGATTAAGGATATAGAGATTGGTGTTGAGGTTGCACTGGTAAAGCAGTAATTAAAGTCCGCGTACCAAGCTCATCAATAATTGTGTTCCAAAAAAGAGCACAATAAAACTCATATCTAGACTAACCGCGCCTAGGCGAAGTGGTGGAACAAAGCGTCCTACAAACTTCATTGGCGGATCGGTAATTGTGTAGATTGCTTCTACAAAGTAGAGCAGGATTCCCTTGGGACGCCAGGTGCGAGAAAACATCTGCACATAATCAAAGATTAATCGGCCCAAAAGGGCAAGCAAAAAAATTTGAAGAATATTGGCTATCAGTGAGCCGACGCTCAACATAATCAGCTCTGGTTAAAGAAACTTGCTTGAGCCGCTGCTGACTTATCCTCAGAGCTGACTGAAACATTTGCAGGTGAGAGAAGGAATACCTTCTTTGTCACACGCTCGATTGTTCCGTGCAAACCAAAAGCCAGACCACTTGCAAAATCAACCAGACGCTTGTGCTCAGACTCATCCATTTCAGTGAGGTTAATGATCACTGGATTTCCTTGACGGAAATGCTCTCCAATTGTGCGGGCTTCGTTGTAGTAACGAGGATGCAAGGTAATGATGCGATCCATGGCTGGAAGGTCGAGCTGTGGTGCTACCTCGACAACTCCTGAGTTACGAACCGCAGTAACCGCACGAGGTTCGCGAGTCTTGATGCGAACATCTCCTGTTGGAGGAACAGCTGGGGTATTTGCAGTTGCTGTTTGTGGAGTATCAAACTCGGGATCATCCATCAAACCAAGGTAATTAGCGACACGGCGCATTGCATTAGACATAGTTAAAGGTTACCTGTCGAGTGTGCGGGAACCGAGGATTGATGAGCCCACCCGTACATGTGTCGCACCATGGGAGATCGCCATTTCATAATCACCACTCATGCCCGCTGACAGGGAAATCGCCTTTGGAAACCGGGCCACAAACTCAGTGCGGATCACTGCTAATTGCGAGTATGCCGCCTCTGGATTCATCCCGACCGGTGGGACTGACATCAAACCCGCCAAGGTATGGGTCGATGAAGCCGAGACTCTTTCAGCGAGTTGATAGAGCTGATCAACCCCTGCTCCCCCGCGATGATGTGCACCATCTAAGGAAACTTGCAGAAAGATCGAGAGCGGATGTGGGGCAACCTTTTCAATCATCTCAAAGTGTCGCAGATCATCAAGAGAGTGAATGACCGATGCCCATGAGGTGATGGATTTGAGCTTGTTACTTTGAATCTGACCTTGAAAGTGCCAGTTACCTGTGACATGTTGTGATTTTTCTGCACCTTCTGCATCTCTGTTCTCACCAAAATCGGTGACTCCAAGCTGCTGCAATAGCTGAACGTCGCTGACGGGGAAGGTTTTAGTTACCACAATCAAGGTGACGGGGTGCAAAGCCACAGCTGAGATTTTAGAGCGGACTGTTTCAAGGTTTTGAGAGATCTCATCGATGCGGTTCATAGTGATACAACTCCTGCGAACCTACCCGTTGGATTTGTGCGCCGATGAGAGAAGTAAGTTTCATCTTCATAAGTACAAATAGTAGATGCTTCATATGAAATACCCGCGGCCACTAAATCTGCAATAAGAGCTTTTGGAAGATCTAGGGCTGGTGTTCCTTTGCGAGTGGTAGCAAATGCCCGCGGATGTTGTTGCATTACATCTTGCTGCATCTCAAAGGGAACTTCGTAACAGGCTCCACAAATTGAAGGGCCCAAAATCCCGTGAATATCTATCGCGCCAAGGGAGCGCATTGTGTGAATAGCTTTGAGTGCGATGCGATTTACTAAACCCGCTCTTCCAACATGAATTGCACCTACCGCCTCCTTTGAAATCAGAAGTAATGGGATGCAATCTGCAACCATCACCGCTAGGCCGATACCGGGTCTTGTTGTGATCAGTCCATCACATGTGGGTGAATCGGAGCTGACTGAATCAACAATCACTATTTCATCACCATGCACCTGATTCATAAACTGTGCAGAACCAATTTGTTGGCGATTGGCAGCGACTGTTTCTGGATCATCGCCCACATGAAGAGCAAGATTTAATGATGCATAAACGCCAAGGCTTGAGCCTCCGCGCCTATCGGTAAAAAAGTGAGGCAATGCCTTACTTCATGAAGTCAGGAACGTCGATCTCATCCTCTGCAACTAACTCTTCAAAGGTCACACGACGTTTTGGAGTTTCGTTGCCAAGATCTAGCGCCACTGAGATTGGGTCATTAGATGCGATTGGATCGGCAACCCCACCAAGAGTTGCTGCATTAATTACAGGTGTTGCAACCTTCTTAGGCTCGCCGCCTTCAAATCCTGCAGCAACAACTGTAATTCGAACCTCATCACCTAGGGCATCATCAATAGTTGTTCCAAAGATGAACTTTGCGTTGGGGTGCACCGCTGATTGAACAAGCTCACAAGCTTCATTGACTTCAAAGAGACCTAAATCAGATCCACCTGAGACAGAAAGTAGTACTCCCATTGCGCCATCTATTGATGCTTCAAGGAGTGGACTTGAGATCGCAAGCTCGGCGGCGCGCAGTGCGCGGTTTTCTCCGCGAGCAGATCCGATTCCCATGAGTGCAGAACCCGCACCTGACATAACAGCCTTAACATCTGCAAAGTCAAGGTTGATCAAACCTGGTTGTGTAATGATTTCTGTAATTCCCTGAACACCGGAGAGCAACACTTGATCTGCGCTCTTGAATGCATCAGCCAAAGTAATTGTGCGATCTGAGATTGCGAGTAATCGATCATTAGGAATGACAATCAATGTATCTACTTCAGATCGCAAAGCTTCGATACCAAGATCTGCTTGAGCTGAACGAAGCTTTGCTTCAAATGAGAATGGACGAGTTACAACTCCGATAGTTAATGCGCCGATTTCTTTTGCAATCTTTGCAACTACTGGTGCAGCACCTGTACCGGTTCCGCCACCTTCGCCTGCAGTAACAAAAACCATATCTGCGCCACGAAGAATCTCTTCAATGTCATCTGCATGATCAAGTGCAGCTTCGCGACCTTTATCAGGATCCATACCTGCACCAAGTCCACGAGTTGTCTTACGACCAATATCTAATTTCACATCTGCATCACTCATTAACAAATGTTGTGCATCAGTGTTAATCGCAATGAACTCGACGCCCTTTAATCCGACATCAATCATTCGATTAATAGCGTTAACTCCACCGCCACCAATACCGACAACTTTGATGACCGCTAGATAATTTTGTGGTGAAGCCACTTTGTTTTCCTCCTTATGAACCATAAACCTCAACTTGAGCCTTACAATTCACTACTTTTCTATAGGGGGAACTTAAAGCGCATAGGGGTGATTATCAATCACCGACATGAATTGATTAACGTGTCGTAGCAATTAGATTTTTTAATTATTTAACGATTGGTGCATGTGGTGCTGATACATCAACTCGCTTTATATCTGCATTTTCTGGAAGTGCAATAAGTGCTTTATAAACCTTTATTTTCAACTCATTTTCCGAGTTACTACCCCATCGAATCTCTAACTTTTTACCATTGTTTTCAGTGATCAAAACAAAGGCCCCGGTTGCGCGAACCTTTACAACCGTCAAGGTTGAGTTGAGCTCTTCTGGGAGTTCGGTAAGAAAGTTGACCGCTTTAGTTGCCGCTTCGATGCCGTTGGCTTGAATCTCGATGAGACCGGAAGGTCGCTCCCCTTGAGGGATAAAGCTGGCTCCAGTTGAATCAATTACCTGATTGTTAAAGGTTGCTATCGGTGTGCGTTGTTTGAGTTCAACAACAACCTTTCCATTGATCCAGTTTCGTGAAACATCAGCAGATTCAACCCAATCCAGATTTTCCAACTTTGTTGCAACCGCTCTAGGTTCAACGCGGGCTAACTTCTCTCCCTTGATGATGCCGGTGTTGATTGGTTTTACACTTCCAATAACTTCAACTGAAGTAACGGTAAAGAAGGTTGAGTATCCAAGAATGTAAGTTGCCCCGGCCAGAACGGCAACGACTACACCAGCAATTAATCTGCGCTTCATTTAGCCAAAACGCCTAGCTAGACCTTCGACAATGATGGGAGCTAAAGAGCTCACATCCCCCGCACCCAGAGTCATGATCACATCACCAGGTTGTGCATCTGCAATAACTGAGTCTGTGACTTCGACAAAGTTAGGGATGTACTCCCCCTTATTCATCATGGATGTAATCATGCGTGAACTGACTCCATCAATTGGTTTCTCGCTAGCTGCATAAACCTCAAGCAAGATTGCGCGATCTGCTTGATTGAGCTCTTGAGCAAATTCAGCGGCAAATGCTTTTGTTCTGGAGTAACGATGTGGTTGAAAAATCACGATTAATCGGCCTTCATCAGCGAAACGACGAGCCGCTTCTAGGGTCACATGAATTTCTGTTGGGTGGTGGCCGTAATCATCAATGACGCGGACTCCATGAACAGTTCCCTTAAGTTCAAATCGACGACCGGTGCCTCTAAAGGTGGCCAAACCTGTGAGAAGTTCCGCCACAGGGAAGCCCAATTTCAACCCTGTAGCAAGTACTCCGGCCGCATTTAACAAGTTGTGGTGGCCGGGAACCTGAAGTTCGATGTGACCGACTGTTCTGCCCTTCCAAATTGCACGAGCGCGAGAGCCCATTGTTAGAAGTTCTATCTGATCAATATGGAGATCAGCTGATTCATCGACGCCATACGAGATCAGCTCAACCGATGTTGTCCTCTTTGATAGTGCTACGGCTCCTGCATCATCGGCACAGTAAGTAAGAAATCCACCTGGTTTTATTGTGGCTGCGAAATCTCTAAATGCGTTTTCTACCGATTCAGGGGTTGCAAAGAAATCAACATGATCATGTTCAACATTTGTGACTATAGCTGCGTTTGGGTGGTACTCAATAAAGGAGCCATCAGATTCATCCGCCTCTGCTACAAAGATTTCACCAGTTCCGCGATGTGCATTTGAGCCAGAAGCTGTAATTGTTCCTCCAATTGCAAAGGAAGGATCTGCTCCACATGCTTGTAAGGCCACGGCAAGCATTGAAGATGTAGTCGTCTTGCCATGAGTTCCAGCAACAGCAACGCTCTTTGATTCAGACATCAGTACTGCAAGTGCTGCTGCTCGAGTCAGGATTGGAATATTGAGTTCTTGTGCACGAGTGCGCTCGGGATTGGATTGTGAAATAGCGTTGGAGTACACGACAAGATCTGATCCATCCACATTACCTGCATCATGGGATGTAGAAACTTTTGCACCCAGCGCCGAAAGAGCGGTAACGACTGAGGAATCCTTTGCATCTGAACCGGTTACATGGATTTCGTGTGACAGTGCGATGCGGGCAAGTCCGCTCATTCCTGCCCCACCAATACCGATGAAGTGAATGCGCTTACCAATCAAGGTTGAAAGCTGAGGTTTCATGACTTCATCGCAAACTCTGCTAAAGCAACAATCTTTGCAGCGGCGTGAAGATCCTGTGAATCCCCTGCTAGCGGTGCATGTGCTGCTCTTTCAAGCAAGATCGATATTTGGTTTGAAATAAATTGTGAGGTGAACTCTTTTTGAGTAATTACCTCAGCTCGTCCCGCCTGTACTAAAGAGGCAGCGTTAACAAACTGTTCTCCATTTCCAATTGGTAGCGGCACAAAAAGAGCGTATCGGCCCAAGGCTCGAAACTCGCTGCAGGTTACAGCGCCACTTCTGGCGATGATTAAATCCGCCGCTAAATAGGCATCTGCCATTGCTTCGACATAAGCCACAGGTCTATAGGAACCGCTGGCTTGTGGCAAGGCGTTGAGCTTTCCCACTGAATGCAAAACTGAAATTCCCTGTGCATTAAAGGTTGCAACACTGTCAGCTATAACCGCGTTAATCGCAACTGATCCTTGGGATCCACCCATGATGACAATCAGCGGTGCATCTGCAGCAAAACCCATCCGCGCCTTTGCAGCTTTTCGAGCTGTGCCCCAATCAGCTGCTGCATCAATGGATCCTTGAGCAACATCAGATCGCAAAGGTAGACCAGCCAACAATGCCTTTGAGAAAGTTCCAGTCTCGACTGGGTGTGCAACCGCTAAATGGTGAGTAAATCGTGCACCTAATCGATTAGCCCAGCCAGGCTTTGCATTTGCTTCATGAATAACAATCGGTGTTCGTGTAAGTGCAGCAGCTAGATACGCCGGTGCGCTTACATATCCACCAAAACCAACAAGTACATCCGCTCTTTTTACAACTTTGATCGATGAAAGAACTGAAGCCACAAGATCAATTGGAACACGTAGCCATGATGGCGATGGAGTTCTACTAATTCGAACACGAGGAATTGTGAAAAGTTCAAAACCTGCAGCTGGAACAAGATTGATCTCTAATCCACTTTTTGTACCCATGAAGATGCAGGTATCGCCAGGGTGGGATTTCATCCACTCTCGTGCAACAGCTAGAGCGGGCTCAATGTGTCCTGCGGTGCCACCACCAGCAAGAACTACCGTAGCCATTTAATTCCCGTCTCTTGCAATCCTTTATAGATTACTGGGTCTCTTCGCGCCGCACCGAGAACAAAGCCGATTCCCATATATGTCGCAACCAGCGCTGAACCACCATATGAAACAAGGGGAAGAGTTACTCCAACTACTGGCAACACGCTAATCGCAGAACCTATATTGAGCACTGTTTGAATAGCTATCCAGCAACCAATTCCAGCAGCAACATAACGCACCATTGGGTCATGGGCACGAAGAGCTAACTTAAAGATTGAAAACATGAGAAGCGCCAAGAGCAACAAGGTCGCCAAGGTTCCAAACAAGCCAAGCTCTTCACCAATAACTGCGAAAATAAAGTCGGTGTGTGCTTCTGCGAGATTTCCCCACTTCTGACGGCTCGCGCCTAAGCCCACACCAAATAACCCACCGCTAGCTAGTCCTAAAAGACTGTGCGCAGGTTGCCAACCCGAGAATTTGTATTGATCTTCCGCAAAGGGATTGAGAAAAACCGCAAAACGTTCCATTCGATAAGGCGAGGTCAAGATAAGAACTGCAAGAGCTGCAGCACCCGTTGCCAAGGCGATACCAAAGACTCCTAGTCGCAAACCAGATACCCAGAGCAAGCCCGCCAAAATAAATGCAAATACAGAAGCTGTTCCTAAATCTCGGCCCGCCATAATCAAAATCATGCAGAGCACAAATGCTGGAGCAATGAGCGCAACCACATTGCTCTGAATGGCTCCTGCTCGCTCACGGTTTGCGAGTATGTAACCAGCCCACAAAATCATGAGGAATTTAGCCACCTCGCTTGGTTGAACATCGACAAAACCAAGACTGATCCAGTTGTGGTTACCGTTGACGCTCTTACCAATTACTTGAACTATCAACAGTAGAAATACAGAAACAAGTACCCCAGATTTTGCAATCAATTTCCATTGCCGAAGTGAGAGGCGAGAGAGAACCCAAGCCATTGGTAGTGAGATCAACAAGAAAATAAATTGGCGAATTACAACACCATAAGTAGTGCCGCGAGAGCCTAATGAGTAAATTGAGGAAGCGGAAAAAACCATGATCAGACCCAGCAAACTTAGGGCCAATGTGCTTCCCAAAAGCATGTAATACAAGTTCACCGGTTTAGTAAAAAAGGTTTCCTCACGCTTCATGAGCGATCACCTTTCGAACAGCTGCAGCAAATCTATCTCCACGATCGTCATAAGAGATGAACTGATCCATTGATGCACATGCTGGCGCTAATAGAACCGCATCTCCAGAGCTCACGTGTTTAGCCGCCTCTGTAATAATCGCTTCCATTAATGAGTTTGATTCTCCTCCGCGGACATATTCTGTTGGAGGGTCAATAAGGATTCGCTGAACTTGAGGTGCGTGCTCGATGAGAGCCTTTTCAATAAGTGCTCGATCGGTACCGATCAAAAGTGCGGCCTTCATACGTGGAGCGCAACGCTTAATTAGTGACTCCATATCAGCACCCTTTGCCAAGCCACCGGCGATCCACACAACAGAAAGATGGGACATCAATGAGGCTGCAGCTGCATGCGGGTTTGTAGCTTTTGAGTCATCGATCCAGGTAACCCCATCTTTTTCAAAGACGGTTTCAATACGGTGACGACCCGGACGGAAATCCCGCAATGCCTTTTGTATAGCCTCGTGAGGAATATCTATCGATCGTGCTAAAGCCGCTGCCGCTAAGGCGTTGGAAACATTGTGTGGAACTGTTGGAACGATATCTATGAGCTCACAAATCATCGAAGCTTGCTGAGGATCTGCGACAAAGGCGCGATCGACGAGTAGCTCCTCAACAACCCCTATTTCCCCTGGTGCTGGAGTGTTCAAAGAATAGAAAACCTTTCGGTCTGAAAAGCGATTTGCCCTGGTAACCACAGCGCCATCATCGCCATTAAGTATCGCTAACTCTGCTCGATCTAAAATTGAGAACTTCGCATCGGCGTATGCTTCAAAACTGCCGTGCCAATCGAGGTGATCATCGGCGATATTGAGAATCACAGCCGAAACAAACCGTGCCTGCCTTGCCCAATGTAGCTGAAAGCTCGAAAGCTCCAACACTAGAACCTCATATGGATCATCGCGATCCACGGCATCAATAACGGTGTCACCAACATTTCCGCAGGCTGTTGCATTGACTCCAGCAGCCTTCACAATAGCTGCGGTCATCTCTACCGTGGTGGTTTTTCCATTAGTACCAGTCACTGCGATCCACTTTTGGTGAGGAGCTTTCTCAGCACGTAACTGCCAAGCAATATCAATCTCGTTGAGTAGCTCGATTGCGCTGTTGAGGATCTGACTGACTAATGGATGATCCTGTCGCCAACCTGGCGAGATAACTGCCGCATCAAATTGATCGAGCTTTACATCTGCAGGCTTTGTTGCACCTTCAGCCTTATCATCTACCAAGGTAATCTTTGCGCCACGAGATTGAAGAAAACGTGCAACTGATTTACCAGTAACACCTGCTCCTAGAACCAGAATATTCTTGTGGGCAAAATCGGTACTCATAAACTATTTAACAACCCATTGCGCATAGAAAAGTCCAAGGCCGACAGCCACACATAATCCAGCAATGATCCAAAAACGGATCACAATTGTGATTTGTTCCCATCCAATGAGTTCAAAGTGATGATGAAGCGGAGCCATTTTAAATACACGCTTTCCGCCACTGATTTTGAAGTACAGGGTTTGAATTAAGACTGACATTGTGATGATTACAAACAATCCACCGAGCGGGATTAACAGCAATTCCACCCGCAAAGTTGCCGCAAGTCCAGCGATCGCTCCGCCCAAGGCGAGCGAACCTGTATCCCCCATAAAGATCTTTGCTGGCGCTGTGTTCCACCACAAGAAACCTGTACATCCTCCAGCAAAGGCTGCAGCAAGGACTGCAAGATCTAGTGGATCGCGAACCGCATAACATCCTGCAGTGGCGTTGAGTGCACAGCTTTGTCCAAACTCCCATACGCCAATTAACACAAAGGCTAAAAAGGTCATGATGGAAGCACCAGTTGCAAGGCCATCGAGACCATCGGTGAGGTTGACACCATTACTTGCTGACATAACCATGATAATGATGAAGATAACAACGAGCGCTGGTCCTAAGTAAATAGTTGTTTCACGAACACCAGATAAATACTCTGAAATCGGAGTAAGAGAATCTTTGTCAGCAAACTGAAGTCCAAGGTAACCAAATACACCTGCGGCTATCGCTTGACCTAAAAGCTTGTAACGACCGGGTAAGCCACGTGAGTTTTGACGAGAAACTTTGAGCCAATCATCTAGGAAGCCTATAAATCCAAGTGCAACCACTAATCCAATTACTAGAAGAGCAGATGCGGTCACGGCATTGCCTGTTACTAAGTGTGCGAATAAGTATCCAAGAATTGCAGCAAGGATGAAAATGATTCCACCCATTGTTGGGGTTCCATGCTTTATATGATGGCTACTTGGGCCATCATCGCGAATGATTTGACCATATCCTTTGCTTGCTAATGCGCGAATCAGTACACGGGTTCCAAAGAGAGAAAACATCAGTGCGAAGGCACCTGCGATAAGGATCTGTCTCAACTTTCAACTCCGCTCTTGTCTAGCCACATGCTCTCTAACTTTTGTGCCAATACTTCAAAACCTTCAGAGCGTGAAGCCTTTACCAAAACCACATCACCAGCTGAGAAATGATCTGTCATTGAAAGGCATTCATCAATACTGATGTAATGATGCGTGATCATCTGGCCTTGAGAAACCCCATATTCAGGAGCACCGATGGCAACAAGATGATCGATTCCAATCTCTTGGGCAAGGGTGCCAATGGCTGCGTGGTGAGCATCGCTTGACTCGCCGAGTTCATGCATTTTTCCGAGGAAGGCCCATGATTGACCTCCTCGCTCCTGCGCAAAGAGCACGAGTGAACGTAGCGCCGCTGTCATAGATTCAGGGTTGGCGTTATAGGCATCATTAATGAGCAAAAGGCCAAAAAGATCATGGATCTCCATTCGCCACTTACTGGAGTTTTCCGCTGTAGATAAAGCGCTTGCAATAACTTCAATGGGTAATTCCAGGGCAGTTCCTACCGCGGCTGCCGCTAATGCATTTGCAATGTGGTGTTCTCCAACAAGTCGCATACCAACGGCATCTCTGCCAAAAGGGGTAACTAATTCAAAGTGAGGTCTGCCTTCTCTGATTTCAATTTCAGCTGCGCGAATCTCGCACCCTGTTCCAAAGTTGATGACTCGACCTGAGTGCAAAGAAGCCATCGCAGGGGTGTATTTGTCGTAGCTCCCCAAGATTGCAATTCCATCTGGGTGCAGCGTTTGAATAAGTTCTGATTTTGTTTGGGCGATAGCTTCGACAGATCCAAACTCACCCAAGTGCGCGGTTCCAACGGTAAGGACCACTCCAATATCCTGTTGTGCAATTCCACATAGTCGAGCGATGTCACCTTTGTGTCTGGCACCCATTTCAAGAATGCAGTACTTGGTATCAACATCGCATTCGAGCAAGGTAATAGGTAAACCCAGATCATTATTGAATGAACCCGCGGGTGAAACTGTAGGACCCACACTCGATAACATATGTGACAAGAGATCTTTTGTGCTTGTCTTACCCTGAGAGCCGGTAATTCCAATCACAGTCAAACCTGTTAAACGCTTGCGAACAAAGGCAGCTAGAATTGAGAGCGCCTCGATCACATCCTCCACAACGATGCACGGTCCATCGATACGTCGCGTAGTTAGGGAAAACATTGCACCTGCTCGATATGCATCGGCTGCAAAATCATGTCCATCGGCATACTCGCCTTTAAGTGCAAGGAATATGCAACCTGGTGTTGCTTTGCGTGAATCAAAAACCGGCGCTTTAGATACAAGTAAATCCTTATCGCAGTGAAGCTCTCCACCGATTAATAAGGCGATCTCGCCCGCGGTTAATGTAATCATTTCTTATCTTCAATCGCCCGGGCTAGCTCTACCCGATCATCAAAAGGGTGCACAGTTCCATTAATTTCCTGTCCCTTTTCATGCCCTTTACCTAAAACTAAAACTACATCGCCTTGTTGTGCCTCATTGACCGCAGCTCTGATCGCTTCTGCTCGATCCACAATTACCGCACTTGGCTCGTGGATTTCTAACCCGAGGGTCATCTGCACCAGGATCGCATCAGCTTTTTCAGACCGAGGATTATCGCTTGTATAGATTGCTACATCTGAACCTTTCTGTAACGCCTTACCCATAAGCGCTCTTTTAGAGGTATCTCGATCACCTCCGCATCCAAGAACCGCAATAACCCGACCATCACTGATCTCACGCGCAGTTTCCAGAACTCGTGACACAGCATCTGGAGAGTGTGCGTAATCAACTAATGCAGTGAAGTTTTGTCCAAGTCGCACAGCATCAAGCCGGCCTACAGCGCCAGTTAACTGAGGAAGTATCGCCGCAATATCAATTGGATCAATTCCACTTTCAGATGCAATGGCAACTGCCATCAAGAGATTATCAAAGTTATATCCACCATGCAGATGGACCTTTCCTTCAATGAGAATTCCTGCACTTCCGCGAATTGCAACATGTGCCCCTACATAATCCTTGGAGATCGAGGTGTAATGCCAGGTAGCGCTTTGATTATGTCGTGACACGGTCATGACCGGAAGCTCCGTTAGCTCTGCCAACTTGATTCCATATGAATCATCAATATTAATTACTGCAAGATCTGCAAACTCGTAGGAAAACAACTTAGCTTTTGTCTCAAAATAGGCCTGCATAGTTTTATGAAAGTCTAAGTGATCTTGAGAAAGATTTGTAAATGCGACAACTGCAAAGTGACTTCCACGAATTCTCTCTAGCGCGATAGCGTGGCTAGAGACCTCCATGACTAGGTTGCGCATATGTCGCTCACGCATTACCGCTGATAAGGCTTGTAGATCAGTGCTTTCAGGGGTAGTTCTCTTGCTTGTAATAACCTCTTCGCCGATACGAGTTTCCACGGTTCCGATAAGGCCGCTCTCACGACCAGCCGCAGACATGATCTGGTGCAGCAAAGTTGTGACAGTGGTTTTTCCATTTGTACCGGTAACTCCCACGCTATAAAGATCACGCATCGGCTCGCTATAGAACCATGCACTAATTACTCCCGCTGCTCGGCGCGGATTAGTACTAACAATGACAGGTAAACCCTTTACCTTTGCTGCTCCAATTACATCGGTGAGCACCGCAACGGCGCCACGCGAGATTGCATCTTCAACGAAATCTGCGCCATGATTTTTCTCACCAGGTAATGCAACAAATAGATCCCCGGCTTGAACATCTTTACTAGAAAGCGTCAGACCTGTAATTACAGTTGCAGCATCCCCACGTAATTCGGCGTTAGCAATAGCTGCAACAGCTTCAACTGTTCTCTTAAACTCCTCAATTGGCCTTGTCACTTGCGGCCTTCTTATCTGCAATCAACTTTCTCTGAGCCAGGAGCTGTTTTTCATTGAGAGGAATCGCTTCAATCTTTGTACCAGTTGGCGCGATTCCCTTTGACTGGAGAACAAAGGACATAACCTTTTTAAATACCGGACCACCTAGGTATCCACCCCAGTGCATCCCCTTAGGATCTTGAATCGTTACTGAGATTACATATGCTGGCTTGTCTGCGGGCGCAAAGCCGATAAATGATGCTGTGTATCCTCTGTAGCATCCACAAGTGTCATCAATTCGTTGGGCGGTACCGGTCTTTCCAGCGACTCGATATCCAGGTATAGCAGCAGATGGAGCGGTTCCATTGGCTGAAACTACGCTCTCCATCATCAGACGCATCTGTGCCGCTGTTTCTGGGCTAATGACTCGAACGCTTTCACGTGTTGCAGATGGTGTGTAATTTCCGCTTGAATCACTGGTTCCAGCGATAACTGTTGGAGATACTCGGACTCCATCATTTGCAATCGTTGCAAAAACACTTGTTGCCTGCATCGCAGTTACTGAATAGCCCTGACCAAAAGCTACTGTTGGTGCTGTTGTTCCCGACCACGTTGATACCTTAGGAAGAATTCCGCGTGATTCACCAGGTAATCCAGAGCCAGTCTTTGATCCAATTCCAAACTTTGTTAAGTAGTCATACAACTGATCATTGGAGATCATCTCACCAATTTTGATCGAGCCAGTATTACTTGAGACTGCCAAGATTCCTGCGGTAGTTAGGCGCTGTGTTGGGTGTGGCTCGTGATCACGAAACACCTTTACGGAGCGCTTCAACTTATCTGGAATGGTCAAAACTGTTTCTGTGGTGATTTTCTTTTCTTCCATCGCAGCTGCGATAGTCATTACCTTCCCAGTAGATCCTGGCTCGTAAACATCTAGTACTGAAGGATTTCGCATAGCTACCAAGGAAACCTTTGTAGTGTCATTAGGATCAAATGTGGGAGCGGTTGCATGCGCCAAGATATGTCCTGTCTTGGGATCCATAACAATGACAGTTCCGCTCAGTGCTCGTGAGGATTTAACGGCATCTGCAATCGCCTTTGAGGCTACCCATTGAATATCTCGATCAACCGTTAAGCGGATTGAGGTACCAGATTGAGCAGGAACAATCTCTGATTGTGAGCCAGGAATCTCTGCCTTGTATCCATTTGCATAGGAATACTTACCATCTATTCCCTTAATCTTTGAGTTCATACTGGATTCAAGTCCAGTTGCGCCAACACCATCATGATTTACAAAGCCAATAAGGGATGCAATCAACTTTCCTGATGGATACTCGCGAACGTAGCTACGTTCTGGGAAGAAGCCGATAATTCGCTCTGGAGCCATAGCTTTAAATTGTGAGTTATAACGGTCGATCGCTGCGGAAAGCTTCAACCAAGTAGCAGGTTTGGCATTGCGTGCAACCATGTTCCATTTACGAGTTCCAGTTAATGACTCTTGAACCTCTGCAACCTTCATTCCAAGTATTGGAGCAACAAATGCTGCGACCTTGGCTGGATTGGTGATCTGGGTTTGGTCAACGACGATGCTTGTTGCCGCAACGCTGCGAGCAAAAGGAACACCATTGATATCGGTGATATCACCGCGTGGAGCTTGCAGAGTCTTAACCTTTTCCATCTCATTGACGGCGCGTTCACGATAACTGCCGGCTTGTAGAGCTTGGACTTGTACAAGACGTAATCCAAAGACAAACATAACAATAGCCAGAATGAAAACTAAAGCTCTGATTCTGTTATGCGCTAATGAGAAATTACCCATTCTTCACCGGTACCTCAATTACTTCTTCTTCTAGCACAGGTTTATCTAGCGAGAGAAAAGTTGGATTTTCTGAAGGCTTCATGCCTAAGTCGGTTGCAGATTTTGCAAGGGCTTCTGGGGAAGAGAGTTTGTCGATCTGACGTGCAATCGCTTCGCGTTCATCACTTACTAACTTCGCCTCAAGTTTGAGGCTAGTCAGTTCAAATGCATCCTGAGCTAGCAAGGTATTGATCAGGAGAAGAAGCATGAGACCAATACCTCCAATCACAGATACAAAGATTGCGAAAAATTTACGATCGGCTTGCTTTCCATCGGAAAGATCTGGCACAAGCTTGAGAGCAACTTGTGATGTCTTCTCGGCGAAAATTTCTTTTGAGCGAGTAATCGCTGGAGCTAGTGCGGTCATAGCCATTACGCGGCCACCCTTTCGATAGCGCGAAGACGCACAGATTGAGAACGTGAGTTCTCCTCGAGTTCGGCATCGGTCGGTGTCTCGCTTCCGCGAGTGATCATTGAGAACTTTGCGGCAAATTCAGGGAGATCAAATGGAAGATTGCGAGGAGTTCCAGATGTTGTGGATGCAACAAAGAGCTGCTTAACGATGCGATCTTCAAGTGATTGGAAGGACATAACTACTAAACGAGCACCAACATTGAGAAGCTCTAAAGCAGCTGGGAGTGCACGAGTGATGGTGCCTAGTTCATCATTGGTTTCGATACGAAGAGCCTGGAAGGTGCGCTTTGCAGGGTTGCCACCTGTGCGACGAGTAGCTGCAGGAATCGCCTCTTTTACAAGGGTTGCAAGTTGGGCTGTTGAGTTCATTGGCGCAATCGCACGCTGCTTCACAATTGATTCGACGATGCGTGTAGCAAACTTTTCTTCACCATATGTGCGAAGGATGCGAACCAATTGACCTGGCTCGTAGGTGTTGATGATCTCCGCCGCTGTTAGCGATTGGGTGCGATCCATGCGCATATCTAGCGGCGCATCCTGTGAATATGAAAAACCACGCTCAACCTGATCTAGTTGCATTGAAGAAACACCAAGGTCAAACAAAGCGCCGTCGATGTTTTTGTACCCAAAACCAGCAACTACATCGGCAATGCCATCAAAGGTTGAGTGTGCAGTCTTTAAACGATCAGCAAACGGTGCCAGGCGCTCTGTGGCCTTTGCAATCGCATCAAGGTCGCGATCGATTCCGATAACTGTTAAGTGTGGAAACTTTTGAAGTAAAGCTTCTGTGTGGCCACCAAGACCCAAGGTCGCATCGACGACTACAGGATTAGTTGAAGCCGCAATTGCAGGGGATAAAAGATCGACACAGCGATCACGCATTACAGATATGTGTTCTGTTGTACTTGTCATCTCTCCCCCTTTACCGCTAGTAGTTGATGCTGTGCTTTTTTCTGGTCCTACTTCTTTCCTTGCGACTCTCATCTCTGGTCACTGCCGGCCGACGGATCTTTGTGTTGCAACGGCGCCGGGGAAGGGGCGTCGCTACGTTCGAAGGGTCGGCAGTGGCCACAAATGAGAGTTAGAACAAAC
>JACCDU010623988.1_pt1 | contig 37237 bp, 34 predicted proteins | sample 7446081 | NCBI WGS metagenome assembly JACCDU01 (sample SAMN15323447, study PRJNA562643) | freshwater metagenome | isolation source: river surface water | place: USA:Blue River Watershed | collected 2017-08-17
GTCCAAGCACTGGGTGGTCTGCGCTGCAACCCACCCGCTCGATTGCGTGGGCCTTCGCGGACGCGGTCAAGTCCAGCTATGGCGCAGGGTTGCCTGACCGGCAATTGGACCTGGCGGCCTTGGCGCGGTTGGACGCGGTGTGGTCGGCGCGCGGGGATACCTTCAATGCCGTGTTCGATCAGAACCAGACGGTCTGGGATGCCTTGGGGCAGATTGCCCGGACGGGGCGTGCTGTGCCGTTCTTGCAAGGCGGGATTGTTCGTGTCGTTCGTGACGAACCCAAGACCATCCCGGTGGCGCTTTTTTCTGCACGAAACATCGTGCGCAACAGCTTGAAGATCCAGTACCTGATGCCAGGCGATGCCACTGCGGATGCGGTCACGATCGAATACGTCAATCCCAAGAGCTGGAAACCCGATGAGTTCACAGTGGCCTTACCTGGATCCCAAGCTGCCAAGCCTGCGCGGGTGAGGTTGTTTGGCTGTACCGATAAGGCGCAGAGCGTGCGTGAGGGGAAATACATCGCAGCGGCCAACCGGTATCGCCGACGGATCGTGACCTTTCGCACTGAGCTGGAAGGTTTGATTCCGACCTATGGTGACCTGATTGCCCTGAGTCATGACATTCCCCGTTGGGGTGTGAGTGGCGAAGTCTTGAGCTGGGACGGCCAGACGAGAGCCGTGCGGTGTTCTGAGCCGCTGAGTTGGCAGTCAGGAGCCGTTCACTACCTCGTTCTCCGAAAGCCCGATGGCTCGGTCTCCGATGCCATCGAGGTCACGCCGGGCGCAACTGCCACCCATGCCGTCCTGAAAACTCTGCCGGGCTTTGAGCCACAGGTCGGTACTGACCGAGAGCGAACGCACTTTGCTTTTGGTGTGGGCCAGTCCTGGTCCCAGCTGGCGCGCGTCATGAGCGTCAAGCCTAGGACTGAGCAGGTCGAAATAACTTGTGTGACCGAGCACCCGGCAGTCCATACAGCAGACCAGTAGATCCACACCAATACCTTTCATCCACCACCGGCCCGCCAGAGCAATCTGCGCGGGCCATTTGCTTTGGAGACCACCCATGACAGAAAACCACCTGACCGAAACCGAGGTCGCCATCACCCTGCGCCCCGAAGACCTGGACGACCTGCTCACCCGTGCCGCTGAACGCGGTGCCGAGCGCTGCCTGGCTCACCTCGGCCTTGAAAACGGCCATGCCGCACGTGACATCCGCGAGCTGCGTGACCTACTGGAAGCCTGGCGCGATGCCCGCCGTACCGCATGGCAGACCGCCGTCAAGGTCATCACCACTGGCTTGCTGGCCGCTCTACTGGTCGGTGCCGCCATTAAGCTCAAGCTGATGGGGGGTGGCCAATGATCGAGACGCTGCTTGGTGGCCTCCTCGGCGGGGCCTTCCGCCTTGCGCCCGAGATCCTGAAATGGCTGGACCGCCAGGGCGAACGGGGCCACGAACTGGCGATGCAGGACAAGGCGCTGGAGTTCGAAAAGCTGCGTGGTGCACAGCGCATGGCGGAGATCGGTGCCAGTGCCGATGCGGCGTGGAATACCGGTGCTATCGATGCCCTGAAAGATGCCATTCGCACGCAGGGTGAGAAAACGGGTGTGCGCTGGGCTGACGCGTTGTCGGCCAGTGTCCGCCCGGTGATTACCTACTGGTTCATGGCGCTGTACTGTGCGGCCAAGACTGCTGGGTTCGTGGCAGCGGTCACTGCCGGAGCTGGGTGGGGCAATGCGATCCTGCATGCCTGGACGGAGGCTGATCAGGCGCTGTGGGCTGGAGTGTTGAATTTCTGGTTCCTTGGACGTGTGTTCGACCGGGTGCGTTCGTGACCGGGGTGCCGAAAACGGCCATCGAACTGGCCAAGCGCTTCGAGGGATTCGAACGCAAGGTAAAGCGTGGCACGGACATCACGGCCATCCCCTACGTCTGCCCCGCAGGCTTCTGGACGATTGGTTACGGTCACCTGTGCGATGCGGCGCATCCGCCGATCACCGAAGGGGAGGCCGAGATCTATCTGACGCGGGATCTGCAAACAGCACTGGTGGCGACGTTGCGCTACTGCCCGGTGCTCGCAGCCGAACCCGAAGGGCGACTTTCAGCCATCGTGGACTTCACCTTCAATCTTGGCGCTGGACGGTTACAGACATCGACGCTGCGGCGACGCGTCAATCAGCGTGATTGGCCTGCCGCAGCAAGTGAACTGCGCCGATGGGTCTATGGCGGCGGAAAAGTGTTGCCGGGGCTGGTGAAGCGCAGGGATGCCGAGTACCAGCTGCTGTCTTTTCACCACCGATCCTGATTCAAGATTGACAACGCGACCGGCAAAACCACGCATTTAAACTTCCACAGGGTGGCAAGATGAGAGTTCGCTCTCTCAAGCAATACGGCAGCACCCACAGCCGCAGGCCGCTGGACTTCGGGAAGTCGAACACGGGCAACGCCTCGTCGAACGCATCCGTCCGAGGATAGATCAGCACCACGTCCCCCTGCCCATCGAGGTAGCTCTGGCCATAGGCGTGCAGTTGATAGAAGTCGCCTTGGTCTAGGCCGTACTTGTCCGAGCCCGTGGCCTTCTTGTCGTCGAGCAGCTTCCATTTCGTGTCAAGAACCAAGCGGTTCGAAGACGATTCTTGAACGAGCAGATCCGGTTTCAAGCGAAACCAGTCCTGCCCGAGATGCGTCACGAGCGAGAAGCTGCGCGCCTGTGTCTTGAGTGTGAAAGGGTGCGCCAGCTGCCGAGCAAGATGCTTGGCGACGTAGGCCTCAAAAACCGCTTCCATCGGAAAGAGCAGTGAAGGTGCCCGATGACCACCAGCCCCGGTGAGTGGGGATTCATCTCCCAGGATAAGTCTCGCCCATGCCAACGCATCGGCGTAGTGCCCCATACCGCGATCCAGCCTAACCTTTGAGAAATCCACTGCTGGTCGTTCTGATGCCGGCACATCGGTGAACACGAAGCTCAGTTCGCGTGCGAGTTGCTGGTTCGACTGAGAAGCCGTCCACGCAAGTGTCCGCCGCAGTGCCGCATGCAGCAACCGGTTCTCCGGGCGATTGATAGAGAACTCGTCGAACTCCGCAAAGAACCGATCCCGCCTGCACAAGTTCTGCCGCAGGTGCATGGCGATCTGCAGCTTGCCGCGCAGCGCGAACACGTTGTCCCGCCTCACCGCATAGTCACTGCGCAGACCTTGCTTGACAATGTGCTCCACGGCGAGGAGAAACTCACCGATGAATACCTCCAGCAAGGGCATACGCGTGGCCACGAGCTTGGCGCTGTCGGTCTGGACGTGTCGGAACCCGCCCAGGCAGCGCAGCATTTCGATCAGCAATCGACGAGCCTGTTCATCGCCACCATCGATCGCCTTGCCAACCTTCGGCAGCACCTCAATTTGAAATCCGTCCGGCGACCGAATCACACCGACAAAACTGGTGACCTGGACGGCAAGGTGACCGCGCCGCTGCGTAAGGCGCAACCAAGCGGTCGCACCGGCCTCGGCCGCCCGCAGCGCTTGCTCTTCCAGCCAGTCGAATACGCCGGGAGGTACGACACGTTGACCGCCAACATCCGGCACGCCGGGTGCTGCTGCCACCAGTGCGTCGAACTCGTAGATCGTGATGCCAGCCATCAGCGCACCTCGGATGTCAGGCCGGGGCCTGGTAGATCTGGATGTAGGCCTCCGGCTGGGAGAAAGCCGACTCCTGAACGAGATAGCGCCGCTTGGTGGCGTAACTGTCCAAACCGTGGTCGTTACCAAACAAGGCCGACAGATCCTGCTCGTGGTCCACGCTCTCACGAATGAACTGGATCGCGGTGTCACTTTTCTGATTGTCCGCCAGCACTAGCCGGATCTTTCGCCAATCCTCGAAGAAGTACTCCTCAAGCAGCGGCACGATGCGGTTGCGGAACGTCGCAGCGAGCAGCTCGAATCGCAAGGGCCCATCGTCTACGCCTACCAGCGCGGTCAGATAGGCGTGACCGATGCCGTGGTCACGGTCATAGAGAGCCTCGATGCGCTCGTTCATCCGCTGCAGCAGCAGACGAATGTCGATCACCCCAGCGTCCGTCGTAACCACCAGTCCTGCCAGTGGCGCACTGTCTTGAACGGCAGGATCTTTCTCGGCACGCGTATCGGGCATCAGAGGCACGAACTCGAAGCGGCGACGCAGGGCCGTATCGAGCAAGGCCAGCGACCGATCCGCCGTGTTCATCGTGCCGATGATGTCGACGTTGGCAGGCACCGAGAACTTCTCACCCGAATAGGCCAGGGTGACTTCGGTAGACGGGGCGCTGCCGTCCAGTGGGTCACGCTTGTCGGCCTCGATCAGTGTGATCAACTCGCCGAAGATCTTGCTGATGTTGCCTCGATTGATCTCGTCAATGACCATCGCAAATCTCTGGTCGGGCGCCTGCCGTGCCTTGCGGCACAACTCTTTGAAGACGCCCGGGCGAATCTCGTAGGCAACTTCGCCAGCTTCTGCCTCACCAGTCAACACCGGCCGCAGTCCTTCGACGAATTCCTCGTATCCATAGGACTGGTGGAAGGTGACGAAGCTGTAGCGCTGGACGGCATCGGTGTCCTGCTGGCCCTGCTTGAGGTGATCGACGAGTGCGATCAAATCCGCGCAGGCCTCCTGCCAGTCACCGGCGAACTGCCACACCGACTCCGCGCTCTTATCGAACACGGCCGGGCTCAGGCGCTTCTTCATCTTCACCGTGGAGGACTCGTCTACGGTGTGGTTCTGCAAGGTTCGCCATAGCGTCTGCCGCACGTTGCGGTTCGAACCATTGGCGGCGGTGATGGCCTGGATGAATCGATGCTCCGCGATGTCCGCAACCTTGGCCTTGCCACCCAAGTCATATAGGGCTGCGGCGGCACCTTCCCACCATTTCAGGACAGCGATCTTCTCAGCGATCAACTGATTTCGCCATTCCTCGGTGGAGATCGACTTCGCCTGTTGCTCGTAGTCACGCTTGAGCAGCCGGGTCAACGTGTAGGTTTTACCGGTGCCCGGCGGGCCGTAGTAGATGCGATTGACGCAGGGAGCGACCGGCTTGCTTGCCGTGATGGTAGCGGACGTGTGCACCGGCGTTGGCGTCTGTATCTTCCCGTTACTGAGGCTGGCCGCTTCGATGGGTTCGCCTGCCAGTGCGGCCAATTCCGCGAGGTCCGTGGCGAAATATGGCTTGAGCAGTGTGGTCTCGAACTCGGGCAGGTCGTGCGCGCCCACCTGCCAGAAGGTCGAATTGCCTTGCGGCGACCATCCCTTCGAGTTGGCGGTGTAGCGGTCGCTGCGCTGGGCGGGCTTGAGCACGCGGTAACTGCGCTGCAACCACCCGTCGCCTTTCGTGCAGGACATCGCTTCGGACGTGAATTGGCCGATCAGCTGTGGACTGTTGCCGTGACACAGGTAGAACAGAGCACCGACGGGTTCCTCTGAAAAATCCTTACCTTGCTTGCCTTTTTGCTGTGCACCGGGCCCGGGGGCGTTGGTGTCACGGTGCATCACCGCCAAGTGTTCATCAAGGTACTGCTGACGCTCCGCATCCGTGAAATTCGGTGGGTTGCCATGCGAGAGTTTCCAGATAGCCAGATTCTTTTGGCTCCATGCCTCCCACACCTGCCACCCGAATTCGAGAATGCCAAGATCAGCAGGTCGTTTGGCCAGCGTTGCTGTCTGCAGCGTCGCCATGCTCTGGCTCGCAGTGCTACCGACGAAGACGGCCAGCGGCGCACGCTTGAAGATGTCCACTATCACGGGTGCGTGGCGGTCCTGGTAGTGGAAGGCGATTTTCCACTTGAAGGCCTCGCCGAGGTGATCGAATGCCTCGATGCCGCGCACGTCACCGCGCGCCGCCAGATCTGCCACCTGGACGACGTAGCTGCGCACCTTCTCGAATGCCTCCTGCGCCGTCTCGCCGAGGGACGAATACCATCCGTGGGTGTCGGAGTAGCTCAGCTTTGTATCGGACGTCTTGTCCTCAGTGTCCTTGCGGGAGAACACGCCGAACTTGAACGACGACCCTCCCCAGATGCTTCCCATTTCATCAAGGTGGGATTCGATCCAGTAGGTGAAGCTGTCCTTCGAACCTGCCTGGCTGTACTCATCCAACGTCATCGTCGACAAGCGAGACGACGGCCAAATCTTAAGAAAATCGTCCCACCGAGCGTATTGCTCCTTGAAATCGTTCATGTTGTGATCTCCTGTGCGACGGTGGAAATAGATGTTCTGAATTTTCTATGGTCGTTCATCGATGCAAGCTCCACCCAGACGACAACGCTTCGGCCTGCTGCAATACCGTCGTTCGCAAGGCAGACACTGCCAGCACGGGGTGGTATTTGTGCAGTGGGAGAATGCGTTCAGATAGCAGACTTAAACCCATTTTGAAATTCGCAACGGCGCTCATCACGGTAGCAACGGCAAGCCAAGCTCCCTCAGGAACTCGTTGTGCCGCTTGGTGGCTACGCTGATCTTCTCTTCCAATGAAACCAGCTCTGAATGCACCGCGCCGAGGTCAACTTCTTCCTCGGCCTCCGCTGTGCTCACATACCGCGAGATGTTCAGGTTGTAGCCTTCTTTCTCGATGCGTTCCATCGACACGCGCATTGAATAGCGGTCTTCCTCACGGCGGTGCTGGTAGGTATCGAGAATCTTGTCGATGTGCTCGGGCATCAACTTGTTCTGCCGCTTGCCTTTCTCGAAGTGCTGGGCAGCATTGATGAACAGCACGTCATCGGGCTTTTTGCACTTCTTCAGCACCAAAATACACACCGGGATGCCGGTGGAGAAGAACAGGTTGGCGGGCAGGCCGATCACCGTGTCGATATGGCCATCCTTCAGCAACTTGGTACGAATGCGCTCTTCTGCACCGCCACGGAACAGCACGCCGTGAGGCAGGATGATGGCCATCACGCCGTCTTGCTTCAGGTAGTGAAAGCCGTGCAGCAGGAAGGCAAAATCAGCAGCGGACTTCGGTGCCAAGCCGTAATTCTTGAAGCGCATATCCTCGCCCAGCGCCTCGGTCGGTTCCCAGCGATAGCTGAACGGCGGGTTGGCCACCACGGCATCAAACTTCGGCATCTTGGCCGGGTTCATTTCGCGCAGCGCATCCCATTCGTTGGTCAGCGTATCGCCGTGATAAATCTCGAACTCGGAATCCTTCACCCCGTGCAGCAGCATATTCATGCGCGCCAGGTTGTAGGTGGTGATGTTTTTCTCTTGGCCAACGATTTTGCCGATGCCGTGCGGGCCCATCCGGTGGCGCACATTGAGCAGCAAGGAGCCCGAGCCGCAGGCGAAGTCGAACACGCTTTCCAGATGCTTCCTTTGGCCGGTGGCGGGCTCCTGACTGTCGAGGGTAACAATGCCCGAGAGGATGCTGGAAATCTGCTGTGGCGTGTAAAATTCACCGGCCTTCTTGCCGCTACCTGCCGCAAACTGGCCGATCAGGTATTCATAGGCATCGCCCAGCGTGTCCTTGTCGGTCGAGAATTTTTCCAGACCGTCGGCAATCGCCTTGATCACGGTGCAGAGCGTGGCGTTTCGCGCGGTGTAGTCTTTGCCCAGCTTTTCTGAGTTCAAATTAATTTCAGAGAACAAGCCGCCAAAGGTGCTGGCGAAGGATTCGTTCTCGATGTAATCGAAACCTTTCTGCAGCGTGTGCAGCATCTCGCCATCTTGCGTGCGCGCCATCTCGGCAATGCTGCTCCACAGGTAGGCGGGCTGAATCACGTAGTGCGTCTTGCGGCGCATCTGCTTTTCAAACTCGGCTGCGTCATCCGGGTTCTGTGCGTACCACAGCGCCAGCGGTGCACGGCGGTCGTCTGCGCCCAGCGCGGGGTAGTCCGATCCCAATTCCTTGTGCGCCGCCACCTCGTAGTTGTCAGACAGATAGCGCAGGAACAGGAAGGAGAGCATGTAGTCGCGGAAGTCGTCCGCGTTCATCGCCCCACGCAAGGTGTCGGCAATGCCCCAGAGGGTAGTGCCCAGTTGTTTTTGATCTTGTTCGGTCATGGTGTCGTTTCCTGTTCTTGCGTTGCGGGCATCAGCTCTGGGTTGAAGGGATAGAACTCCAGAAAGTCCGCAAGTATTTTTTCGAAGTGCGCCTTGTTCTCGGGCAGCATCTCCACCGGGTCATAGAATGAATAATTGCCGTGACTCAGGATGTTGACGAGCCGCCCATAAAGGGTGTCGTCCGCATCGTCATCCTGCTGTTTGATGCACACGGTGAACTTCTTGTGGCCGTGGAAGATGGATGATTTTTCCAACAGGCTGCGCAAGGCATTGAAGTGGTGCGTGTAAATCTCGCCCGTCTCCTTGGCCCGCCAAATCTCCTGTAGCAGTGTCAGGTGATGGAAGAAAGGCGTGTCACCGGTGTAAGAGAGGTGATACTGGCCAGTCTTGCGGGTATGCGACAGAAAATGCGGGGCAAACTTCTTATGGGCAATCTCCCGCAGCTCATTCCACAGCACGTTAAAGAACAGCGTGTGATGCGATGAAATGACCGTTTTGATGGCGTGATCTTTGCGCTTCAGAAATTGCGCCAAGTGATTACCAACAGCAATGGCGTTGTGCTCATCCAGCGAGGTGATCGGGTCGTCGATGTAGATGTACTTCACCCACTGATAGGCTTCCGCGCCATCCATTGCCAGCTGGACAATGGCCAGAAAGAAGCACCAGATAAACAGGTTTTCTTCACCGCGGGATACCTTGATGTTGTCAATGGTCTGCGTGGTGTTGCCCACCTGAACGTCGCGCGAAAAGCGAATCGACCAGTCGCTGTAGTCGATGCTGAAATCAAAATCGGCGTAGCGGTGCAGAAAAGGTCGAATGCGGTTTTCCATCTCCAAGGCTTCCAGCCCCGCGAAAAACCTGGAGGAAGCATTCATTTTCAGCTCACGCGCGCTGTCGCCTTCGAGATCGTTGTCCCAAGTGAACAAATCCTCGGTAAAGGCGTTGAAGTACAGCGTGTCACGTGTGGCGTCCTCGCCTTCGCCTTGCTTGCCGATGTCCTTAAACGCCATCGACAGCCGGGTTTTGCCGGTACCGTTGTAGGCGTAGAGCAGGACGAATTTCTTCTCTGCCAGCTCGGTGCGAAGGTGTGCGGCCAGTTCATTGATACTGACTAAGGTGACACTCATTCTTGCACCTCATCCAGCACAGGGAAAAGTTGCTGCATCAGGCCCTTTTTGTGACTTTTGAGCGTCTCGACCTTCCGAGACTGAACCGCAATGGCATCGTCGAGTGAGCCGAGGCAGTCTGCGATTTGTTTCTGCTCATCAGGATCGGGGACAATCACCTCAATCTCTTCCAGAGTTGATTTGTTTACCGATGGGACGGCACCACCGCAATGTTTATTGAGGTCGATACGTTGACTCAGCAAGTAAACGAAGTAGTCAGTTGCAGCGCCATCAATTGCCTTCAAACCTGTTGCATTGTTATCAATCAAGCAATCTCTTTGAACAAATGCTCGACGGTTCAGCCTCAGAGCTTCACCAATCTTGGCAAATACAGTAGCTCCCTTCGGAATAGGTTTTGCCCTTAGTTTCCGAAGATCTTCGTCGTCGACATAGTTCGCTGCCTCAGTCAGAACGCCTCCGCTTTCAGCAACCCCCCTCGAAATATCGCTGACCTTGCAAAATGGATATTTTCCGACAGTTTTTCCCTGTAACGTCACTGGGAAGCCATATCCTTGAAGCACGTCGCACACTTTGGAAAGTGGCATCTGCGTCCACTCTCCAGCTTCCCGAAATTCAGGAAAGCGCAGCTTGGGCAGGGTTTCGCCTTCGGCGGGGAAAAGCTGCTGCATCAGGCCGTTTTTATGAGCCTTGATGGCGTCGAGCTTTTTCACTTCCAGAGTGATCAGACCGTCGAGGGAAGTGAGGCAGTCAGCGATTTTTTGTTGTTCTTCAAGTGACCTTGTGTTGCTAGGCAACGGCACAGGCGTCGTCATTAAATCATCATCACTAACCTGCAAAGAACCGTGGGCACGAGCACCTACTGCAATGCGCGTTCTTAACCACGTCCCATGTAAATTATTAGCGAATAACGCATCTAAAAAGGCGGGTACGACCTGTTTTTGGTTCACGCGAAAGCAGGTGAATATGCTATTTGGAACAGCGGCCCGTTCATTACCTAAGTAAGTTGCAATAAAGCCTTGTGGATATGCTTTTGTTGCGCTCTTGTTGTATGCAAAGTCATTTTTCTGAAGAACAATATAATTTTTCAGAGAGTTGCCCGCGATGGTGCGACCAAGTTTTTCTTCTTGGCTAATTAGACCAACTCCGGAAGTAATCGTATATGGAGTACAAACGGTACTCCCCACTCTCTCGGTAACGAGTTGAGAAATGCTTCTTATTTCAATAACGATCCACCCCCCCGCATCTCGAAACTCAGGGAAGCGCAACTTCGGCACAAAGCCATGTTTTTCTTCTTGCTGCATCAGCATGCCTTCCTTCTCATTGCTCATACGCGCCCAACCCTGAAATCTCCCGCCCTTGGGCGAGTTTCTTGAGCAACGGAATCAAGTCTTCCATCAAGGTCAGTTCCGCCTTGGTGCGAGCCTTCCAGCCCAACTCCAACGGGGTGAACAGCTCGCTCAGTTGGTCGCCATCGAACACCATGCGGCGCAAGGTAGTCTCCACAAACGTTTGTAGCGCGGCGGCCTCTAGCGTGTGCTTGGCGGCAATGTCGGCCAGCGCCTTGGCGTGCTTGGCGGCCTTGAAGCGTTCAAAACCCTCACGGATGGCCTTTTCATCCAGTGCCTTGCCTGCTTCCAGGGTGCTGATGTACTCGGCAATGTCGTCGCGCTCGTCGATGAACTTGGCATCGGCCTGGATCAGGCCAATCAGCTGATCGCGGCTCATCTTCTGCTTGCCCGGCGTCTGGCTGGCGTAGCGGGCAATCAGCGCCATGATGTAGTCGTAATCAATGACCGCACTGGCAAACAGCACAAACTCGAAATCGAGCTGCTGCACCGCTGGATCAGTCTTGTCGCCGCCAGTGTCCTGCTTTTCTTTCAGGCGCTGGGCGGTGTCGAGGTACACGCCCTTGAAGCCTTGCAACTGATCCTTGGGCAGTACCTGCTCGATGCTGGCTTTGTTTTCGGGTGTCAGATCGGTGTACTGATCGAGCTGGGTGTTGAGCCGCTGCACCTCTTTGAACAGGTTGATGAACTGGGCGCGTGCAGCATCGCCCTTGAGGTTGGCCACCGCTTCGGGTTTGTTCTCCAGCCCTTGTGACTGCATGAACGTGTCCAATGCCTGCACAGCGGTTTGCAGTTTTTCGATCACCACCGGGGCCTTGTCCACCAGCCAGATTTCCTTGGCGGGCTTGCTGGCTTGGCCGGAGAACAGGCCGATAGCGGTATCGACCGCGTCCTGCTGCTGGCGGAAGTCGAGGATGTTGCCGTAGGGTTTGGTGTCGTTCAACACGCGGTTGGTGCGTGAGAACGCCTGTATCAGGCCGTGATACTTGAGGTTTTTGTCGACATACAAGGTGTTCAGGAACTTGGAATCGAAGCCGGTGAGCAGCATGTCCACTACGATGGTGATGTCGATCTTCTGCGCGTGCGGCAGATCAGCATTAGGCCATTGCTGATCCTTGATGCGCTTTTGCACGTCCTGGTAGTAAAGGTCGAACTCGCCAATGCTGTGGTTGCTGCCATATTGGGCGTTGTAATCGCCAATGATTGCTTTCAACGCGGCTTTCTTTTCGTCGGGCGCTTCTTCGTTATCAGCCTTTTCCTGCGGCAGATCTTCCTGAATTTGCTGTACGTCTTTGTTGCCTTCGGCGGGAGGTGAGAACACGCAGGCAATGTTCAATGCCTGAAAGCCGGGGCTCTCTGCAAATTTTTCCGCCTGCACGGTCTTGAACAGCGCGTGGTACTCGATGGCGTCGTTGATGCTGGCGGTGGCCAACACCGCGTTGAACTTGCGACCATTGGTGGCAGCATCGTGCTTTGCGAGGATGGCCTCGACGATGGCGCGCTTGGCCAGTGGCTCGCCGGGCTTGGGTGACTTCTTGCCGTCCGGTTTGTAGTAGTCCACGTGGAAGCGCAGCACATTGCGGTCTTCGATGGCGTGGGTGATGGTGTAGGCGTGCAGTTGCTGCTGGAAGATGTCCGCCGTGGTCTTGAAGCTGGCCTGCTGCCCCTCGATTTGCTGATAGCTGGCGTTGTCTTCAAAGATGGGCGTGCCGGTAAAACCAAACAGCTGCGCGTTGGGGAAGAACTCCTTGATTGCCTTGTGGTTTTCGCCAAATTGCGAGCGATGGCATTCATCGAAGATGAACACCATGCGCTGGTTGCGCAGCGGCTCCAGTCGTTCCTTGTAGTTTTTCTTGTTGCTGCCATCCAGCGCCAAGCCAAGCTTCTGGATGGTGGTGACGATCACCTTGTCGGCATAGTCGTCAGAAAGCAGTCGGCGCACCAGCGTTTCGGTGTTGGTGTTCTCCTCGACGCAACCTTCCTGAAACTTGTTGAATTCCTCCCGGGTCTGGCGGTCGAGATCTTTACGGTCGACCACGAACAGGCATTTGTCGATGTCCGGGTTGTCTTTCAGCAGGGTGGATGCTTTGAACGAGGTCAGCGTTTTGCCGCTACCCGTGGTGTGCCAGATGTAGCCATTGCCACAGCGCTGGTGAATGCACTCAACAATCGCCTTGACCGCATAGATCTGATACGGGCGCATCATCAGCAGCTTTTGCTCGCTGGCCACCAGAACCATGTAGCGGCTGATCATTTGCCCCAGCGTGCATTTGACAAGGAAGGCGTCGGCAAAGCTGTCCAGATGGGTGATCTTGCTGTTGTCCTCTGCCGCAAACTGATAAAGCGGCAGGAAGCGTTCATCGGCATTGAAGCTGAAGTGACGGCTGTTGTTGTTGGCGAAATACCAAGTGTCAGAACGGTTGCTGACGATGAACAATTGCAGGAAGCACAACAAGGTCTTCGTGTAGCCGTTCCCGGGGTCGTTCTTGTAGTCGACGATCTGTTGCATTGCCCGGCGAGGGCTGATGGCCAGTGTCTTCAGTTCGATCTGTACTACGGGCACACCGTTGATCAACAAGATCACGTCATAACGGTGGTGGCTGTAGTCGGTACTGATGCGCAGCTGGTTGACCACCTCGAAGTTGTTCTTGCACCAGTCCTTGATGTTGACCAGCGTGTAATAGAGCGGCGTGCCGTCGTCGCGCTCGAAGCTGTTGCGCTCGCGCAGGTGCTTGGCAGCAGCAAAGACGTCCGGAGTGACGATGGATTCCAGCAGGCGTGCGAATTCGCTATCGGTTAGACGAACGCGGTTGAGCGCCTCGAAGTGCTGGCGAAAGTTCTGCTCCAGAGCGGCGCGGTCGCGGATGTCAGGGCGATAGGTGTATTTGAGATCTTCCAGCTTGGAGATCAGATCCTGCTCGATTTGGTTTTCGGTTGTCGTCATGAGCGAGACCTCAAAATGGCGAACCGACACAGATCGAGTTCTTGCTTGAATTGTTCTTAGCCATCGTGTTCCTTCCTATTTGCGTGATGCCTTCGCTGCCGGGGCTTGATAGCCTGGCGCGAGCTTTGCGTTCTCAACGCCGTACAGCGCCAGCGGGTCGCTGAGCCATAGGCGGTACTGTTCTTCCTTGAGGCGGTGGTCGGGCGAGCAGTCCACGCTCCAGCGCAGCAGCATGTAGCCCGCCACCGCAGCCCGTACACGCATCCGAATCGAGCCGTCGGTCATCCCGTAGTCCATCTTGATGATCTCGGGGCGTTCAAGGCGCGGGTGCGGCACGAAGTCCAGCTCGACGATGCGCGTCCACTGGATGTCGTTGTCCGGACGTTCGTTGGCCTGCGGTTCTTCATCGAGCAAGGTTGGCGCTTCGATGCGAGTGACGACGAAATCGCGGAACTCGCCGCTCTTGCGATCAAACGCCCGGACGTGCCAGCGCAGGCCGGTATCCACCAGTGCAAACGGCACGATGACCCGTTCGGACTCGCCGCTGCTCATCGAGTGGTAGCGGATGGCGACGGGTCGCTTGGCGTGTATCGCCCTGCAGACCGGAGCCAACACATCCATCCTGGGGTTGCTCAAGGCGGTGGGCGACTCGCACGGGAGCAGCGGTTGCAATGATTTAGTCGGGCCGTTCACACCATCGCCGAAGCCCAGGGCCAGCGCCGACAGCACGCGCTGCGATGCGTGGTCGAACAGGGGGGAGAACGCCTGCCCGATGCGGTAGATCTTGTTACTACCGTCAAAGGTGATGTTCTGCGGCGCGATTTCCCGGTACAGAGCCAAGTCGCGTGTCGCCCCTGCCGGTGCCACGCCGAAACGGTCGATCAGGTCTGGGCGACCGATCTCACCGAAGAAGTAGAGCCGGAAGTCGACGTAGGCCAGCCGCTCGCGCTGGGCGTGGCTCAGGCTCTCGACACGTTGGGGTTGAGTCACCGAAGGCTCCTCATCCAAGGCGGACGGCCAAAAGACTGCGATTGGTTTTATGTTTGTTCATTGCTAGGCGGTTCACATCATCAAACTGATGACATTATGCGCCACAAATTGGACGACAACAACACGGATGCATCTGAGCCTTGGGGGGGCAAGTTCGATTCCGTGTTTGGGGATTGAAGCCGCGTCCACAACTGATCAACCATTTGAGCACGATCGAACTCCAGGCCCGACATGAAAACGGATGGTGTTGGCTTTGGCTTCAATCCTTCAGTCCGGTGCCGTAGAATTCTGTACAGGCACCCGCCCGAGTTGTGAGCGACTCAAAAAAGGATCTTGCACCCCGAAGTTTTCATCCGACCATTGGGATTCCCACTGTGCTGGATGCGTAATCGCTCAACGTCCCGCGCAGAATTTGGAGAATTTCAATGAAGTCCGACTTCAGTTCCCTCGCGTTTGTCTTCCGCCAGAGCCTCGTGGCATCTGGTCTTTCCATCTCGCTTGGTCATACTCAGCAACTGCTTGCCGCCAGCCTTGGCTATGGCAGCTTGGCAGCCATTCAAGCATCAACCGAAGAAGTACCTGGTCTCGAGGGGGCAGACTTCGTCATTCTTGACATTACAGGCCTGACCGCTCGGGCGGCATCCCTTGGTTTGGGCTCTGTATCGGATCAGATCACCGGTGCGATTGTCTCCGCCATCAAGAGCGATCCTGAGCCGCCAGCCGTTTTCCTGACCCCGCTTGACTTCATCGAGGATGTCGCAGGTCGGTTTGCCAACGACACGGTGATGGATCACGATGCCGTGTCCAACGCTGCCGCCAACACGAACGCCTACTTCGAAGGCGCCTACCTCGAGGCGACTGAACCCGATGAGGCATTGAAGGACTCCCGCGAGTTTTGGGAGATCCCGGTCGAAGGCAATGTCGGCATGGATCAAGACCCTGATAAGCCTTTCAGCGGAGACAACATCCTGGTCAAAGGTGTTGTGCGGATCTGGAAAGCTGGCCGGGTCTGCCTCATGAACGACATGGAGCTCGACATTGGCGCTGGTGTCGATGACAGCTACTACGACCTTGACGAAACCAACGCGTAGCGCGTTCGATCCAGTGCAAACCAAAAGATCACCCATTTACGCCCATTGCAAGGTCTCATGGCTTTGAAAATGGCTGAATGGGTGACCAACACCAATCGGTACCGTCAGTTTTAACAGCCCTTACTTTGGTAGGTAGTTGCTTGCTATCTGCAAGAGACCACCAACGACAACAAGCGCAAGCCCTAATTTCGACAACCATATCGATCTCACGTACCGCTTTACATCCTCTGGTGTCGGATCGGGCACAGTAAGAACTCCGCGACCTTTGAGATATTCATCGTGATCGACGAAGCTGATTACCGTCAAATAGCGCCAAACAAGATAGGCGCCTACGATCGTCAAAATAATTCCTAGCGTGTTGAGATGACTACTCATGTTGACTTGCTTGATTGGTCATCATTGATGTTCAACGCTCTCAAAATTGTTGGCGTGCATTGGTCACATTGATTCTAGGTGCTTATTGATTCGCTCAAGTAGCAGCTCAAATTCCGGCTGCCCCTGATAGTAAAGCGCAGTAGACTTCCTGTATTCCCGAGCGAAAAGTTCGCGCTGGCCGGAATCGCTCAGGGTGAATGCCGGATTTCTGGCAATCACCAACTCATCACCAGACCGGAAACGCTGCTTTTTTCGCTCGTGGTATGCGGTCGTCTGCATGAAGTCTTGAACTTCCTGCAATTCAAGCAGGCAGTACACATCGTAGTAATGGCGCAGGAAGTTGGCCGGAAACGCTTGAGCCTCGGCCAGTCGTCGGTACTTGGTCGAAATGGTCTGGAGTTTTTCGACGAAGGTGTGCGTCGGCGCGTAGCAAGGCACATCCATGGCCCGGTTGTCAAAAACCGGCACACCCCGGTCCATGGCGAAATCAAGCGCCCAGGAGGAAATCGTGACCGGTCGGTTGGGCGCCGTGTCGTCAAATCCGAGCTCGAGCAAGATGCCATCCTTCACGCCGACCAGCGCTGTTGCACGCGAAGAGTAAGACAAGCGAATGCCTGCACTGCGCATTTTGTCGTCATCGAAGAAGGTGTCCCGTTCGACGCTGTCAATGCCGGGAATGCGGATGCGCTTGGCCAGCTCGTCGTAATACGCTTTTCGTGAAGCAATGTGCGCAGGCTTGTCCTGGTTGCGGCCAGTTTTGACATCCATGTCTGCAGGTGGCTCGATACGAAGATCGATGTCTTCGGAGAATCGATGGATCACCCCGAAGCCCTTGGACAGCGATGTGCCGCCCTTGAGCTCAAAGACAAAGCCCTGGGCCTGCAGGCCCCACAGCCCATGCATGATCCAGTAGTCCTTCTCGACCAGCATGGTGTCGAGGCCGCGATCGTTGGCAACCACCGCAAGCAGTTGGTCGAAGTCGCGTCGTTCGTGAAGAAATTCAGCCATTGACCCAATCCTGGAAGCGTTTTCGGGTAGCCATGTTGCCGTAGCTGTTTACGGCCGCTTGCAAGCGTGTCAATTCGAAGGAAGGCAGCTTATTGCGCGCCTGGTTGAGCACGGCATCGCGGTCTTCGGCCAGCTCATCCAGGTTATTGAGCAGGTCCACGAACAGGAACTCGAGAGATAGTTTCTTCGGGAAGCGGGGCTTCACCCGAAAATCGAACTGTCGATTTCCCAGCTGAAAGACGCCGTGGCGCTTGTGGTTGTAGACCAATGTTCGGTTGTATAGCTGGGTGGTGCCCAACCCCACGGCGTTGTATGACGAGGGTGAAAACACCAGGAAATCTTCGTCCCGCAAAAAAACCCTCACTACGTCATCATCGGCTGGGGGCAAAAGACCAAAGCTCGATTGTTTGGGGGCATGGTAGAGCCCTTGGGCCAGCTTCTGGAGCTTGCCCACGGAAACCAGTTCGCGAAGGTGTCGATCTACCGCGTTGCTCAGACGAGCGAGATCCTCCCGCCGATAGACATGGCCTGCCTTCAGCGCACCAGCCAGGTGCGCAGTAGCGCTCCGAAGGGATGACGTTGGCACTGAGGCAGTCGCAGACATGAATGTTTCCTCATTGAAGTTTCATGCATTTTAACAGCCTCAGTTAAGGATGTCACTTCTCACTCTCCGGGAACTACTCTCGTCCAGAGAGTTGCCGCTCTGGGAGCAGCAGAATGTGGATCGATCAAGAAATGCAGTTCGATTCCGTGCTTGGGAACTGAACCCACGTCCGCAGTTGTTGCCGGCTGGTTCCTTCGCCCCTTGGTCCGGACGTGATCACTGCACGTCTGCGCGGAGGACTGCCACCACATCGCGGACAGTCAGGTTTTGAATGACCTCAGGCGGGGTTGGCTCGTCTGGTGCGACCTGTCTGGGCAGGGGCTTACGCAGGCCGGTGCGCTCAAACTCGAGCACGTCGCTCATCGCGTAGCGCACCGCGCCGCCCAACTTGACGAAGGGAGGCCCGCGTCGTTTGCCGCGCCAGCGTGTCAGGGTCTTGCTACTCATCGCCCAGCGGGCGGCCAGATCGACTTCGGAAAGGAATTGTTCGCTCATCGATACCTCCGTTAAAACGGTTACGATGAAGGCGCTGAACTCCGCTGTTGGCAAGCGAAATCGTGGGCTGTCAAGGCCAACTATCGCTCATTCGTGTCAAAAATCGGCAAATCAAAGTGGCCGTATCCTTGATAGGCCGCGTGGGGTCGCCTGAGCACCACCATACACAGGGGCCCGGATATTCTCCGGGCCCTTTTTCTTGGCTGTTTCCCAGGGGAAGTGCGCCGAAGTGCTGCGGGTGGCCCCGGCAGAAACTCCCCGATTTCGCTGTTTTCGGTGCCAGAGCCGTCTCTATTCTCCGTTTGGCCTGCGGGTAGGCTCAGATGGAGTCCTAGCAAAATCAACAACTTACACGCCTCGGTTCGCTGTCAACCATGATCACCGGTCACGCATCGAACGCTGCCTGCACATCGAGCGGCGACAATCTTGACCATGACCAGTAAAAAGAAAATCGCAGCCGATCTGCAATCCGCCCTGACTGGGCAGAGCCCACTGAGCATTGACCTGTATGTTGAGGTGCTGGCTGGCTACGAGGACGAACTCAAGGCATCGCTGGACAAGGATGCCGATGATGCACTGCTGTGCATGTTGGCCGATAACGGGGATGTCGCGATGATGGTTATCGACTGGGACGGCGGCATCTACCGGAACGAAAACGCGTTGAAGAAGTTGCATGCCATGTGGAGGCACAGCTTTGATGCCAACGTGCAAACCATGGTGCCCATATTCACCACCCACATCAGCCAGAAGAACCTGGGGGTGGCGGGCATTAAGTGGTTGCCGGCATCAACCGACTGAAACTGCTTATTTGTTCGAGGAGTCGTGACACATGGGTGTCGAATCGCTGCCAAACTTCACTTCACCGGCCCGCCAGCGCTGGGAGTCGATCCCTGCCGATTTCCGCCAGCGCTTGCTGTCGAATGTGTGGTGTGGGCAATGCCGCCACGAAACAACGATCACCAATTTCAGCGGCACAATCAAAGGTGATGACCTGCTGCTGGTTGGCAAGTGTGCCGAATGCCACGGCGATGTGGCGCGGGTCATCGAAGGTTCGTAACCCATTCACGCATCAAACCGCGCCACCACCTCGCGCTGCGCCACCCAGTCCGTTGGCAGCGGATTGCGCTGAAACCACAGCAGGCTCATGCAACGAGGCTGCTGGCCCGCCAGGATGGCCTGGACGACGGCAGGCTCCAGCAAGGTCATGCGCAGCAGTTCATTGACCGTGGAATGGTGCAGACCTTCCCGTTTGGCAATATCAGTGCCGCTGGCCACTACACCGTCGTCCAGAAGATGTTGCCAGTAAAAGGCCCGCGTCAGCGCCGCCAACAAGGGCTGGTCAATCTGTTTGGCCAGCCTGGCCGGTGTGGCGGTCTGCCCGTCGGGGCGCACCATCACCGTGCTGCCACCACGCTTGCGGATCTTTAGCGGGATGAAGGTCGACAGCTTCGTGCGCCCACCCTGGCTGCTTTCCCGGGCGACGGGGCTGCCCGTGGTCTGAATCTTCGACCTCATACCGTTTCCTCCATCTGCTCCCATTCCTGCAATTCCGCACCAATCGTGCCGGGCATCAGCTCCGCCGCCAGTTCCTGCCAGCCGTGGTCACGCCAAATGATCTCCAACCCGCCGTTGGCGATGATCACCCGTTCGATCAGCAGTTGCGCCAGGCGGCACTGCTCGACCGGGAACAATTGCGGCCACAGGCTGGCCAGGTTGCGCATGGGCAGGACCACTTCGGGTTCACTGATGTCAGGTCGGAGTTGCTGCATCCGGTCGCACACCGCCTGAACGATGTGTGGTGCCGACAGCGCCACCTGGATCTGCTCGATGACCAAGGCCTCGATGGGCGCCGCTGGCAGTGGGCCATGCTCACTGGCCCAAGCCCCAAACCTTCTGTGCTTGACCGGGCTGTAATAGCGGTAGATCTTGCCCTTCTTTTGGGTGTAACTCGGCACCAGGCGTTCGCCATCGCCAGTGAACAGCAGGCCACGCAACAGCACCGGTTCCAGTTGCCGGTCCTTGGTTTCCCGGCGGCGTTCTTTGTCATCGGTGGCCAGCAGCGCGTGCACCGCGTCCCATTGGGCGTGCGTGATGATGGGCTGGTGCTGTCCAGGAAAGCCTTGGCCTCGGTGGACGATTTCGCCCAAGTACATTCGGTTGTGCAGCATCTTGTAGATCGTCTGTTTGCTGAAGGACTTGCCGCCCTTGGTCAGCAGCCCCTCGGTTCGATAGGTCTTGACCATCAGCGTGGTGGAGCGAATGCTGACGAAGTCGTCAAAGATGCGGCGCACCAGCTTGGCCTCGGTGTCATTGATGACCAGCAGCCGGTCGTGCACGTCATAGCCCAGCGGCAGCGGCCCGCCCATCCACATGCCCTTGGCCTTGCTGGCGGCGATCTTGTCGCGGATGCGTTCGCCGGTCACCTCCCGTTCGAACTGGGCAAACGACAGCAGCACATTCAGCATCAGTCGGCCCATGGACGTGGCCGAATTGATCTGCTGGGTGACCGCGCTGAAGCTGACCTTGCAGCGATCGAAGATTTCCACCATGCGGGCGAAGTCCGCCAAGGAGCGTGACAGGCGATCGATCTTGTAGACCACCACGATGTCCACCTTGCCGGCATTGATGTCTGCCATCAACCGTTTGAGCGCCGGGCGCTCCATATTGCCGCCGGAGAAGCCGCCGTCGTCGTAATCGTCGGCCACGGCAATCCAGCCTTCATGGCTCTGGCTCTTGATAAAGGCGTGCCCGGCTTCCTTCTGGGCGTCGATGGAATTGAACGACTGGTCCAGGCGCTCGTCACTTGATACGCGGCAATACACCGCACAGCGTTTGGGCGGCACGGTCAGAGTGGATGTCGATGTCACAAGGGGTACCCGCATCACAGGTCTCCTTTGCCGTCGCGCAGGCCAAAGAACCTCGGCCCATTCCAGCGGGTGCCGGTGATGTGGCGTGCCGCCGCAGACAGGCTTTTGAAGACCTCGCCGTTGAGTTCATACAAGCCATCCGGCGTAACGGTGACGCGGTGCTGGCGATCCTCCCATTCACGGATCAGCGTGGTGCCAGGCATCAACAACGCTGGCGTGCCGCGCCCCACGTTGGTCTTGATCTTGGAGCGCTTGGCTCCGGCCTCGACCAGCAGCTTGCGCACGTTGGGCAGCAAGGCGCCGTAGGCTTTCTCCTGGATGCGATAGGCCAGGCGGGACTCCACATAGTTGCGATTGCGGTGGTCGGGACGCCGGGGGAAATGTTGGTCCCACAGCGCCCAGAGGTCAGCCATCGGCAACGAGGGCAACGCGGCCAACTGGGCACGGATGGTGGCGGTTTGGGTGTGATCGTGCATCTCAGTCCTCCCACACCTGTGTGCCATCCAGCGTGATCCACAGCCGTGCGTCGTCGATGGTTGCCATTTCGCGCACCGCAACGCCCGTGGCCAGGTTGTGTCCCGCCTTGCCGGTGTAACGGTAAACCTGCCCGGCGTGCTGCGCACGCACGGGACCTTCGGCGTCAAACTCCACCTGCACGGGTATGGCACCTTTGTGCCGCTGGTTGGTGTCGGTCACCTGGGCGGTGACGGTCGTGACGGTTGTGAGGGTCATTTCAGTGTTCCTTTCCTGAGAGGGGTTTGTGGACCTCCATGAACGCGCTTCTGGGACCAGAAGCCAAGTCATAACTGGCTCTCACAATTCGCTTTCTGTGTCGTCGCGCCAGGTCAGGGGGCGACTCATGCCCTTGCGTTGGATGCGCCCAAAGCTGATCTCCCCCTTGGCCTCGCGCATGCAGACCACATCGGTGTCCTCCAGGTGCGCCGGGATCAACCAACCCCGGATGCCCAGCGGTAGCCAATAGAGGTCGGTGAGCTGGCGTACGACATATGGGCCACGCCGGGTGATCTTTTGCGCATCAGCTTGTGCCTCGGCCAAGGCGCCCGGGCTACCGTCAACTTCAAAGATCGGGACCCACAGCAATTCATGCCCGGCGGCGAACCAGCCCATGACGGTCAGTTCGATGCTGGAGGTGTCGCGCCCTACGGGCACCAGCAAGTGGGGGTGCGGATGCTGTGTGTTGGTGGTGGTGTTCATTTCATTTCCTTGTGTCGTGTGGATTCCCCCGGCCATTGCCGGGGGTGGTAACCGCCGTGGTAACCGGCGGGTGGTAACCTGGTTTTGTGGTCAGTGCCTGGCGAAGCGCCGCGCTGTTGCCCCCCGTATAGCCTTACGCGTAGGAAGGACCCGTCGATGGCCCGCAGGCGTCCTCTGCTGCGCCCAACGGCGTGCAAGTGCCCGCAGGAACCATCGCAACTCCTTCTTCGCGTCCTTCATCTCGCGCGCCCAGACCTTCTTGACCCGATGGGTCAGTCGGATGCCGTTGATCAGCAGGGCCAGTTGCCATGGCACGGGCTGTGCCACACGCCGAGGGCGGTAGACCACCGTGGGATAGACCGGCTGCGCCGGAGCGGCGGCGACCTGTGTAACTGGCACGGGCACGCGATACGACACCGCGCTCTGTGGCATAGGTCGCGACGGCTGGTCGGGCGGCATGGCTTGCGCCAACACCTGTGCCCGTGTCTTGGGTGGCAGGCGGTTGAGGCTGTGGCGCACGCTGCTGGCCAGTTGCTGCTGCCGGGCAAACGGGTTGCCCGCGTCCAGCCGAAGGGAATGGATTTCCATCGCTGTGCTCCGATCAGATGCGGATGACAGTGACGCCAGGGCCAACGGGTGTGGGCATCTGTTTCACCCGTCGTGGCACCAGGCCATCAGGCGTGAACACGGCGCGCTCGTCGTGCTTGCCAGGGGGCGTGTAGAAGCGCACCGGCTTGCTGTCCAACCCCGCTGCTTCTGCCTCCAGACGCATCCGGTCATAGAGCGCGCTGTCGGCACGATTGACGGCATGGTTGAGGTCCCGAAGTGCCTCGAATTTGATCCCCGGCAAATCGGTCGGCAGCACCTTGTCCCCGCGTGAACTCAGGAGTTCAGGTTTGACGAACTGCTTCAAGTCACCAAACATGTCGTACCAGTGGAAGGTAGTGACGGCTTCGAGCACATGGTCGGCGGCTTGCGCGGCTTGCATCGCCTGCACATAGGCTTGGGCGGTGTCATAGCAGGCCTGGGCATAGGGCTTGAAGACGTCCTTGGCGACTTGCTGGGCATCGAACAGATCTTTCATGTGATCTTTCATCTCGGTGGCAATCTCCTTGGCCACCTGCTCCAGCGCTTTGATGCGGGCCGGCTGCTCGATGCGCTCGCGCTGCAGGCGTTCGCTGGCAGTGCGCTCGTCTTGCAGAGCTTGACCTTGCTCGGCATCGAAACGCGCAAGGCCTTCGCTGTCGCCGCGTGCCAGCAGCAGTTCGCGCTCGACCGTGAGACGCATGACCGGGGGCGGCGGTTCTTTGAGGTCGATCATGCGATCGCGTGCCTGGGCCAAGGCCAGGATGGTCTGGTCGTAGCGTTGCATGCGTTCGCGCATCGGTTGGATGAGGGCCTTGATGCGGTCCAGTCCTTCCAGCAGGGGCTCGGATTGCGTGGTCTGGGCTTTGCCGGTCTGGCTGGCCTTCTTCAGGGGGTTGCTGAGTTTCATACTCGTCCTTTCGGTGATGTCATCAATGCCGCCCACAGAAACAGGGCTGACGCTGGGCGGCGTGGCGTCGAACGTTCGGGATTCGCACGATTCGCATGGCTTCGCATCGGCGCAAAGCCAGTGCTGGTGCGGGGTTTCGCGGAATTCGCAGAATTCGCACGGGTAAATGGCGAAATGCGTGTTTTCATCGGGGGGCCACCAGTTCGAAGGCTTCTTTGGCCTTGGGGTGGGCACCGTTCATCAACCAACCGTGCTCTAGCAGGATGCGTACGACGGTGCGCGCGACAGCGGCGCTGCGGATGGCACTGGGGCCATTGCGATAGACATCGGTGAGCGTGATGACACGACCCACACCCACCTTGGCGCGCCACCACTGCAACAGTTCTTGCGCCAGGCGTAATTCAGGTTTGATCTGACCTGCGCCCCACAGCCGTTGGGCTTCATCCAGGTAATGCAGCACCAGACGCAGGGCACGATCAACCTGTTCTTCGTGGATGACGTCATCGCCTTCGAACACGGCAAAGGTGCCAGCCAGTCGGGCAATGTGCTCCGGGGCCTTGGATGCCAGCGCCCGCACATTGGCAAAGGGCCCCTGTGGTGCGAGACCAGATTCCAGATCGTTGTAGATGGCAATCCAGGTGCGCTTGGCCTCGGGGCTCAGGAACAGGTTGGGTGGGTCCAATTCATGATCGTTGGCCTTGGGCCATGGACCGGCCAGCAGTTCAGTCAGTCGGTGGTTGTAGGCCTGGTACGCCGGTGCTGCATTCAGATCCGTTTCCACATAGGTGCGTGTGCCTGCGGTGGACGCCGGGTAGCACACCAAACAGCGGGCCAGAAAGCCTTGTTCCCGTGCCAGGGGGTCAGCCAGCAGACTGCTGGCTACCGTGGGTTGCACCATCAAATGCAGGCACAAGCGCCGCCCGTAATAGCTGCCTGAACCATCGCCCACCCGCACCCGGTCGAATTCACCCCGGTCCCACAGCCTGGACAGGGTGGTCAAGGTGCCCAGGCGCTTTTCTGCCGACATGGCAAAGCCGCCGAGGAATTGCCCACCTTCGTCATTGACCAAGCCAATGGAGGGTTCACCAATGATCAGTTGTCGCTGAATAGCCTCACTGCTGGGCTCGGAGACGATCAGCAGTGGCATCACCGGTGCTTGGGGTTTGCTCAGTTCCCATAGCTTTGCTTGTTTGGCTTCGGGGCTGAGTTTCTTGTCGGCCAGGATGCGTTTGGTGGTGGTCTCGTACACCTCCAGGGCTTTGTCGAAGACATCACGGTCCTGGTCGTACTGGGCCATGAGTTGTTTTTGCTGTTGGCGCACGCTGGCCAGGGCCCAGCCGTCGGCAGCCGATTTGCGTTCACCCGATTCGCCCAGGGTGAGGAAGTATTCCGACAGCGGTGAGACACGCCCATCGATGCAGACATTGGCGTAAGGCTGGCTGGCTTGGTTCATCGCCGCCAGAATGGTTTGACCGACCAGCGCCATTGGCGCCTGGATGACCCGGTGCATCAGCGTCACCACCCCACTGCCGATGGCCCCGAGGGCTTCGTGCGAAAAGGTGGAAGCTGGTGGCAATTCACGCGTCAGTGGCATGGGGGCTTGGCCCATAGCCCACTCGGGACGCGGTACGCTGGGGATGCCTTGCATCAGCAGGCCCCCAACTGGAAATTCACGATTTCTGGGTTGCGCTGTGCGAATCCTGCGAATCTTGCGAATCCCCGCATGAATGCTGGGTTTGTCGCTATGCGAGGCCGTGCGAATCGTGCGAATGATTGCGCGAATGTTCGCAACGCCGATGTCAAGGTGTGGCCCATCGTCACACCCCCTTGGCCCGCGATGCTTTGGCGCGTTGGGCAATCCAGCGCTCAATCTCGTGTTCGAGCCAGCCGACGGTGTTGGGGGTGAGACGAATGGGCGCAGGGAACTGGCCGCTGGCAATCAGCGCGTACAGCGAGCTGCGGGCCAGCCCGGTGCGGGATTCAACTTGAGGGCGGCGCAGCACGGCTAGACCGTGCTGGTTGGGGTGGGAATGCATCAGTACCTCCGGGAACGCAATGGAATGCGCCGAAGGTTCGCAAATGCTGCCCAACCGCAGCAAAGGCTACGGTCGGCAAGTCCATGTATGACAAGGACTTACGCGATCAACTGCGGTTGGGAGGGATTGGCAAAGTCCCAACCGCATGCGGTCGGGACCGCGGTTTTAGCCCCGCGAATTTGGCCTATAACAGGTGGTCGTTGACCGCAAATTCCACAAAGGACTGCTGCAAGATGCGCACCACACGATCGCGAGGCATGTGTCGCTCAGCGATCAGCCAGCTGGCGATCAGGAAGGGGTTCCACCAGGATGGGAAGTGTTGCCCGCCACGACTGGCCTTGCCCTTTTGTACACGAGCGGTGAGGATCTTCTTGTAGCGATTGGGGTTGGTGAACCGTTCGGTCCACCACTTGTAGTTCTGGTGGGAATCCGGCTTCACGCGAAAGGCATGAATAATGTCGTCCGCTGTGACAGCCCGCTTGCGCAGTTCTTCCTCTGGGAGATCGCCTTCGACATCGGGTGCGTCCGCTTGTAGGGGAGTGGCCTCAATTTCAGCGTCCGTCTCTGGGGCGGTTGCGGCTTCCACCGTAGGCTCAGACTCGGGAATAGTTGCCAGTGTCGTTGGCACCTGAATTCGGTGCTGATGTGCCCAACTTGGCACTGCCGGGGCGACCACTGCTGGCATGCCACAGGACAAGGGCGTCATACCCTCCAGTGCTGTGCACCACTGGTTGAAGCTTTGGCGATGGATCAGCAGCTTGCCTCGGCTGGACAGTTCGTGCACCGGATCGTCGTAAGTCTTGCCATCGCTGCGCCGGTATTGGACATCGCCTCGTTCACAGGCAGACAGTAAGGCCTGCAACTTGGCCTGGATGCAAGCCTCGTCCCGCTGGCACCAGCGATCCAAGATGTACCAGGGCGGCAGCCAGTCGGCTTCTTCCCAGTACGGGTCGCAGGAGGTGGGGATGAAGGATTTCACGAGAATGCTGGATAAAACATCAGTATATTAAATTTGACATCCCCGCTGAGGTCCTTGGGTGTGATCTCAACTCATACCCTTGATGCCCGTCCCAGCAAGGTCAAACAAGGGGGCTGCACCATTCACGGGCTGCACGCTCAAGAAGCCAAGCGCTGCCGAATAGGGTAATCATTCATTTATCGGGGTAATGGGATGGTTATTTCCCCCAATTCAGGGTACGATTACCCCATTTATGGCCCCCAAGATCCTTCATGCGCTCACTCTTGCCTGACTACCTCGCCAAGCTGCGCTTTGATGCCCAGCAACTGGCGACGCTGCGCGCTTTGGGCGAGTACCGGGGCAAGCAGCAGCTATACGTGGCGCAGTCGCCCGAGGTGTTGAGCGACTTGCGGCAGGTGGCCGTGGTGGAGTCCACCGAGTCATCAAACCGCCTGGAGGGCGTTGTGGTCGCGGCGCACCGCCTGAAGTCGCTGGTGCTCAAAAACGCCACGCCGCAAAGCCGCTCCGAGCAAGAGGTGGCGGGCTACCGTGACGCTCTGGGCCTGATCCACGAAAGCGGCGAGCAGATGCCATTCTCGGAGGGCACTGTCCTACAGCTCCACGGCATTCTGTACCGCTACATGCCTCAGCCGGGCGGACAATGGAAGGCCACCAACAACGACATCGTCGAGCGTCACCCCGATGGCAGCTCGCGCATCCGCTTCCGCCCGGTCGCTGCGCATCTCACGCCCATGGCGATGACCGACCTGATTGCGCGCTACCGCACAGCGCTGGATCAGCACCTCGCCGACCCGCTGGTGCTGGTTCCGCTGGTCATTCTCGATTTTCTCTGCATCCATCCCTTCCCGGATGGCAACGGACGCATGGCGCGGCTGCTGACCCTGCAGTTGCTTTATCACTTTAACTACGCGGTAGGCCGCTTCATCAGTCTGGAGCGCATCTTCGAAGAGTCGAAAGAGAGCTATTACGAAACGCTGGAGGCCAGTTCGCAAGGCTGGCATGACGGCACCCACGATATTGCTCCCTGGCTGGACTACTTCTGGGGGGCACTGCTTCGGGCCTACAAGGAATTCGAAGAACGTGTCGGCACCATTGAACGTGGACGCGGCGCCAAGGGCGACCGTGTGCGCGCCGAAATCCTCAAGAGAAATCTGCCGTTCTCGATTTCCGAAATCGAAGAAGCCTGCCCCGGCGTCAGCCGCGACATGGTGCGAGTCGTCTTGCGTGCCATGAAAGCTGAAGGGCTGATCACGCCAACGGGCAAAGGTCGCGCGGCCAAGTGGGAACAGATACAGCCATCCATCGGGCCATCCGTCACGGCCCCATCGAATTCAACAGGGAAAAAGCAATGAACCCCATCGAACAACAATTCTTCAACGACCTTGAAAAAAAGCTCTGGACTGCCGCTGACAAGCTGCGCTCCAACCTGGACGCCGCTGTTTACAAGCACGTGGTGTTGGGTCTGATCTTCCTGAAGTACGTGTCCGACGCCTTCGAAGAGCGGCAGAAAGAACTGCGCGAGCAGTTCCAGAACCCCGATCATGATTACTACATGGCCCCGGAGGACTACGCCGACGACTACGAGGGCCATCTTGCCGCCGAGCTGGAGGTGCGCGACTACTACACCGAGAAAAACGTGTTCTGGGTGCCGCTGGAAGCGCGCTGGCAAACCCTGCGCGACTGCGCTCAGCTGCCGCCCAAGGCCCCGCTACCTTGGAACAAGCCCGGCAAGGACGAGCCGGAAGAAATGCGCAGCGTCGGGTGGCTGATCGATAACGCGATGGAGGCCATCGAGCGCGAGAACGAGAAAAAGCTCAAGAACGTGCTCAACAAGGACTTCGCCCGCACCCAGATCGACAGCCACAAGCTGGCCGACCTGATCGCCCACTTCTCCGACACCGACTTCAACCGCAAGGAATACAACGGCCAGCCGCTGAGCCTCAAGAGCAAGGACATCCTCGGCCACGTCTATGAATATTTTCTTGGGCAGTTCGCGCTGGCCGAAGGCAAGAAAGGCGGCCAGTACTACACGCCGAAGAGCATCGTCACGCTGATAGTTGAAATGTTGCAGCCCTTCAAGGGGCGCGTGTACGACCCGGCCATGGGTTCGGGCGGCTTTTTTGTGCAGAGCGAAGAGTTCATCGAAGAGCACGGTGGCAAGGTCGCGAACGGAAAAACCGGGCAGATCAGCGTCTACGGCCAGGAAAGCAACCCCACCACCTGGCGCCTGGCCGCCATGAACATGGCCATTCGCGGCATCGACTTCAACTTCGGCGGCACGCCCGGCGACACGCTGCTGAACGACCTGCACCCCGACCTGCGTGCCGACTTCGTCATGGCCAACCCGCCCTTCAATATGAAGGAATGGTGGAACGAAAAGCTGGCCAGCGACCCGCGCTGGATGGCCGGCACTCCGCCGCAGGGCAATGCCAACTTCGCCTGGTTGCAGCACATGCTCTACCACCTGGCTCCGGCGGGCAGCATGGCGCTGCTGCTGGCCAATGGCTCCATGAGCAGCAACACCAATAACGAAGGCGAAATCCGCAAGAAGCTGATCGAGGACGACTACGTGGAGTGCATGGTTGCCTTGCCCGGCCAGCTCTTCACCAACACCCAAATCCCGGCCTGCATTTGGTTCCTTACCCGCGACAAGCGCAACGGCTTGGCGCTCAACAAAACCAAGCGCGACCGGCGCGGTGAATTCCTGTTCATCGACGCACGCCAGTTGGGCTACATGAAAGACCGGGTGCTGCGTGACTTCACGGTGGATGACATCAAAAAGGTGGCCGACACCTTTCATGCCTGGCAGATGGGTGAAGGCTATGAGGATGTGGCGGGCTTCTGCTACTCGGCCTCGCTGGATGACATCCGCAAGCACGAGCACGTGCTGACGCCGGGGCGTTATGTGGGTGCCGAGGAGCAGGAGGACGACGGCGAAGTCTTCGCCGACAAGATGGCTCGGCTGACAGCACAACTAGCAGAGAAGTTTGCCGAAAGCGCCAAGCTGGAAGGCGAAATCAAGAAAAACTTGGCAGGGCTCGGCTATGGCTGGTAAGTGGCCTTACAAGCGCGTTGAAGAAATCGCACTGAAGATTGCGATGGGGCCATTTGGCTCGTCGATCAAAGTGGAAACCTTCACTGACTCAGGAATCCCAATTATCAGTGGCCAGCATCTCCGTGAAGCGCAGGTAACTGATGGCGAGTTCAACTTCATCACAGAGGCACACGCTGATTCACTAAAAAATGCCAATGTCCAGCGGGGGGACGTGATTTTCACCCACGCAGGCAACATTGGACAGGTGGCATTTATTCCCGATGGTTCCGCATATCAAAGGTACGTCATTTCTCAGCGACAGTTTTATCTTCGCTGCAATACGGACCTCATGCTCCCTGAATTCATCACCTACTACTTCAAGACTCCAGAAGGGCAGCACAGGCTACTTGCTAATGCCAACCAGGTTGGCGTCCCATCGATTGCACGACCATCCTCCTACCTCAAAACAATTGAGGTCCCTGCGCCATCAATTGAGGAGCAGCTAGTTGTCGTTCGGAACATCAAGGCGCTTGACGCCAAGATCCGTTTAAACATCGGCATCAACCAAACCCTCGAAGCCATGGCGCAAGCCATCTTCAAATCATGGTTTGTCGATTTCGATCCGGTCAAAACCAAGATCGCCGCCAAACGAGAAGGCCGCGACCCGCTGCGCGCCGCCATGACCACCATCAGCGGTAAGCCCGACGCCGAACTCGATGCCCTGCTGCCCGAGCAATACGCCCAACTCGCCGCCACCGCTGCGCTGTTTCCGGAGGAGCTGGAAGAGTCGGAGTTGGGTGAGATTCCGAAGGGTTGGGCGTTTCAGTCTGCAGAAACCTTGGCCGAAGTTGGTATTGGCAAAACTCCGCCGAGAAAAGAACCTCAATGGTTCACCGAGGGCGAAGGAGACTGGCGTTGGGTGTCTATCAAGGACATGGGCGCAAGTGGCGTTTTTCAGCAGCGATCTTCGGAGTTTCTTACGGCTGACGCAGTTTCGCGGTTCAATGTGAGGGTTGTGCCAGACCGAACCGTGCTACTCAGCTTCAAGTTGACCATTGGCCGCGTGGCCATCACGGATGGCCCGATGGTGACCAATGAGGCCATCGCTCACTTTAAGTTGCCCTGCAATCCAGCAATTTCGTCGGAGTACTTGTATCTGTACCTGAAGAGCTTCGACTATTCGACACTCGGTAGCACCTCATCCATTGCGGATGCGGTCAATTCAAAAACGATCCGCGAGATGCCGATCACCGTGGCGAGTCGTGACCTCATTGACAGATTTACAAAATCAGTTGCCCCGCTCTTTGAGGAAATGCGAAATCGGCAGAATGAGATTGCTTCCCTCGGCGCGACACGCGATGCCCTGTTGCCCAAGCTGCTCTCGGGCGAGATCGAGGTGCCTGTATGAAGCATCTCAAACCGATATTCGCAGACGCTTTGGCGCAGGAGCAGAATCTTTACGTCGATAAAGGTCGAGTGCATATTCGAAACAAGCACTGGGCACCCGATGAGATTCTGGAAGGGTTGCTCGATCCTGATGCCTACAACGATCTTTTTCTGGATTGGGTCCAGGAGCGCAAAGAGGAGCTCATCGAGTCAGCAAAGACCATATTGGACGAATACAGGCTGCAAGATCGGTTTGGCAAGCTTAAAGAGGTTTACGCCAGAGGTGCTGTGGTTCCCTTTGTTGGTGCCGGCTTGTCAGTTTCAAGTGGCTATCCCGGTTGGACTGCATTCCTTAAGCAACACATCCGTGAGACGGCGATCAATCCCGAGGAATTCGACCAAATACTGCGTGCCGGCCAATATGAGGAAGCAGCTCAAAAACTGGCAGACGCACTCGGGCCCGCCTTCAATGAAGCAGTGGAAAACGCGTTTGGGCGTTCGCGTGACATTTCAGGCTGTGTACAACTATTGCCGCACGTTTTTGATTCCTGCGTAATCACCACGAATTTCGATGACGTGACAAAACGCTGTTACGAGGCAGCTGGAAAGCCATTCTCGGAGGAATTGTCGGGAGAGCACTCTAGAGAGCTCCCAAGGAAACTGGCCGAGGGCAAGAGAATATTGCTCAAGCTGCATGGCACCTCGACAAGTCCACGCGGCAGAATTCTGACGGCAGCCGAATACAAGAAGCATTATGGCGATGGCGAAGAACTGCAGAAAGCGATAGAGGCGATCTGCTCCAAGACCTTGCTGTTCGTTGGCTGCGGCCTGACCGTCGATCGTACCCTCACGGCGATGAAAGCATTTGTACAGGCCAATGGGCATGACAACATCGCACGACACTATGCGTTTTTGCCTGTTCCGGGGAATGACGCGGAGAAGAATGCTCGCCGGGATGCATTAATCGAGTGCAATGTCTATCCGATTTGGTATCCGGCAGGAGCACACGATGAGTCTATCGAGGCACTTCTGCTGGCATTGATGGAGGCGACCTGATGAAACTCAAAACCGTCACCCTGCGTGGCTACAAATCCATCGCCAAGTTGGAAGCCTTCGAACTGCGCAACCTCAACGTGCTGATCGGTGCCAACGGCGCAGGCAAAAGCAACTTCATCGGTATCTTCAAACTATTGGCAGCGCTGGCCGATGGCAATCTGCAGACCTTTGTGCAGAAACAAGGCGGGCCGGATGCCCTGCTGCACGGCAGCCGCAAGCGCACTCAGCAGATCGACGCCGAAATCTATTTCGAGAAAAACAGCTACCAGATCAGCAACGGCTACCGCATCAGCCTGACGCCCACAGCAGACAATCGGCTGATTTTCAGCCGCGAGGAAACCTGGATCGATGGCCATTACACGGCTAAGGCCATTCCACTGGGTACGGCACACGATGAAGCCAAGTTGCGTGATGACCAGCAGGCGGTGAGCACCTATGTGCGGCCCGCAATGCAAAGCTGGCGACAGTACCACTTCCACGACACGGGCGACTCCGCTGCTGTGAAGCGCCCGCACGGCAGCAATGACAACCTGCGCTTGAAACCGGCGGCGGATAACTTGGCCGCGTATCTGGCCAAACTCAACAAAACCTTTCCCGATGCATACCAGCGCATCGTGGACACCATCAAGCTGGCGGCACCCTTCTTCGGTGGTTTTGTCATTCGCGACCCATTGCCCGAAAGCATCGAGCTGGAATGGTTCGAGCAGACTGATCCGGATACGCCGTACAAGGCCCATGTGCTCTCCGATGGCACCTTGCGGTTCATTTGCCTGACCACGCTGCTGATGCAGCCCACCCATCTGCTGCCTGATACGGTGCTGATCGACGAGCCAGAGCTAGGTTTGCACCCCTATGCCATCAACCTGCTGGCGGACATGCTCAAGCAGGTGGCCGAAACCAAGCAGGTGATCGTTTCCACCCAGTCGGTGGAATTGCTCAACGCCTTTGAGCCGCAAGACGTCGTGGTCGTGGAGCGAGAGAGTGGTGCAACGGTGCTCAAGCGGCTTGACCCGGAGGAGTTGAAGGACTGGCTGGAGGACTACAACCTCGGTGACCTGTGGAAGCGCAATGTGCTGGGCGGGAGGCCGACCCGATGAGGCGCGTGTGTATCGTCTGCGAAGGGCAGACCGAAGAAACCTTCGTGCGGGATGTTCTAGCACCAGCCTTCTATGACTTGGGCCTGAACCTGATCCCCGAGATGGTGGAAACCTCTCCTGGCCACAAAGGCGGCGCATTGAAGTACGACCGGGTCAAACGCCACCTGCGTAATACCTTGCGGCAGAACAGTGCTCCGGTGGTCACGACCTTGTTTGACCTGTATCGCCTGGATAGCGGCTTCCCCGGTTTTGATGTTTCGAAAGCGCAGCTAGACTTGCCACGGCGATTGGATGTGCTGAAGCAAGCTCTGCACGCCGATATAGTGGCCGAGGCTGGTTGCCAGCCGGGCCGGTTCATCCCCTACATCCAGCCGTATGAGTTTGAGGCGCTGCTGTTTAGCGATGTGCCGACATTGACGCGTGTCGAGCCGGGCTGGCAGGCGGCAAGCGATGCTCTGGCGGCGGCGCGTGCTGCGGCTGAGTCACCCGAGCATATCAACGATCGACCAGAAACCAAACCTGCTGCGCATCTGGAGCGCGAATTGAATAACCCCAGTTATCGCAAGCGCAGGCATGGTCCCATTGCAGCCCAGAAGATTGGTCTGGGTAAGATCGAAGCTGAGTGCGCGTTCTTTGCCGCGTGGCTGGCACAAATCAGGGAGTTGGCGCAGCCATGATGAACGAACAACAACTCGAAGACCTGTGCATTGGCTGGTTTCAGGAAGCTGGTTGGCAGTTTGTACATGGGCCGGACATTGCGCCAGACGGTACAAATCCTGAACGGACCGATTACCGTCAGGTGATCCTGCGTGACCGGCTGCTGGCTGCGCTGGGGCGTATCAACCCGCACATTCCTGCCGTTGCGCTGGAGCAAGCACTACATATTGTGCAAACCATCAGCGAGCCGCAGGCCGTGGTGCGCAACCGTAGTTTTCACCGGCTGCTGCTTTCGGGCGTGGCGGTGGAGTTCGCGGTAGGGGATGAAAAGAAAACCGATCTGGTGCACCTGATCGATTTCGCCAACCCGCAGCACAACGAATTTCTGGTGATCAACCAGTTCACGGTCACCGGCACCAAGCAGCCTCGGCGACCTGACCTCGTGGCCTTCATCAATGGCCTGCCGCTGGCGGTGATCGAGTTGAAGAATCCGGCCAACGAGCAGACCGACGTCTGGGATGCCTTCAACCAGCTGCAAACCTATAAGGACGAAATCAGCGACCTGTTCAACAGCAATGTAGCGCTGGTGGTCAGCGATGGCTGGACGGCACGGGTGGGTTCGCTCACGGCAAACGCCGAGAGGATGTTGCCCTGGCGCACCATCGCTAACGAAGATGACCGACCCAGTCTGCAACTGGAGCTGGAAACCGTGGTGCGCGGCTTTTTTGCGCCGGAGTTGTTCCTCGACTACATCCGCCACTTTGTGCTGTTCGAGCAGGATGGCGATGCGGCAATCAAAAAAATCGCTGGCTATCACCAGTTCCATGCCGTGCGTGAAGCAGTGCGCGCCACGGTGATCGCGGCGAGTTCGCCTGACAAGGGCTTGCTGGAGGTGCGAGAGGAGCGCGCAACCTATGGCAAAGAGGTGAAACAGGGCTCACGCAAGGCCGGTGTGGTGTGGCACACACAGGGCTCGGGCAAGAGCATCACAATGGCCTGCTACGCAGGCAAGCTGCTGCAACAGCCGGAGATGAAGAACCCCACGTTGGTGGTGGTGACGGACCGTAACGATCTGGATGGTCAGCTGTTTGCCACCTTCTGCGCAGCCAATGACTTGCTCAAGACAACGCCATTACAGGCGGGCAGCCGCGATGAGCTGCGCGAGATGTTAGCCTCGCGTCAGGCGGGCGGCATCATCTTCACCACGGTGCAAAAATTTGCCCTGTTGGACGAGGAAGAAGAGCATCCTTTGTTGTCCGACCGATCAAATATCGTGGTCATCTCGGATGAAGCGCACCGCAGCCAGTACGGCACCAAGGGGCGCTTCGATGAGAAGGCGGGCAAGTATGTGTTTGGCTATGCCAAGCACCTGCGTGACGCACTGAAGAATGCCACTTTCATCGGCTTCACAGGCACGCCGATTGCGCTAGAGGACAAGGACACGCGCGCGGTGTTTGGCGACTACGTCAGCATCTACGACATTCAGGATGCCGTGGACGATGGCTCGACAGTGCCCATCTATTACGAGAGCCGCCTCGCCAAGCTGGATGTGAAGCAGGTTGAGATCGACGTGCTCAACGAGCAGGTTGACGAGGTAGTGGAGGACGAAGAGGATATTGCCAGCCGCGAGAAGACCAAGAGCGAATGGGCCGCTTTGGAAAAGCTGGTGGGTGCCGAGCCGCGTCTGGCGCAAGTGGCGAAGGATTTGGTCGAGCACTTCGAAGCCCGCAGCGCGACGCTGGATGGCAAGGCCATGATCGTGTGCATGAGCCGCGACATTTGTGCCCAGCTTTATAAGGCCATCGTCACCCTACGGCCAGATTGGCACGACGATGATCCGGAAAAAGGTGCCATCAAGGTGGTGATGACTGGTTCGGCGGCCGACAAGGAGTTGCTGCAACCGCATCTGTATAGCAAGCAGTTGAAAAAGCGCCTGGAGAAGCGTTTCAAGGATGCCAAAGACCCGCTGAAGCTGGTGATTGTGCGCGACATGTGGCTGACCGGCTTTGATGCGCCGTGCTGCCACACCATGTACGTGGATAAGCCCATGAAAGGCCACAACCTGATGCAGGCGATTGCCCGGGTGAACCGCGTGTTCAAGAACAAGCCGGGTGGCTTGGTGGTGGACTACATCGGCATCGCCAATGAATTGAAGGCAGCCCTCAAGACCTACACCGAAGCCAAAGGCAAAGGCGACCCCACACACAACGCCGCCGAAGCGCTGGCCGTGTTGCTGGAGAAAATGGACATCGTGCGCGGCATGATGCACGGGTGCGACTACAGCGGGTTCGAAACCAATGCGGCGGCTTTGCTGGTGCCCTGTGCCAACCATCTACTTGGTTTGAAGGATGGCAAACAGCGTTTCCTCGACACGATGGTGGCAGTATCCAAGGCCTATTCACTGTGCGGCACGCTGGACGAGGCCGCTGCGTTGCGCAAGGAAATCGCCTTTTTCTCTGCCATCAAGGCGGCCATCACCAAGTTCACCACGGTAGACAAGAAGCGATCCACCGAAGAGAAAAACAGTGCGCTGAAGCAGATCCTGGACAACGCCATCGTTGCCGATGGGGTGGCCGACATTTTTGCGCTGGCGGGGCTCGACAAGCCGAACATCGGTCTGCTGTCGGATGAGTTCCTTGAAGACGTGCGCCAGATGGACAGCCGCAATCTGGCCGTCGAGTTGCTGGAAAAATTGCTGCGCGATGAAATCAAGGCGCGGGCGCGCAACAACGTGGTGCAGGAGAAGAAATACGGCGACCGTCTGCTGGAAACCCTGCGCAAGTATCACAACCGTGCTATCGAGACGGCACAGGTCATCGAAGAGCTGATCCAGATGGCCAAGGAATTCCAGGCCGTGCTGGAACGCGAAGCCGCACTCGGTTTGGGCCAGGACGAAATAGCCTTCTACGATGCACTGGCCAACAACGAAAGCGCGGTCCGTGAGTTGGGTGACGATATCCTGAAGAAGATCGCCATCGAGATCACAGAAAAGCTGCGCGCCAGCACCACTGTGGATTGGCAGGTTCGCGAGAGTGTCCGGGCGCGGCTGCGTATTCTGGTGCGGCGTTGCTTGCAGAAGTGGAAGTACCCGCCCGACCAGCAGTCCGATGCGGTCGAGTTGGTTCTCAAACAGGCGGAGTCGCTGTCAAACGAATGGTCGAAGTGAATTGGCGATAGATGGGTGATAGAAGTCAGTTATCCGAAAATTTCTGATAACTGCGCGCAAGCCCGCAGCAACCCTCAGAAGTACTATCTAGCCTCAACTCGGATTCCAGAGACGGGCAACCGTCCACCACCAATTTGATGCATGCTGGTTATTGCCAGTTCATGCGGGTTCATGAGGGTTCCTAACACCCTCATTCCCTCTCACCCGCTTCAGTTTTTTGAAGTTTCCTTCGCCACCCGGCGGGAAATTA
>JACCDU010748310.1_pt1 | contig 37216 bp, 63 predicted proteins | sample 7446081 | NCBI WGS metagenome assembly JACCDU01 (sample SAMN15323447, study PRJNA562643) | freshwater metagenome | isolation source: river surface water | place: USA:Blue River Watershed | collected 2017-08-17
CCCGACCGAGGCCCATGCTACCAGGTCGGCGACATGCTGCTCTGTGATGGCATGGCACTCGATCCCGAGCGGATGCGTGATCGGCTTAACAATCAGCGCTGGCACGATGGACCTGAAGTTGAGCGCGTTGACCCACGCCTCGGCCGATTCGTGGTCGTGACCAGCGACTGGCTCGTCAATAACGAACTCGCGAGTTATCGGATTATACTCATACTTAGACCACCTATCCTGCATGGCGGGCGATACCTTATAGTGGGTCAGTATCGCGGTATGGCTATCGTTGTTTTCCGAAAGATGATCCTTGCGATACTCCCAGTCAAAATATCGGTAGTTACCGTGCCCATCTCCGAGAAACGAGAAAAAGTCACACATTGTTTCCTCCTGACAAACAGATTAGCACAACAATAGGGGTGTGTCAAGCCTTGTTATTCGTCTGGCTGGCCTTAATCAGCAACGCGCACACCCACGTAAGCGCCACAGACGCCCGCCACGACAGCCGCGCCGCCACGGCCCCCGTCTCGACCAGCCCCGGGAACGCCTCGGGCACCGCGAGCGGCCAGATCAGCCAGAGCAACGTTCCGCCGACTGTGGCACCGAAAGCCACCACAATGGCCGTGACAAATCCCGAGATACACCCTGCAATAATCTTAGCCCCACGCTCACTCAAAAAACACCTCCGCGTATGGTAGCTCCATGATCCACTCGCAAAACTTGCGCCAATGGGGGAGCCGATGATCCTTGCGCCCTTGGTAAATATGCCGAAGGGCTTGATAGTTTGACACAATGTCTCTCGTCTGGAGAAACCCCTCGGGGAGCTCGGCCTTGAGATATTCAAGGGGGGCCTTGCCCTTGTGGACGAGGCTTCGCCGGAAGTTGAGATTTTCCAGCCCCGCCGCATCCACGCCGAACTCGAAGTCCTCCGATACAAACTCGCTAGACATTTTGCGGTGCATGGTAGACTCGCTCACCGATTCGACACCAACCCGGTAGGTGGAAAACTCGATCCACCAGTAACGCGGAGCCCGGATGGTGTACCCGACCCCGATCATCCGCGCGAACTTGGTATGATCGTCCCCGCGCGTGACAAGCTGGCGCATCAGCCGAAGATCATCTTCGCCTGGCTTGTCGTTTCCATGTGGCGGCTTGTTCATCGGCCGCCGAAGAGCCCGGAGCGCTGTTGCCATGCCGTAGGTCTCGACCAACTCAATGTCGAAAATCACGACAACTCCCTAAAGCACTCGGGCTTTTCGGAGAATACGCAAACAAGCGCATCCTTCATCCACCTCTCGGCCTCGCGCTTAACCTCATCGGTCAACGCGGCTGAGCACGTGTCTCCGTGCCAGCACTCGGCAAAGAAGGGGCAGAAGGTGCGATCCTTAAAACAGAGCACCCGCGTCCTCCAACCGAAGCGCGTCCCTCTCGGCACAGAGCGAGCATGCCATGTCGGTAAACGCCGCCGCCATGAGGGTGTCACCTTGGGCGATATAGTACCGGGCATGCTCAGTCATCTGGTTCATCCGCTCGGTGAGGCGTTCGTAGATCGTCATTTGGCGAGCCTCGTCATTACCTCAAGCGCCGCCGCCGCGTCGAGATACGCCTCGCGGTATGCGTCCCGGTTGGCGCAGAGCACCTTGACCGCCGATCGGATCGGCTCGGGGGCTTCCATCAGCGCGGCCTTCGCTTCCTTGTATTCACGATTGTCCATTAGTTTCTCCCCTTATCAAGCTTGGTCAATATTGCGTCAAGCTTGATATAAATCACTCCGGCCGAAATATTGACGAATTGGAAAACCAACCACATAAGCTGGATTGATTCCCCCTTGTGTGCGAAAATCAATGTCCACGGGACAATGCCGAGCGCTGCGAAAACCCACTTCATACGGTTTCCTCCCTGGTCTTGCTTTTCTCGGGCATGTTGCCGAGCTCGATGAAGTGATACGCCGCATAGGCCAGCTCTCGCCCCATCGGCCCTATCGCGTTGACAATGCCCTGGACATAGTAGCCGTCAGTCTCTCCCTTCGGCGAAGGCCCGATAATCCAGCCCCGGGCTGTGTAAATCTTGCCGAGCTGTAGCCGCTTCATCAGCCCGCCGGAAAGATCGGAGTCATCTATACAGAGCAGATTCATGGTGCCTCCTTTGAACCTAACATTGAGTTAAGCTGTTCGGCTTGTCCGAATCAGCTTGAACTTGTTGTTGGATGCCGGCCGATGCGTAGTTTGAGCCATGTTTTTGCACCGCCTTGGCGGTTGTGCAAAACCTGAAAAACATGATTCTTGGTATACTGAAAATACCATCTGCCAAGTCTACGACTCCAAAAACATTCTTCCACAAGAACTCCTACGGTCGGCTTGGTGCGCCGTCCATGTAATCGCTTGCCGATTATGTGGCAAGCATCCATCCAACATAGATTAGGCTTATCAGCCTAATATCCCCACAATCTCCCCGCAAAACAAGCTCTTCACCGCATGCACCGCCGGGCCAATCTCCCGCCCGTCCATCGCGCTAATCTCCTCCCATGAGTAGCGCACTTTGTCCTCGGTCATTAGCTCGTAGCCGTTGCCTCGCGGGCGGATGGCATAGCGCATTTTTAGCGCATCGCTGTAGTAGTAGGTCCAATCAGCACTCGACAAATATGCCGCCCTCGAGCTTGTACCAGGTATTGGCCTTGATGATTTCTCCATCGACAAGCTCGGTTTTCACGCAGGCGGGAATATATTTGTCGCCGTTACGTTTCCACTCGGCGAGGGTAATCCAGCATCCCTTGGCGGCCTTGGCCTTGCCATCGATTCCAGCATTCATAACAACGGAGTCGTACCCCGAGGCCGCGAGCTGGGAGTAGTTCCCCGAGGCCGCGAGCTGGGAGTAGTCCCCCGAGGCCGCGAGCCGGGAGCGGTCCCCCGAGGCCGCGAGCTGGGAGCGGTCCCCCGAGGCCGCGAGCTGGGAGTAGTCCCCCGAGGCCGCGAGCTGGGAGGAGTTCCCCGAGGCCGCGAGCTGGGAGTAGTCCCCCGAGGCCGCGAGCTTGGAGCCGTCCCCTGAGGCCGCGAGCTTGGAGCCGTCCCCTGAGGCCGCGAGCTGGGAGCCGTACCCCGAGGCCGCGAGCTGGGAGTAGTCCCCCGAGGCCGCATTTTTGTCGGAGGAATTGGTGATGGTTTCCTTGAGATATTCGATCGAGGCCTTAATAAGCCCCTTCAAACCAATCTCGGCTTTGATCGAGATTCTCTTCCCGACGCGCTTCGAGTCGCTTTCGTTGGTTTCGGTAGTAGCTTCGAGGTCAACCTCGGCAAACCTGTTGAGATTGCCGTCTTCGTCGAGGAGCGGGTAGTGATTCAGCACATCGAGGGGATTTTCGCAAGCGTGGAATCCGCGCGAGCACAGAGAGGCATCTTCCTCCTCGTATGTTTCTCCCTCCTCGAACTGATAGCCCCTGCACCGAAAGTCTTTGTCAAACCCCTTGTAAAGTTTCATTTGATCCTCCTAAGAAAGATCATATCCCAACCGCCCCCGCGCCGTCAATAGGTCTACGCCGATTTTTTGCACTTTTCTCGCGCGTCATGTATTAGTGTTTCTATATATCTAGTGCCATATATGGGCCGCCGTAGCGAGTTGTCCAGGTCGATCCTTAGGTCAAAGTCAACCCGGCTCCTACGTTTTCGCCGATGGTCTGCTATGCGTATCGTCATGTCTGCGGCATAGATATAGATTGATCCCGTAGCGGATTGCTCCACCACGGGACCATGACGACCGAGCGCTCGTGCAATATGAGACGCGGCCGACTCGGCTGTCATTCGTGCTCTTTCGCGGCCGGGAAAAATCTGACGTACTCCCGCATAAAGACAACCGGGATGGCACCGCGCGCCCCGTCGCGGTTTTTCTTAACGAGCAGCCGAGAGGTGCCGGGCTCTTCCTCTTTCTTGTCGGCCTTCGGGTGATGAATGAAGATCAGCGTATCCGCGTCCTTCTCGAGCTGGCTAGACTCTCCGAGGTCGGCCATGTCAGGCTCTCTCCCCTCCGCGTCTCTCCGGAGCTGGGCAAGCGTAATAACGGGGATTTTCAGCTCCCGCGCGAGCTGCTTCAACCCCTTCGATATTTCCGCCACCTGCTCGTGTCGGGGGAGTTTTTTATCGTGCCATTGTATCAATTGGGCGTAGTCAACAAATAGCGCCTTGATATCCCGAACGGCTCGCATCTGGCGCGCAACGCTTTTCAGCTCATTGAAGCTCACGTTAGGCGCATCGTAAACATATATCGGCGCCTTGTCTACCGACTGGGCAACTCCCATAAGGCTAGCGAAATGGGTACGCGCGAGCATTCCCATTGAAATGCTCGTTCCATTAATGCGGCCTTCCGAAGAAAACACGCGCATCATTATTTCCTCGTTCGACGACTCTGCCGAGATTATCCCTACGGGCATCTCCTCGCGGAGTCCAATATGACACGCCATATTGAGCATCAGCGCGGACTTCCCCTCGCTCGGGCGCGCGCCGATTACTACATAGCGGTCATTTTGGAATCCGCCGATCATGTTGTCAAGCGCGGGGAGTCCTGTACCTAGCCCCGGGATGCGGCCCTTGAGATTGTAGCGCTCCTCGATCCGCTTGATGGTGTCGGGGATAAGTTCGCCGAGCCGCTTTATCATACCCTCGTTGCCCGTAGCCATCTCGAGCAATTCTTTTTCGGCCGTCTCGATAAACTCGACCGGTGAGTCAACATGGGCAATCGCGGTCAACCGCTTTCCGAGAGAGATAAGCTTTGAGCGCTGGTATTGCTCGATGATCTTCGTCTCGTAGAAGCGCCAGTTTGCCGCCGAGGGAACGATATCCGCAATCCTCGGCGCGTACCTCTTATCAAGCTCCGAGTCAACCGAGCTGACCGAGATATAGTCAATCTTCAACTTCCGGTCAGCACAAGTGTTCATGGCCCGGAAAAGCTGGCGGCTTTCCGTGCAATAAAAATGCTCCTCGCGAACCTTGCAGTTGTAAATGATCGTCGGGTCTTGTAGGACACACGCGAGAAAAAACTCCTCGTATTCCCGGACCCTCTGCCAATCGCTATCGCTATACGCCAACGGTCCCCCCGGATGTTATGTAGACAGGTGGTTTTTCACAAACGGGACAATAGTCAAAATGACGAAGTTTCTGATATACTGCCCCGCACTTTGGGCAAGAACCCGTGTCGCAGTTTTCCTCCCCCGGCTTTGTTAATCTGTATAATTTGTTAGGGTGGCTGCAATCTGTTTTGGGAAAACCAACCCAACCATGAACATAAGCCTCAATTACATGAGAAGCCCTAGCAATGCCTTCTTCCATTGTCCATCTCTTCCTTACATCATGGCTAGCCCCAACAGAAATAATATTATATATATAGACAGCCAGTTCCTTAAAATCCTCTCTATGGATATGGGCAAGGACGATCCTCGCTTGATCTATCTCCCGGAGATGACAACATCTTTCGCAAACATGACCCACACCATCGTCGCACTGACAAACCAATGATTCAAAAAACGCTCGCGAAGCTTCAAGCGCCGATATTACCCGCTCCATGATCCCTTCCACAGTATTTATCAAGATCACCATTGATCCGGCAAGCCTTATTCCCGCGCTCGTCGAAGTAAGCCTTCGGACACTTCCCCTTCATCGTGCAGTGCGCCGCCGCGGCTTTCGTCTTGTGCCGGGGAAGGCTTCGGTAGTACATACATTGGGGCATGGTTACTCCGACTATTTGAGATCAAACTCGATAGCAACAATCTCGCTACAAACAATGACGCAGTTATCAAAATGCACCAGCTCTTTCTTGGAGTACCACGTATCGAAGGCGTCCTCTACGTCGTCGGGGTCTTCGCACTCGGCGATAATCTTGACGCCAGACTTGAGACAGACGGTAAGCTTGCTCACACAATCTCCTCTCCGGAAACCGGCTCGAACCGACAGCGCATGTCGGCGAGGACACTCTCGGGGACGGAGTGATTGTTCCCCCAATTTCCGGTCATGCAGATAACCTTGACCGAGTACTCGGCCTCTCTCGCCGCCTCGAGATACCTCTCCATCTCCCATCCGCGGGTGAAGGTATTCGACACAGCCACGTCAACACCGCGCAACATGGCAAGAGTGGCCATCTCAAAACACCACTCGTGGGCAGCCTTGACGAGGTGGCCCTTAAAACGATACTCCCCGTTTTTGACGTGGTACATGTCCGCCTCGACGTGGAAGCATCCTAGCTTTTGCGCGTAGGTGCTTTTCCCGCTACCCGGGAGCCCTCTTATCAGGTACAGCGTCATTCCTTTCCTCCTCCCCTCACTCTATCACTTCCCGCCCGCGCCGTCAAGCCCATCGATTTGTCTAAAAATCAGCTCTGCTATTTGCGGTACAATGCTATTGCCTAAGCATCTAAGTCGGTCCACCCGAGCGGGTATCCCATGAGCCACTCGACCCACGTCGGGTTCAGTTGCCCACCAACTACTTCCCCAAGGTTTCCCTTGCCTCGATCCGTCGTCGAATCCTTGTGCATGAAAACTCTCGGAGTAGGCCACATCCTGACTTGATCCGTCAATGTTATCATGCTTGCACCCGTTTCTTGACATCGCCCAAAGTTCTCTGGAGACTTCGGGCCTTGAGTCGCATTCGCCGCTTGAGGGGTACGCCACAATCCAGATTCGTTCTCTGCGGTGGGGCGCTCCAACATCGGAGGCGCGTATATCTTGCCACTCCGCATCGTACCCGAGCGAGGCAAGGCTCCCGAGTACGGAATCGAGCCCTCGAAAAGCGAGAGCTCCGACGTTCTCCATGATTGCGTAGCGCGGTCGTAGCTCGCCAATGAGGCGGGCATATTCGTACCATAGGCCGGATCGCTCACCCGCCAGCCCAGCGCCTTTACCAGCGACGGAAATATCCTGGCAGGGGAAACCACCTGCGATGATCCAGTCGCCCCACGGCAAAGCGTCTCCTCTAATTTGTCGGATGTCTCCGAGGGGCACTGAATCGGGGAATCGCTTGGCATAGGCCTTGAGGGCATAAGGGTCAACCTCCGAATGGTAGCGCGCATCGAAATGGAGCCCGGCCCATTCGGCTCCTAGGGCAAAACCGCCAATACCGGCGAATAGGTCTAAGAAATACATACTTGATTATCTCACGGATAATATGCTACCGTCAAGCCCATCGCCCCGTTGCCACGAATCTTTCCGCCGCCGCGTCCAGCTCCTCTGCCGAAGCCTCGAGCATGAAGCCTAGCACCTCGTCGTCGAACGGCTCCCCGTGGTCCCGCTTGTCCATCTGGGTAAACCGGTACTCCTCGAGCCGTTGCCGCGCTGTAACCTTGGGCGAGGGGGTCGGGGGCGGGCTAGTCTTCCCCCGGCCGCCCCAGGTGATAGCCTTTTGCTTCCAGTTGCGGACGCGGTTGCCCTTGGCGTCAACCCAGCCCCCCGCCTCGTAATAGGCGAAGAAGCGCTCCGGGTCGATCTGGATGCCCCGCTCCGATACGTATTGCTTTATCTCTTCAAGAGTTGGTCTAGTGAAGGTATGGGTGTGCCTCTTCTCTTGGCCTTTGTCTTGCGATTTGGGAGAGGGATCGAGCGATAGCTCGTCTATATCTGGTTTAGTATCTGTAGATACATATGGTTTAATATCTGGTATAGGTCCTACCGTTTCGGGAAATCCATTTCCCCGTTTGGTAAAATGGAAGTTACTGTTTAGGAAAATGGATTCATCCACAAAGGCATACCATCTGGTCCGGTCATACCCAATCTGATTAAAGTTCCCGGACATGATAACACCCTGAGAGATTAGAGATTCAATTATTCTATAGATTTGTTTCTCGGTCCAAAAGTCGAAAAGCTCCTGGAAAGCCTTGGCGCTATTATAGGTCCATGTTCGCCCCTCGTGAAGGTGTTTGCCGTTGGCCTTATTCTTGGCTATCCAAAAGGTTAGATTATGAATTACGATAGCCTCGTCAACGCCATACTTCTTGGCTATTGCTGAATCAAAAGAATATACCACAAACTACTCCTGGCCGCGATTATCTCGGCAATAAATGGTCAGCCCCGCCGCCTTGGCAAGTTGCCTCATGCTTTCGGTCCCCCTTCCGCCCGGGAACAAAACGCAAGCGTCGGCGTATTCGGCCATAATCTTGTTGCGAATGGGCCCGGCGGCTTTCCCGTGAGTTTTCCAGTCGGGAGGAACGCGCTTTACTGGCAGATTGAGCTTGCGGGCGGTTTGTTCTCCAAAGGCATCGGCCCCGGTTGCTGTCCCGCTCACAACCTCGGTGCATCCAATCTTTTTTAACAGTGATTCAAGGGCTATTGCGTCTTCATCGGCCGGTTTGAAGTCTCGCCCGCCAGCGACAATAACTTTCATAATCTAAAAGCCCTCTCGAGCACCGAAACATGGTATGCGTTAACATATCCATAAGTTTCATCGTCGGCCTGGCGAATCTCAAGCCCCGCCTCTCGGCTAAGAAGGGAGGCTTCCTTGCCAAGAATCCTTGCCTCCGAGACAGTAACCCTCTCTCCGTTTCTGGCGGCGTATGCCCGGATAGTAAAGTAATCTTGTTCAATCTGCGGTATTGCTCTCGGAGCAACAAGAAGCGGAGTCATTTGCTTGAACATCTCCTGGACAAGTGCCCGCCCAAACTCGGCCAAATCTGCCCGGGTTACATAATCGGGAACTTCCTTGTTTTGAGGAGGAACCTCCTTGTCCCGTGGAGGCTGAACAAAGTTTTTCTTCCGGAGCTCTGCCATTATTGCAAACGATTCGCGTTCATCGAAGTCAGTCTTTTTGCCCTTAGCAAACTTTGTCGGGAACATTTCCCTGGCCTTAATTCTCACTCGTTCAGAGGAAATGCCAGCCGCGTCCGCAATCTCTCTCGTAGTCATGTCTAAACGCTCCAAAAATAAAAAGCGCCCGGTGAGTCCCCCGGCCATCGGGTTTGGGGTGCGTGGCCCCTGGACTCACCTTGCGCTCTTGCTAGTATATCATCCCCGCCGGGATGCTGTCAAGTAGGGTGGCGCCCGCTTGACCCTTAAAATGTACTGCAAAACAAAAACGCCGACTAGGTGCCCATCCCGATCAGCTCTTCGACAAACTCCTCGAGCTCGTCCAGCCGGTCCGCCTTCGACAGCTCCAGAATCCTCCGAAGATCATCTTGTGAGTATTTGACCTGCCGCGACCTGGCCGCCTTGAGGTATTCATACTTTGGGTGATCCGCCATGTATTCGGCATACGCCGTGCAATCCCGGTTGTGAAACCTGATATGTTCCCCGGCCGTCTGGGCGTGGGCGTTGGCCGGGTGGAACCGGAGCGCCCCCGAGCCGCCGACCGCGAAGAAGTGCGAGCATTGTAAGTTATCCACCCCGCAAGAAGTGATACAAAAGCCATCGCGGCGAACGATGGCGGCGTTAAAGATGGGCTGAACCTTAGCGGGGGTCAGCTTGGGCTTGTGTTTCTTGGGCGTCTTGGGGAACTTTAATCCGTCGGCCATTGTTCATCCTTGTCGGGAGCGGGTTCCCGCTTCTTACTTCGCCAGGCCCGGGCGCTCTGGCACCACGGGCAATCGCCATGAGGGCGGCAAGATTGATCGAAGCGCTCCGAGCGGTAGTAGGGCTTGCGATGCTCCTTGCCGGAGGCGATGGCTTTATCGAGGCTCACGCTTCCTCCCTCGCCCCGCCATAGACTCGCTTCGGGACGCCCTCGATATACTCCGTAAGCCATAGCCCGTTAAGGTCGGCCCACGCATGGACAAACTCTATCAGGCTAGCCGCTTCGGCCGAGGACGCTACCGCCTCGCTTTGCGGCTCGAGTGTCTTGGTTATCGGGTTGACGATGGGATTGCCCTCGGCGTCATGCTCCGGGGGCCAGTGTCCATCCTTCATCGCCATCAGTTTCAGTGCCCGGCCGATTTGCTCGGGCGAGTATTCTATTTTGTCGTTCGAGAGTTGTTCGGCTATATCTTCGTAGTGGCCGTGTGAATGGCTATTCTGCGAGCGATAGCCGGTAGACCGAGCCTTGCGCGGGGTGGACAATTCCACGTCGAGCAAGTTGGGCGATTTTGAAAGAAGCTCCCGATACTCTGCCTCACGTTCGACCGGTATACTAAAAGACACTATGCGCGGTGAGCCGGTGTGAAGGCGGAGAGCGTTCGGGAGCTTGAGTTTCATATTGCTACATCAGAAAGGAATTTCATCCTTGAACCCATCCGGCGCGGCCGCTCTTGGCGGAGCATTTGGGATGCTCGACGGGGGAGGGGTGTGCGCCGCGTCCTTGTTGCCGCCGCCGAGGAGCTGGATTTCGTTGGCGTCCACCTTGGTCTTGTAGTGCTTCTGGCCGTCCTTCTCCCAGGTGTCGGTGTACGCCTCGCCCGTGACGGCAACCTGCTTGCCCTTGACGAGATACTGCGCGACAGACTCGCCCCGCTTGCCGAACATGGTGCAGTCCCAGTAGCTCGGCTCGTCAACCCACTGGTCGCCCTTCTTGACTCGCTTCGAGGTGGCGACGGAGAAACCGAGGATCGGCGTACCGGCCCCGGAGTACTTGAGCTCGGCGTCTCTGGTGAGCCCGCCGACAATCACAATGCTAACCACTAGCGTCCTCCTTGAGAGAGTGTATCACAAATCAAAAACAGTTTCAAGATAGCGCCCGGACTCTGGCTTCTAGTGCGTCCAACTCGGCCAGGAACTTGATCACGCCCTCGCGCACTTCGTCAAGTGGAAGCTCCGAGGCCGGGTATCGTCTCACGAAAAGCCAGAGCGATTCGGGTAGGCGCGGATCGAAGGAAGCGAAGTCCCACCACTGGCGGCCATAGACGAGGCACCCCCCGGCCATTTGTAGGATATAGTCGCGCTTGACTTTGCCCTCGAGGACCGTCTCGAGATGGGTTGCCGTGTTGGGGCACTTGATCTCGAGCCCCCCCTCGTCGCCGATCAGCCCGTCGGGGGAGCAACCAAATCCCTTGATGGTGGGATGCTCGCGCCCGCCGTCTTCGAGGACAAGTAGCCCCGTCTTGATTTCGTAGGCCGAGCGGGCTAGTGGTTCGTTGTCGATCCCCCATTGCATCTCGGGGCTAGTCCAGTGCTCGGCGTATTTACCCGTGAGACGCTCGCAGAGGAGTTCGTGCATGTAGTTTTTGCGCGAGGCCGACGGGGCGCCGTTTCTCCCCTCGGCCAACACGTCGCCGAGCCGGGAGCACCCGACCCGGCCGACGCGCGACAGTCTCCACTCCTCGCTACGCTGATCCATTGGCAAGCGCCTTCTTCCTCTCGTCCTTCGCCTTGGTCAGCGCGGCTTGCGCCTGTGCGTTGCCCTTGTAGGCGGTCCAGGCTTCCCCGAAGTTCTTTTGCAGCTCTTCCATACTGGCGGCGGAGGAGATATAGCCCTCCCACTGCATCAGCGTATCGTCAGCCCCCGCGCCGATGTACTTGGTCCCATCCCACTCGCCCGCATAGATGGCCGCCGCGACCCCGAGGAACTTGAGCGCCACAGAGAGCGCGTCAGTCGTCGCCATCTTGAAAGCCTCGTCCGAGTTGTAGGGGCCGTTTTTCTCCTTTGCAACGAGCATCGACCCGCCAGTGCCGGGGATAGCCTCGCTCCATCCCTCGGCGGTCCTTACGTAGACCGAGACGTTGACGAAGGCCATCACCTCATCGCCCGCGCCCTTCTCGGTCCACTGCCTATCGATGGTGTAGCGCCACCCCGAGCCGCACGGGCCGAAAGCCTCCGTCATGGCCTTGTAGCGCCACTGGGGATTGATGTCGCTCTTTCCCTTGAGCCTCCCAGCCGCGATGGTTTTGAGCGCTTCGGCGGGCGGGCGGGAAAGCTTGTTGTAAAGTTCCAGGTTGTCCATTTGTCCTCCTGGTAGCATAATATCCCAAGCTGAAAATTTAGTCAATGGGGGCTTGACGGGGTATCCCGAAAAGTTGTAGTATTTTGCCTATAGACAGGAGGCGCAGTCGTGATTGAGCCCAGTGCAGAGGAAATAGATCTGGCCACGCGGTTATATGATGCCGTAATGTATGAAGAACACTTCAATCGCATTAGTCTTGCCGAGAGTCTTGCCGAATACCGCGCCCAGGTCGAGGCGCCCCTCCTCGCTCGCATAGCCGAACTGAATAAGTCGGCTCCGTTTATTCGTCGGGCAGCTGAAATCGCCATCGCAATGGTAGATGCGTTTGAGTCAGGATATTCACAAGGCCATAACGACACCGTGGAGGGATGTGTCCGCGACGTGGGCGAGGCGTTTTACGACTACCTCACCTATCTTGCGAAGAAGCCTCTTGACACTCCCCAGGGAAACTGATATAGTCAAACCATCCCACTAGGGATAGGCCAATAGGCCACGGCGCGACTCTGGCGCAAACGGGAGGGGCAGGGTGGGCGGATCGAGGAAGCGGGGCCAAGCAGTCGGGGACATGACCGGCGTAGAAAACCGGTGCCCGTGGGAGGGTCGAGCCTCTCCGCTTCCATACAGGCGTAGCCGAGGGTGGATCCTTGGCAGTAATAACGTTACGACGCTACGCCAAGCCCGCAACTCCCCGATGCATGAAACGGGGCGCTGGGATCGAATCCCTAAAGGCTCGCCCGATTGCGGTTATCCTCGCGCAGAGCGAGAGTACAGCCCGCATGGACGCCACGGAAGCCTGCGACTCCCCGGCGCATTGTCCGGGGGCTTGGGGGCAGGCCAGCGGGAAAGCGCGCCAAGTACCGCCGGGGCTCATGGTGCGCGGGATCATGCCCCGCCGCCTCCATTGGAGGATATGATGACGAAGGTTGATGCGGCCAGGAAGATTCTCGAGCAAGGGCATTGTGTAGGCATTAGGTGCTACGAGTGCGGCGTTGGTTCTGCATCCAAGTGTACGTTCAGGCGTGGCGACGGTCACATTCCTGCTGGTGGGGTAGACGATACCTCCCGCGCCAAGCTCGAGGCGGCTATCCGTGGTGATGCCTATAGCGCCCCCCTCCTGCACGCGGCCATCGGCAGGGTTGTAGACGCCAAGAGGTCCGCCTCGGCCTTCACTCCTGGCACTCGGGTGGTTCGCGGGCCGGATTGGAAGTGGGGCGATCAGGACGGCGGTGGGGCTGGGACGGTCGAAGGACCCTCGAGTAGCGGGTGGGTGTGCGTTAAGTGGGATTCGGGTAAAAGATACACCTACCGTGTCGGCGCCCATGGCAAGATGGACCTGGGGATTGTTGCTTCGCCGGAAGAAAATGCCGCTCATAAAATATTGGGAAGCCTTGGGCTGGTTGTGGGCAATGTTCTATGGCGTGACGGCGCCAGTGGCAAGAAGCATCTGCGGATTGTTGATAAGGCGGTGGAAAGTGCCGCCGGTAAAATCTCGGAGACGCCCGTTCAAACTGTATCCGATGGCCCTTGGGGCCCGGTATCCATCGAGTTCTCACCCGCCGAATATTTGTTGCCGCCCAGACCGTTTGTGCGTGGATATGTTCCGGGGCCGGTCCGGCGATACAGTTTTACTGTAGTGATGTCTTCTTCCCTTGTCGATCAAGAGCGGGATATATACGCCCGACTCATTTCGGATATTTTCTAGGAGGACCAAGTGAAGTTCATCGACAAGCTGCGCAAGATGGCCGACGAGACCATGGAGGCCGCCCAGTGGCCTTTCCGCAAGCGTGCCATTTACCGCGCCTTCGACTCGGCCATTGACGGCGCCGAATCCAAGCGTATCTCCGTGGAGACCGCCATCCTCGACAAGCAGCGCGAGCTGACCAAGTGCAAGGACGAGGAGTCCGCCAAGCGCATCGTGGGGCAGATTGTGACCCTTCGCCTAGAGCTTCGTGCGGCCGAGGACATTGCCGCCGTCGCCAAGGCGGAGAAGGACAAGCTCGACGAGGACGTGGAGGAGTAAGCTCCACTAGCGACGCCCCGGCGCGTAATCCGGGGCAGTCTTTGGAGAGGAGGGTCTAATGAACTGGGAAGTTGGAACTAAAGTACGTGTTATTGACGATTTGCTCGAAGCCTACAATATAGGCGACAATTCAGATGATCGCGTGCATGAAATAAATCCTGGCATGCGCGCTCTTGCCGGTGCGTCCGGGGTAGTGTGCAAGGAGGATAACCACGATCCGCGCGTACGGTTTGAATCGGGCGAGCGATACTATTTCCCCGATGAGGCCCTTGTAAGAATCTAGCCATCGTAGCTCAACAGGTAGAGCCGTCGCCTTGTAAACGACAGGCAGGGCGTTCGAGTCGCCCCGATGGCTTGCCAGATTAGTATAACGGTAGTACGCTCGGCCCGTAACCGAGAGGCCCCGGTTCGACTCCGGGTTTTGGCTTGGTTTTTTTAGGAGGTATAGGGTATGAAGAGAATAGGTTTTATTTTCCTGGCGGCCATTCTTGCGATTGGCCTTTTCGCGGGGTGTGGGGTTAAGTTTGCCAGTGATGCATCTATCGCTCGCAGCAACCTCGAGGTCGCGGAGCAGAACTTCGAAGTCTACCGCAGGGTGGTTTTTTACAATGGCATCACGGGAGAGTACATCCTTACCATCGAGGGGATGCTTGCTATTGTGGTCGATTCCGACGGCGACCTTGTGGTTACCGTCAAGACCGAAAACGGGCAGTATTTGAAACACTACCTCGGGCTGTCTGACAATGTGACCTACTTCTCGGAGGCGCTTGCTCCCAGCGCGGTTTCCACCAGACAATACAAGGTCATCTTTAAGCCCGTGTCGATCATTCCCACGGTCGAGATCAGGTAAAGACAAGCTAGTTGCGCTCCTGCGGCCCCAGTATCCAGGCCAACAAGCGGGAGCGCCACCTTGCCGGAAGGGGTGTAAAATGCCCGGCTTATTTTGTACAGGAGGCCCTCAGTGGGTTTTGTAGATAATAGAAGTAAGTTGCCCTGTCATGACCCGGATAAAGAGAAGTTTGCTTTCGTATCCATTTATGGGGATGCTTCCGGATATGAGGTTTACGTAAGCGGTAGGGCTGTTTATGGAATGTGTGGCTCCAGGAGCCTGGGGCGGGCGCTTCACCATGCTCTAGTCGTTGCCGCCGCCATGGACGGGCAGGATCACGATTTCGGAGGCATCGAAGACGGCTGTTTGACTCTATTCCCCATAGGCCCCATGCGGTTTACCACTAGGGTTGCTGTGTGGGTTCACAGGATGCGGAAAATGGTGGCGATAGCTATAAGCACGGCGACTTTCCCAGTCAGAATGCTTTTAGGCAGGGGGAGGCATTACATTTTCCAGAAGAAGAAAGCCAAGTAGGCGGGGAGGATTCATGAACCCCTGCCCATACTGCCCGAGCAATGCGTCAGTATCATCCGAGCGTCCAACAAAAGACGGACTATGGATTCGTAGGTATCGATGCAACCATTGCGGGCGAGACCATACTATAATAGCTACCAGCAAGGCGACCTGGCGCTAACCCTTGCGCGCTGAAAATGCCCGGCTTATTTATTTGGGGATATAGTCAAAACGTATATAGGGTAGCTGTAAAAAGATCAGCAAACAATATATAATCAGGTTACTATGTTTGCAAAAGGACAGTCGGGGAACCCTTCGGGGCGGCCCAAGATGCCCGACGAGCTCCGGAGAAAGCTCCGCGACGGAGCCGCCGAGGCCGTCGATCTGTGGCGAGAGATTATCGCCGATGAAGGCGCGGCGAAGAGGGACCGGATAAAGGCCGGGGAGCTTTGTTGCGCGTATGCCTACGGTAAGCCGGTCCAGGCGGTCGAGCTTGGCGACGGAGACGGAAACCCGCTCGGGCCGGTGCTGGTCAATGTGAAGTTCGAGAAGACTGGGGAGTAATGCCCGAGATAACCTTCCCTGACAAGTTCCGCCCCCTGTTTGACTACACGGGGCGGTATTTGGTTTTCTACGGGGGGCGGGGTAGCGGGAAATCCCATAGTGTAGCCAAGTGGCTTATACTAGAGGCCATGCAACGGCGCCACCGAATACTTTGTTGCCGAGAATACCAAAACTCCATATCAGACTCGGTTCTAAAGCTACTCTCGGATCAGATTGAAGAGATGGGGTTTGTTGACAAGTTTATCATAACGAAAGCGGATATTCGTTGTATAAACGGAAGTCAATTTATGTTCAAGGGGCTCCATGCCAACTCGAATGAGATCAAGTCTACCGAGGGGGTAACGATTTGCTATGTTGAGGAGGCCCAGGCGGTTTGCGAGGAGTCTTGGGACGTGCTTATCCCGACAGTGCGGGCACCCGGGAGCCGGTTTGTAATTAACTTCAACCCCCACAGGTTGAGCGACTCGACCTATAGGCGATTTATCATCGAGGGACGCGAGGATTGCCTGACCGTCAAGGTTAACTGGTACGACAACCCTTTTTTCCCCGACGTTCTGCGGGCCGATATGGAGCACGACCGGGCGCACGATATGGCTAAATACGCCTGGATATGGGAGGGCGACCCCCTGGTCATAACCGAGGCCCAGGTCTTCAACGGCAAGTTTATAGTCGATTCGTTCGAGACCCCGAAAGTGGATAGGTTTTTCTTCGGGGCAGATTTTGGCTATGCGCGAGACCCCTCCACGCTTATTCGATGCTTTATATTAGATAATAGACTATATATCGACCATGAAATATATGGCGCTGGTATTGAAATAGACGAACTGCCCAGGCTGTACGACACCATGCCCGAGTCGAGGAAGTGGTCCATCCAGGCCGACTCGGCGCGGCCCGAGACGATCAGCTTTATACGCCGGGCGGGATTTAACATCGAAGGCGTCAAAAAGTGGCCCGGATCAGTCGAGGATGGTATAGCCTATCTCCGGTCCTTTGATAAGATCGTCATTCATGCGCGATGCAAGCATACCATCGAGGAGTTTTCCCTGTATTCCTACAAACAGGATAAAATCTCGGGTGAAATACTACCTATAGCTCTGGACTCGAACAACCACGCCATAGATGCGATACGCTACGCTATGACTCCCTACATTAAGGGCAACTCGTTCGCCTTTTTCTGAAAATCGCATCTTTTTTGCTTTTTCCTCTTGACAGCCTACAATATAGGGCTATAATGTAAGTATGAGATGCGGGAGCGATAAGGCTCCGGTCTCCGGGAGGACGAGATGGACAAGATCAATGGCAAGGACATCGCCCGCGAGCTGGACATGTATGGCGATCCTATCGATCCCCAGGGTACCTACGTCGTTGACCATATCAACGGCTTCGGCGAGCCCGAGTACGTGACCGCCGAGGCGTGGAACAATTCCAGTCCCGCGGCGGCCCCCGTTATCACCGAAGACAATCCCTTCCGGTATCTCTTCTAGTGGAGGGGCCTTCGGGCCCCCTCTAATGCGGCAAGCCGGTCCCAAGCCCGGCGGAAGACGCAGAGGGGAGGGGGAGCGATGGACGGAACAAAGCACACGCTGGAGCCGTGGGAGCTGATAGGATACTCAATCTATGGCGGGGACAAATCATACATCTGTTACCTCGAAGATATGGGAGACGATGATGCCCGCCGTATCATCGCCTGCGTAAACCATTGCGCGGGCATCTCGACGGAGGCGCTCGAGTCGGGCCCCAGCGCCGCGGAGCTCGCCGCCCACTACCCGGACCCGGAGGAGGCTTCGATGCTCAAGTCGCGGGTCAACGCGCTCCAGGACTCGCTTGACTACATGACGGAGAGGGCCCACAAGGCCGAGGCGCAGAGGGATGCGCTACTGGCGGCGGCCGACGCCATTATTGCCGAGGTTGAGGGGGGCAGGCCCGCCGAGACCCTCGAAACCCCCTACGCCCCGAAGGCCACCCGCTACGACTGGAGCAAGGCACCGGAGTGGGCCAAGTTTGCGGCCACCGATTTGGACGGGAAGGTTACCTGTTGGGAGGGGCAACCCATCCCGTCAATGTTCGACCAAATGTGGAAACACGGCGGTTCGGGGAGGCAGTGGCTCCCCGCCCACGGATGGGACACCGGCGCGCCCTGCCCTGACTGGCTTGACTCCCTCGAGGCCCGGCCGTGATCGGCGACCTGATCTTCTGGGGCCTCCAGACAGTCTTCTGGGGCGGGCTGGCTATCTATGGCCTGTCCCGGGTGGTCGGGTATCACGTCATCATCCGCAAGCCTTGACATTGGCGGGGCTTTCGGGTAGACTGTAGCGAGGAGGAGACATGGCAAACGTACTGCTTTCTCTCGCGGCTTTCGTAGTCGTCGGCGGGGCGGCCCTTGTGCTCGCGGCGGTCTGGCATGGGATGCGGGCCATCGGCAAGGCGAGCAAGCTTGAGGCCGAGGCGATGGAGGAGGAGTGCCGGGGCATTCCCGACCCGGCGCGGCTGTACCTCGAGGAGCTTTTTGCCCGGCTGGACACTGATGCCCGGATCGACGACGAGACGGCGGCCAGGGCGCGGGCGGGGCTGATGCGGGAGCTTGCGGCTTTTCTTCCGTACAGTCGCGACAACTGCCCCAATCTTTCATACCCGTTTGTCTGGGAAGACTCCCCCGAGGGGGTAGACTTCTGGGCGAATCTTTACGATCTAGGCTACTAGGAGGGTACATGAAGCTTATCGAGTCCGAAAAACCCGACGGCTTCGAGCCGTTTAACATCACGCTCCGGCTTGAGACGCCCGAGGAAGCGCGGCTGCTGTGGCACGTATTTAATCACGCCCACCTACGCAGTGCGATTTTTGGACCGCGTTATCGCAGCCTCAATAGTTGTGAACCTGTGGCCGAAACCTTTTCTGGAGATGATGGTGTAGTCAAGGACTTTATCGCTTCCCGCGTCTCTATCTAAGTCTCCTTGACACAAGCCCTCCCCTTCGGGTATAATGCTCGGAGCGGAGGGCTTATCATTGGACGTAGCAAGATTCGACTTTGACTATAGCGAGCGCAAGCAGTTTTGTTTCGGGCTGTTTTCGGACATACACCTAGATTCACCGGGGCACGAGCGGAAACACTTCGAGGCCGACGTGGAGGCCGTCATAGCCAAGGGCGGGCGGCTGTTGTTTAATGGCGACTTGTATGATGCCATTATGCCCACCGACCGCAAGAGGTATTCGCGCGCGGGGGATATCAAGCAGGGCGATGCACAGGTAAACGAGCTTGTAGAGCTCGGTGTCAAGAGGCTGGGCAAGTATGCAGATTACATCGACTATCTCGGCTTCGGCAACCACGAGGCATCTATTGTCAAGTACAACAACACCGACATTTTGGCATTGCTCGCTTTCGCGCTCAAGGAGAAGCGGTCGCCAGGGCTGCCCCCGATTAAGCGCGGGGGCTATGTTGGGTTTATCAATCTTGTCTTCTCCGACAACGGCAGTCGCGTCCGAAGGTTCGTGATTTACAGAGACCACGGCAAGGGGGCTAATAGTCCTGTCACTCATGGCATCCTTGCATTTAGCCGGGCGTTTACTACATTCAACTGCGACATGGCTTGGTTCGGGCACTCTCACAATAGTCTGGTTGATGATACTTTCCACAATATCGGCATTTCGGCACAGGGCAACTTTTACCGCAAGAAGAAGTTCGGAGTCATCACGGCGGGCTATCAAAAATGCTTTACGCCGACTATCTATGACGAGTCGCACTTCTACAAGAACAATTTCCCCGAGGAAAGATTTTACGGCCCCACTTCTACGGGCATGAAGACGCTCACGATTGATATTGTGGATAACAAGCTTATCCCAAAAGTAATCTGATGCAGCGCGGGGGAAAGTATCCTGACCATCCCGATTGGACCGCCGACGTTTGCGAGCGATGCGGGGCCTCCTTGGGATGGCTTACCGAGACGGGGCGGATTGGATTATTCCACGATCCTTGCATGAGCGGAGGCGTTGTGGTGGCTGATCGAGATGCTGACAATGACCCGACCCAGGGCCGCAAGTTTGACGGCGACAAGCTCCGCTATGATCTTGTCCCGTGGGAGCCGATGAACGACGTTGCCGCCGTGTTGACGCACGGGGCGAAGAAGTACGCTCCCGAAAATTGGAAGTACGTGAGGGGTGCGCGCTGGCGATACCTTGCGGCGGCCTTCCGGCATCTTGTGGCACGGGCTACCGGGGAGAAAGCCGATCCAGAGACGGGGCTCCCGCATACGGCACACGCCATTTGTTGCCTGCTGTTTTTGGGGTGGTTTGACAAGCACGAGGAGGTAGTCGATTGAGGGTATTCGTCTCCGGCCCCATCTCGGGCAAAGCCAACCACAACAAGGATGCCTTTTGCCATGCCGCGTATATTATCCGCCAAAGGGGATATATTGCGATTATCCCCCATGAGGTAAAGCCCTACAAGCCGCAGTACACCTGGCGGGACTACATGCGGGCTTGCATCTCGGCGCTGTGCCCGGCGGATCGGGTAGTCTTTCTGCCGGGGTGGTGGCGCTCCAAGGGGGCATTGACGGAGCGGGTGCTTTGCTGTATACTCGGGATACAGAGGGACAAGGAGCTGGAAAAGCTGGTGAGGAGGTAGCATGGCCGTCTACGTTGTCGGGCTTGTTTTGTTCGTGGTGCTTCTTGGTCTGATTTACGCAATCTCGCGGTGGGGCAAGTGAACTTCGCCGACATTGTTGCCATGGGACTGATCCTGGCTTGCATTGCTGGTGCGCTGATGATCGAGGAGGACGAATGACTTGCGCAAGGTGTCGCTTTTCCGACAAGAGCGGATTCGAGTGCCGCTTCTACCCGCCCCGCTACGTTGAGACGGTCATCCTCCCGAAACAAGCCGTCTACGGGCCGACGCTCCCCACGGAGTGGTGCGGCCAGTTCGAGGCCCGCGAGGAGTCTGCCGAGATTGTCGCCGAGGTCGAGAAGCGAGGGCCGGGGCGTCCGCGCAAGTCGTGAGATGGCTACGCTTGCTGATCGAGGTTATCATCGCGGAGATACGCGCGAGGAGGCTCTATAAATGATGGCATGGGCGCACGAGTGGAAGGCCCGCGAGCTGGACCTCGGCGACGAGGTGGCCATGTCGGAGGTTGTCTTCAAATCTCGCGCGATGGGGATCGAGGAGATACTTTTCGACTTCGAGAAGTACCTAGCGGCGTGTGGTTTTCTGCTGGACGGGGTGCACCTGGACCTCGTGGAGAACGAGCCAGCCGAGAGCGAAGGAGAGGAGGGAGAGGCATGATTTATCTTCTGTTGGGTGGGATTGCGGCGGGGGTTCTGGCGGCGGTGTTTTTCAAGATTGCCGACGACTCGTGCAATGATTTTGCCCCGGCGCTTACGGGATTGTTGCTTACCTTTGTAGCTACTGGCGCGTTGGTTTGTTCGGCTTTTGCTGGCTATGGATTGTATGCCGCCAAGTACAAGGTAAACATTATCAACCGCGAGTATGGTACCGAGTACACCCGCGAGGAGATTTTCTACGCTAGCGACGTGATCGACACCATCCGGGAGCTTGACCGGAAGCGTGTGGAGATTAACGGGGATTTGTTCAAGAAGGAATAGGAGGTTACGTGTACGCGATTAGAATAACCGGGCATGGCTCGGTTGGCTACCTGAAAGGCCACGACGGCATGGTTGTGGCCTCGGAAGACTACGGGACTATTCGGATTCAAGCGCTTGACTTCGCAAACCAGAGCGAGGACGTGCTTGATATTGTTTACCTGGCGGGGGCTCCTGGCGACACTGAAACGGTTGTGGAAAACATTCCCGTGGTTGCCCGGGAGCCTGAAAAGAAAACCCTGTTTGACTGGATGGGTGAAATCCGTCTCGGGGGAATTATTGTTTATGCGTCGATGATATTTTGCGCTGTTTGGGTGCCTTACGTTTTGATTTTGCTGGCGAGGTTCCTTAGCCGCTAGGGCATCTAGCCCCATCGCAAGAGGCCCGCTATGCTATCCCTTGACACTAGCGCAAGGAGAAAAGCATGGCGGGTCTTTCCGTTTCGGTACTTGAGGCGCTTCGGGCGCAGTACGTCCACGAACGCCACAATTCGCATAAGTACACGGCCCGGGCTTGCTGGGCTAATTATTACGGGCTCCTCAATATCGAGGAGTTTTTCAAAAAGCAGGCTTCCGATGAGTCGGGCCACGCGGACAAAATCTATGCCTACATAACCGATCGGGGCGAGAGAATATCCCACGCGCTCCCCGGCGTTGACGAGGTATTCGGCGAGTCGGCGCTTGACGTGTTCCGGTCGGCGTTCGAGCTCGAGGTTGCTACCACCGAAAAGCTCAAGGCTATTTATTCTCTGGCGCAGTCCGAGGGAGACTTCCTCACGGCGGGCTGGCTCTTGACCGGGCTCCTCGCCGAGCAAGTCGAGGAAGAGGATACCTTCCAGACGATCCTTGACCATCTGCGGATGCGGCTCAACGAGACCGAGGCCACCGAGTTTGCCCGTGACGCCGCTATGATGGCCGCCGAGCCTGGCGCTGCGCTCCACGATCTTGACCACTGGATTAAGGATACGTATCTTGGCTAAGAATCCGAATTGGACTATATGGAAGGCGGCAGGCGAGGCCATCGGGAAAATAGCCCAAGCCTTCAAGCCCGCGTGGTCCTATGCTCCAAAGCGGACCACACAGCAGTACCTCGAGGCGTTCCACACCTCGCCGAGACTCGACGCGCTCCACGTCCTCGCCTCGGATGTCGCGTCAACTCCGGTCAAGGCTTTCGACAAGCGCAAATATAAACTTGATCCGAAAAACGCCGAGCCTGTCGAGCACCGAATCCTCGAAGTCCTCGATAATCCCATGCCCGACCATCCCGAGATTGACGGGTACGCCCTGGCGTATGCAACCGTCGTCTACCGGAGGGTGGCGGGCGAGGCGTTTTGGGTTATCGAGCGCGACCGCCGGGGACTCCCGGCCGGGCTGTACATTGTCCCCCCGACGTGGGTTATGTCGACGCCTTCGACGGGGATGCCTTATTATCTCATCCAGCCCATGGGCAACACTTCCCACGCCCCACTACACGTTGACCCCTCCGATGTCGTGTGGTTCAAGGATGCGGATGTTGTCAATCCCTACGGGCGCGGGCGCGGGCGCGATGAGGCAATCGGCGACGAGATAGAGTCCGACGAACTCGCGGGCAAGTACGGGAAAAACTACTTCTATAACGATGCCACCCCGCCCCTGCTTATTTCCGTCCCGAACATTACGCAGGACGACGCCGACAAGTTCAAGGAGTCCTGGATTCAGCGCTTCGGCGGTTGGATCCGCGCGCGTACTCCCGCCATTCTCCGTGGCGACAATATCAAGGTCGAAAAGCTCGGCGACTCTGCGCGGGAAATGGATTTCGTCGAGTCCCGCAGGTTCCTGCGCGATATTTGTAATCAGCATTTCAGCCTCCCCCCCGAGATGATGGGCATTCTCGAAAACTCCAACCGGAGCACGATCGACTCGGCCTATTATCTCTGGACGAAAAATACTGTCTCAAAAGAGCTGGCCCGATACTACTCCTCCATCAATCGCCAGCTTGTACCGCGGTTCGGGGACGACATTATCCTCGTGCCGGATAATCCAGTACCCGAGGACAAGGCGACCCAGTGGGCGCAAATGAAAGAGGCCGTCGCGTCTGGCCTGGCTACCCGCAACGAGGCGCGCCTGCTTCTCGGGCTGCCCCCTGACGACGTGGCCGGGGATGTCTACCTTCTACCGATGTCGATAGTCGAGCGCAAGGTAGGCGAAGAGGCCCCCGAGCCTCCCGAGCCTCCCGAGCCGGATGATGGCGAGCCTGTTGTTGAGCCGAAGGAGCCCGAGGAGCCCGAGGAACCCGAAGAGCCGCCCGAGCCTGCCGAGAAAGGTGTCGTCAACAAGGCAATGGAGCCCGACCGGGCGAAGGCGTATTGGGACTCGTTCGACGCCAAGGCATCCTCCGGAGAGGAGGCTTTCAAGGCGGCCGTCAAGAAGTACGCGGGCAAGCAGGACGACGAAGCCCGGCGCATCTTCAAGGCCAAGCTCCGGGACGGCCTGTCCTACAATGCCGCGCTTGACGCAATGCTCGCCGAGGTCTACGGCCCCGATGCTGACGCCGTGCTCCGTGATGGACTGGCGCCGTCATGGATGAACTCCATGAAAGACGGCATGGCCCTCGCGTCGGACACCCTCGGAAAACCTATCGCCTTCGACTTGCTCAACCCGACCTTTATCAAGTGGATCGGCGATAACGGGCTCTCGCGCGCGAAGCTAGTAAATGCCACCTCGTCCAAGGCTGTGCGCAAGACTCTGCAAGAGGGTATCGAGGCTGGCGAGGGGATCAACAAACTCGCCCACCGAATCTCCGAAGTCCAGGGCGACCTTGCCGGATACCGTGCCTCGCGCATCGCCAGGACGGAGACGGCCGCCTCGGTTAACTTCGGCGCGTATGCATCCTACAAGGCGGAGGGCGTCGAGTCGCTGGAGTGGATAGCTACCCGCGACGGACGGACGCGCACCTACGAAAACAGCGACTTCGACCATATCGGAGCAGACGGGGAGATAATCCCCATTGACGGACTATTTTCTATCAGTGGTGAAAATTTACAATATCCCGGAGACTCCGAACATGGGGCCAGCCCCGGGAATACGATAAACTGCCGGTGCAGTGTTGCGCCGGTGGTGAAGCTCGAATAGCAAGACGGCCCGGAGTTACCCGGGCCGCTTGTTTCAAAACGTCAACACTTGTCCGCAAGTGTGGATGGTTTGTTACTCGGGCCGAGCCTCGAGGGAATCGAGCCAGTCAGTGCAGTCATCGCCAGTGTACCAGGCGTGGTCAGGCTCCCAGGTAGCACTAACCCATACTGTCTTATTGCTACCCATCTCGGGGCGATTTGCATACCAGCTGGCTTGACCGTCCCTGTCGGTGGCGGCCCAGTTAGCCCACTCCGGTGCCTTGCTCCAGTCGTAGCGGGGGCTGTCTACCATTGCCAGTGCCTCGCCTCGGGTGAGGGGCTGGGCGTGTTTCCACCGGGATCCATGCTGAGTAATATATCCGTCTTTATATCTCGAAACAACATCTGCTTGGGTGCGAGTGCCGAAAAAATCCCAAATCCAACACAGCGTCGGTTTCTTCGGCCGCCACTCCGGCTCCTCGATTATCGCCAGAAGCGCCTTGGCCTCCGACTCGATCCGCTCCAGCCTTTCCCTTGCTTCACTCTTGTCCATTATTACTCCTGTCGGAAAAGTCGGCACCTATTCCAACAATGCCAACTTTTTGCTACAAACGCGACTACTCTTCCCCTCTCCACGACCTACTACTCGTTACGTGATACTGTCCGCACTCGGGGCACCTGTACTTCCGGAGCGGAATCTTCTTCATGTGGTGCAAGTGGTTATGCCGCTTCGCGTCGTTGACCATCGCCCCGGCCTGTCTCTCGGTTAGTGGGATTTTCGAGCACATTAGTCCCCCCACGGCTCGCGCTGGACCGTTCCCCCGGGCATCTCGTCGTCGGGGATGTATTTGTAGGGGCTAGTGGTTCCATCGAACTTCGGACAGCTCAGACACCACCCCGAATCATTGGGTGGGGCTGCCGATATAACGCGGCGGATTCTTGACTTGTCCATATTGCCTCCTGCCACAATACTAGCACTTTCGCCTCGCCGTGTCAATGGGTATCTATAAGGCAATCTGCCAAAACAGAATAATATCCCCATGCCGCACGATGGATACACGCCCGGGTCGTCCGCGATTGTAGACGGCGGGGGCTTTGTTTCGGATACCTCCTATAACATCGCCGAGCGCTACGCCGCTACCGGTCGGGCTTGGCGGCTGTCTATCCCTCGGACGGTGCTTGCCTCCGATGGGATTTATGCGACCCTATCCTTTATCACACCGGCCGACGACACGAGTTATTATCAGTTCTCGGCTACCTCGAAGAGTGGGCTAGAGGTCGCGGTTACACTTGTCGAGGGTGGGACGTACTCGGGCGGGACCGATGTCTCGGGCGAGCTTTTGCCGTGGCGGTACGACAGGACGCTCGGCGATTCCGGATGCCCCTTTACCGGGATACAAACCGGCGTTTCCCCGACCGCGACTATTACCTCGGCTAATCGAGTAGCCCCTAGTTACATAATGCCCGGGACCGCCCAGGGCAACCAGTCGGCCCCGGCAACCGGAGGCGCGGCCACCTTTGCGACTCTCAAGGCTAACACAAGATACACCCTCAAGATGACGGCTATCGGCGGAGCTGCTACCGTTTCGGCGATTGTCACCGTTGCGACAAATAAACTTTACACGGAGTAATAATGGGAACTACTGCAATAACCCCGAATACCGATCGATTCACGGAGTACCAGGTCGGCATATCGGGCGACCACGCCTATATCCACAAGGGTCGAGGATACGTGGCGGCCGGATCGGCCACGGTCAACACTGGCGCAGAGACGACGCTACTTCTCACCACGCCCGCGAGCTCTTCGGCGTATGTTCACTATCGGCCTTCCACGGTGGCCTCTGTGTCCTCTCCGGTTACAGTAACCCTGTATGAAGCCCCTACCGCTACCGGGGGATCGGCCGGAACGCCGACAAATCGCAACCGCAACTCTGACCGCGCGGCAACCGTTGTGTATAAGTACGGAGCTTCCTATTCATCGGGCGGGACCGTGCTTGATATTTCCTCGGTCGGCTCTGGTGGGAATCCGGTTTCTCGTTCCGGTGGCGCGAGTGGGCAGGACTTGGAGTTTGTCCTCAAGCCCGAAACGACTTACGCAATTCGCATTGTCAATCCGGCGGGCGGGGCGAACTCTACCGTCGTCTGGTCCCTGTTTTGGTATGAGGAAGATTCGGGTATCTAGTGGCATATTTGCGAAACATGGAAAATAGCGAGAGAGGCAAGGCGTGAACGAGACTAAGTTTATCAAGATGGTCCCGAGTATTAAATCGGTGGGCGGCGAGGATTCGCGCGTCCTTCGGTTTATCGGGTCCACGGAAGCCCCTGATAGGTCGGAAGATGTTATCGAAGTTTCCGGCTGGGATGTCGGGAACTACCTAAAAAATCCTGTTGTCCTCTGGGCGCATCGTGCCGACATGCTCCCGGTGGGCCACGCTAAATCGGTCTACATCGACGAGCGCGAAAAAGCTCTTGTCTTTGACGTTGAGTTCCCCTCGGTCCAGATGCTTTCGAGCGACCCCGCCAATCCTTCGGAGCATGCTCTTTTCGTCGATACGGTTTTCCGCATGTGCAAGGCTGGCATCCTTAACGCGGTTTCTGTCGGCTTTAAGGGCGTAGAGGCTTTGGCCCGCGACGATCAGTCCGACAAGCCGACTTACGCGCGGGGGCTCCGGTTCAAAAAGCAGGAACTTCTCGAGCTCTCGATTGTGCCGGTCCCGGCCAATCCCGAGGCTCTTGTTGTTGCGCGGTCCTTCGGGGCCGTCGCCGAGAAAATGTTCGAGGAGAAGAAAGAGGAGAATATCGTGGCCGAAAATATCTCCGAGCTCGAAGCAAAAAAGAAAGAGCTCGAGTCTAGCATTGCCTCGCTCGAGGCGGAGCTGAAAGGTCTTACCGAAGAGAAGGCGAACCGCCGACTCTCGAAAGCGTCCATGGCTCGCATCGAGGCTTGCAACGATCACATGGCTAAGGCGATGGAAGAGCTCAAGGCTCTCGTCTCCGATGGCGTCGTCGAGGACGACACGCCCGCCTCGGATGGCGTCGAGCGCGCCGCCGAAGTTACCACCAAGTCGATTGATCTCTCGGCCTCGGTCGAAGAGATGAACGAATACCTCCGCAATCTTGCGGAAACCTCCAAGGAGTGATTGCACATGAGCGATCAGATTAAGGTGGAGGACCTCATCAATAAGGCCGTCGAGGACAAGATGGCGGAGGTCCAGAAGAAGTACCATATCGACCAGTCTGCCGGTGCCGGTGTCCCCAAGGGCGCCGAGAAGGTCGATGCCTCTATTTCCGCGGCTCGCTACGTCAAGCTCGCGGCTCTTCACGGCGGAGACCTGGACAAGATTTCCAAGTCCGTTGAGAAGATGTATCCCCGTGACGAGTTCCTCAACGCCGAGACCAAGGCCGCGTCCGTGTCCGTTCCTTCCGAGGGCGGCTTCATGGTTCCCGAGGCCCTCGCGTCCGAGCTGATTATGCCTCTCTATAACGGCCTGTCCGTGATGAAGGCTGGCGCTCGCCGTCTCCCCATGCCGAATGGCAACCTTACCGTCCCCCGCATGGACACCGGAGCGACTGTGGCGTACATCGGGGAGAATACCAATGCTGGTAAGACTCAGCAGGTCTTCGGCGATGTCAAGCTCTCCGCCCGCAAGCTCGGGGCCCTCATCCCCGTGTCCAACGATCTCCTCCGTAGCTCCAGCCTCGCGGCCGATATGTTCATCCGCGACGACCTCATCAATCGCATGAGGATCAAGATGGACTACGCGGCTCTCTACGGCACCGGGACCGCTTTCGAGCCCGCTGGCCTTTCCTCGCTCCTCCCTTCTGGGCAGATTCTCGGTTCCAGCTCTACGGCGTTTACCGCGGATATTCCTGGCGAGCTTCTCGGCAAGCTTTGGGGCGCCAACGTCCCCATGGTTTCCCCCGCGTTCTTGATCAACGGCCAGACCTACGCCTACCTTCTCAACCTCAAGACCACGACCGGCGCGTATATCTACCGCGATGAGATGCTCGGCGACAAGACCCTTATCGGTATTCCGTTCATCATCTCCAACCAGGTCTCCTGGACCGACGACTCCACGGACTACGTTGATATCTTCGTCGGCGACTTCTCCGAGTTCCTGATTGGCGAGCAGATGGCTCTTCAGGTTGAGGCTTCCCGCGAGGCGGCCTACTATGATGGCGCGAATACGATCTCTGCCTTCCAGCAGGACCAGACCGTCATCCGGGCGCTCTCCGTGCACGACTTCAACATCCGGCACAGCGTCTCCTTCATCAAGGGCACCTACAAGCTCGCGACGAGCTAAGGTTTAGGGCGGGGGCGGGGTCATGTCCCGCCCCCACATAGCCAGACTTATATAAGGAGTTTTGGAAACATGAAAAGGAAACTGCTTCAGCAGGCCACCTCGCTCAAGTGCGTTGACCCCAACGCCTACAGCGGCACCACGGCCAAGGCTGGCGAGGTTATCGACTGCCAGGGCTATCAGTCCGCTATCGTGTCGATCAACTACGCCGCCGCCTCCGGCACTCCGAGCGCCGCGAGCCTTACTCTCTCGATGGTTGAGGGCGCGACGAGCTCCCCGGCTACCGCGGTCACGATTGCCCCCGCCGTTTCGGCGATTGATTGTCTTACTGCCGGTGTGACCAATTATCACTTCGACCTCCGGCCCTTCAAGCGGTATGTCAAGTTTACCCTGACCCCCGCCTTCACCTCCGGCACGACCCCCGGCATTGTTGCCGCGGCCACTATCACGATGGGCGACAAGAACGTCGAGCCCGTGCCTAGCGCGGTTTCGATTTACGCGAAGTAATCCGGCAGGGGGCTTCGGCCCCCGCCGTTTGGAGGATCGATGCAGACCGAGTATGTCAACAAGATGATTGTCCAGGCACCCAAGAGCAAGACGGAGGAGAAAGATGGCGCTGATAAGTCAAGCACTGACGACGCTGGCCGACGCGAAGTTGATAGCGGGCGTGAGCGGAACGTCAGACGACGCGCTCCTCGAGCTGCTGATAAATAGCGCCTCGGTTTCTATCTCCGGATATTGCAGTCGGGATTTCGGCAGGGCTGATTACACTGAATACATTCCCGCCAGCGGTCGGCAGTCTTTGCAAGTCAAAAACTGGCCGATTGCCTCGGTGTCTTCGGTTAAGGATAACGATGTCACGCTGACGGTCAATGTTGATTATCGACTCGACACACAGGACAAGGCGCAGGGCCAGATTTACCGCGAGCAGGGGTGGGCCGGGAGTTGGTCCGTCCGAGGGATGACTAACGACCCCAACCAGCCGAGGCGCATCCTTACCGTAGCGTACACTGCGGGCTATTATCTCCCCGGCGCTGTCGGGTATGTCGCGGGCGCGGCTGATTCCCTGCCCCTCGATATTTCGATGGTGTGTAATATGATGGTTGCCGAGCGGTATGCGGCAACTAAGCAAAACAGCCATGGCCTCAAGTCGCTCTCCGAGGGTGATCTTTCCTACACCTGGGGAATTGACTCGGCGCAGTACGGCAATCTCTCGGCGGGCATTGCGGACAAATATGCCGTCGTACTTAATCGATTCCGGCGGGCGGTGTTTGCATGATCCTGGGATTTTCGGCGACGATCCAATCTAAGACTTCTACTCGCAACGATGAGGGGATTGACGTTGACACCTGGGCCACGCTCAAGACCGTCTCTTGCAATGTCCAGCCCGCGAGGCTTGACCAGACCGAGCTACAGGCTTTCGGCCTAACCGACATAGCGGCGAACGCGAAGAAAGTCTACTTGCTACGCGACACCTCGATAAATGAAAATCATCGGGCCGTCCTTTGGGATGGCACTTATGAAATACGCGGCATAAACCACTGGAATATCCACACGGTTTTTATTGCCGTGCCGGTACAGGGCGTATGATCGATACCGAAGCCTTTAACGCCTCGGTAGCCGTGGCGATTGACGCTTTTCGCGAGTTTTCCCGCGAGGCCGAGACTAATCTCGACAAAGCTCTCGTCGTGTCGGCGCTTGCTGTCGAGGGAGACGCCAAGAAGCTGGCGCCGGTTGACACGGGGCGGCTTGGGGCTTCGATTACTCATCGGCTCGGGGATGGATTCGCCGAGGTGGGGCTCAATACCGAATATGCTCCCTATCAAGAGTTTGGAACTTCCAATATGCCCGCGCATCCGTTTTTGACTCCGGCATTCGAGGGCAACAAGGAGAAGATAAAAACGTACCTGGCGAATGCGATAAAAAAGGCGGCCGAAAATGCTGGACGTTAAGAAAAAGGTATACGCCGCGCTAAAAGCCGACTCCGCTCTTGTCTCGTTGCTCGGTTCGGACGCGAAAATCCAGTTTTACTACCCGAATAGCTTTGCGGCGCTCCCGGTTGTAACATACCAAGAGCTTAATCAGGCCGACGAAAACCAAGGATACTGGGACAACTCCCCGAACTCTGTAGAGTCAACTATTCAGGTGGATGTTTGGGTATCTAGTGGCACCACGACAGATGTAGTAAAAAGAATTGACGCGGTTATGCACGGGCTCTTGTTTAATACGGACTTCTCGGAAGACCTATATGAGCCGGACACCAAAATACAACACCGCGTCTTGCGGTATCGCCGATCTTTTACGGCGGATGATTTGGACTAAGGAGGCCAGATAAATGGCTATTGCACAGAGACCGGTGATCGGCCTCAAAGATGTAAAGTATGCGCTCCTCACCGAGTCGAGCGACGTGGTGGGCGGGACTCCGACTTGGGGGACGCTCTATTCGCTTTCCAACGCTATCGAGCTTTCCTTTGACCGTGGATCTTCGGCGGCTACCCTGTTCGCCGACGACGGCCCCGCGTTCACCGCCGAGACCATCGGCGAGATGAATGTTAGCTTCAACATCGCCGATATTCTCCCCGAGCATGTCGCGCGTCTTCTTGGTCATACCTACTCCAATGGTCAGATCGTCGAGAATAGCTCCGACCAGTCCCCCTACATCGCGCTCGGCGGAAAGATTCTCCGCTCTGGCACCGAAAGTGGGAACGCGGTTTACGAGTACTTCTGGCTCTACAAGCTCCGGCTTACCAAGCCTGCCGCGAACGCCAAGACCAAGGGCGCGACGATTGAGTACCAGACCCCCTCGATGGAAGGTCGCGTTGTCCAGCTCACCTCTACGGGCAACTACCGGACCCGCATGAGGACCGACGACGAGAACGCCAACGCCACCACGCTTGCGAACTTCTTCAACCAGGTCACTCTCCCCTCCGCCGATGTCAACGCGCTTTCCGTCGCCATCGCCGAGGGCACCGCTGGCAACGCTGGCAAGATCGAGTTCGCCTTCTCCAAGACCGGCGGCGGGAACTTCATCCTTAACGCCTCCACGGTTACCACCTCGAATATCGTAGTCGGCACGTCCTCGGGTATCCGGGCTGGATCTCTGTCCACTCCGTCCACGACCCCTGCGGCTACCCAGGTTATCTATTTCACCCCGACCGTTGCCTTCTCCTCGACTAACGATGTCGCGGCTACCGTGACGCCGAATGTCAAGGACAATAACAACGTCGCTTGCACTCTCAATACGGATGTAATCACCATCGCTTAGTTAAAAATACCCTCCTCCCCGCCCCCGGAGCTTCCTCCCTCCGGGGGTTTTTCTTTGGGTATCTAGTTGACTCGTTTATATTCGGGGATAATGCTTTCGGAGGGTATATGGGAACGGATAATATCTCCAAGCGCAAGATTCCAGTCATGCTGGATAAAGAGCGCCATCTTTTTTACTCGATGGGCGGACTGATTTTCCTTACCGAAAAGTATGGCGATCCGAATGAGGCAATCAAGCGCCTCCGCGACAAGAAGCACCCGGCCGAAGCGCTTAGGGTTTTGCTTGATCTTCTTTACGCAGGATTTATCCACGAGGACAAGTCAATAACGGTTGAGTACCTCGCCGACAATATCGACAGCACGGCACTTGATATGCTTGTCCGCTCAATTTCGCAGGCTCTTGCTGGGAGTATGCCCGAGGGTAGCGGCGACCCTCAGTAGGCGGCGAGGCTAGCCCGTGGCCTTGGGACTATTTGTACACCATGGCAACGGTCTACCTTGGCCGCAGTGATTCGGACTTTATGGACCGCGAGACACCGAGGAGCATTGTTGCAATGCTTAATCAGTGGAGGGAGATAGAGCACTTCCGGGCGAAACAGATTGCGATTTACACGGCGTACGCCATGAACGGCAAGGACATTCCGGATATTCAGCCGAGCGCGCCCGCGAAGAAAAAGTATGTTGACTCGTTCTATTTTTGAGGGATAATAAATGACGATTGCCGAGCTGCTTGTAAAAATAGGAATTGACGACTCCGACATGAAGCGGGGCGAGAAGTCTTTCGACTCGTCCATGTCGTCTATGGGCAAAAAGCTTGCCGGGCTTGCGGCTGGCTTTGTGTCGTTCCAGAAAATAGCGGCGGGCATTGAGTTCAACAAAATGAAGCAAAACGCGGAGATAGCATTCACTACGATGCTAGGCTCCGCGGAAAAAGCAAAAGACCTGCTAACCGATCTCCGCGACCTGGGGATGAAGACGCCCCTCGAGTTCAAGGACATTCGCCAGGCTGGACAGACGCTTCTACAATTCCAAATTGCTGCAAAAGATGTAACGAAAACGGTACGGATGCTGGGCGATGTCTCTCTTGGAGATTCGCAAAAACTACAGGCGCTCGCCACTGCCTTTGGGCAGGTGTCTTCTGCTGGGAAGCTTTCGGGTCAAGACCTTTTACAGTTTATCAATGCTGGCTTCAATCCTCTCAACGAGATAGCCAAAGAAACTGGCGAAACCATGGCTGAATTGCGCGACAGAATGAGCAAGGGGGCTATTGGTGCCGAAGAGGTCCGGGGTGCCTTTGAAAAAGCCACCTCAGCCGGTGGGGCTTTTTATAACGCTCTCGGGAATCTTGCCGATTCTCTTACCGGAGCCGAGTCCAATTTCAAGGACATGGCTGACACAATGTTGGGCAAGCTTACCGAGGGGGCCGTGGGGCCATTGACGAACGCCTATAAAAAACTAGGCGATTCGATGCTGAATATCATAAACGGCCCCGCCAAGGATTTTGGCGCGTCTCTCGGCGGAGCAATAACCGTTGTATCCGATGCGCTCACCGGGATAATCAATTTCGTCGCCAAGCTCCCGGGGGGGTTCACTGCCGCCGCCGCGAGCGCTGCCGCGCTTGGGGCATTGTTCGGGCCGTGGGGTGCCGCTCTTGGCGTGGTGCTATCACTTGTCGGGTCGATTGTGTCCGAGACCAAACAGGCTCGAGAGGAATATGACTCTTTTCAGAAGGTTTTGAAAGAGGGTGTTAAGAGTGGCACTGACCTCGAGAAGGCTCTCGCCGGAGTCAATGCCGAGATAGCCAATTACGAAAAGTTTGGCGCAACCAGGGCTGAAATAGAGCGGCTTAAGCAGGTTCGCGCCGAACTTGTCGAGGCGGAAAAGTCCCGGGCTCTTAATGCTCGCGGGGCGAAAGAGATTGCCGCCGCCGCAGAGAAAGAGGCCGTCGCGGTAAAGACTACCTCCGAGGCAAGTAAGCAATATGTAGACGCGCGCAAGCTTGTTGTCGATACGCTCGAAAAAGAAAAGACCGAACTACAGGAAATACAAGAGAAAATAGCGCTCCTCGAGAGGTCTCCGTGGGCGTCTGGCGAGCTGGAAAATCAGCGCCTCGCCGCTATTCGCGCGCTCAGGGGAGAGATGGCTGGCCTTAGTGAATGGGATAAATATCAATCCCAGCTTAGGCGAGAAAACGCGGAGCGTGAGGCTGATGATATTATTCAAAAGCGCAATGAGCAGTATGAAGAGGAAATAAAGGGAGACGAAGACAAGGAAAAGAAAAAGCGTGAACAATTTGAAGCGACCATGGGGAGCATTGGCGATAGCATGCTCCGCCTCGCTTCGAGCGCTGGCGCCGAGGCCATCCGTACCACCATTGACCAAGTAGCCAATGGAGAGGACGCCTTCATTGCGCTGTCCAATGGACTAAGCGTATTTTGGGATCAGATTCTCGCCGCGCTTCCTGACCTTCTTCTCAACGCTGGATTGGCCGCCGTCCAGGGCGGGCAGTTCGGTCTCGGCGCCGCACTTATCGCGGCCTCGGGGCTGGTTGAGCTCGGCAACGCGACTGGATTTTTTGAGGAGGCCGGTGGAGCAATCGGCGGATTTCTGTCGGACGTTGGTTCTGCTATCGGGGGATTTTTCGGATTCGCCTCGGGCACCGACTTTGCTCCCGGTGGAATGGCCGTTGTCGGCGAGCAGGGACCGGAGATTGTAAATCTCCCCCGTGGCTCGCAGGTGATGAACAACTCTGAAACCTCCGCCGCGATGCGCTCGGGGATCGGTGGTGGAGTGACTGTCAATATCAATAGCCCGATGCAACTTGATGTAATCGAGGCGAGCCGCGTTATGAAAAAGAGCATGCGCGAGCTAGCTTTCCAGGGGGCCTTGTGAGACGATTTACCTATACCAATCCCAACGGGGAGTCAATAGTCCTCGGGCCTACCCCGGCTAATTATATGATCGAATCGGTAAACGGAATCGACGGCGCCGGGACGGATATTTACTACACCAAATCCCCCAACCAGGACGGAGAGACCTACCTCGATAACCTTCTCTCGGTCCGCGAGATTGTGATAAATGGATCTATCACCGCCCCGAACGATAGCGCCGACATTTTCCCGCTTCGTCGCGAGCTTGTGCGGGTTATCAATCCCAAGCTCGGCGTAGGTGTTCTCAAGTACGAATACGACGGTGGGACCAAGATAATCCACGCGCTCCCCGATGGCGGGCCGGTATTTGCGAACCGAGACTTCCGCGAGCCGTGGCAAAAGTACCAACTCACTTTCTCCTGCCCCTCCCCTCTGTGGCTGGACGAAATCGCCTCTAATGCTACCGTCGGATTAACGACGGCTAATTTTAGCTTCCCGCTTATTTTTGTGACTGGTGGGATAGAGTTCTCGGTGCGTACGACCGAAAAGGAGCGCTCGCTTACTAATAGCGGGGATGTACCCGTCCCGGTAACAATCACGTTTTTTGGCCCGGCCGTCAATCCGGCGATTATCAACCAAACCACTGGCGAGTATATCAAGGTCAATATCACCCTCGACGAAGGCGAGTCAATGATAATCGATACCGCCTTCGGGCAAAAAACCGTCTCGCTTAATCAGGGCGCGGGTTTGTCGAACGGGATACAGTATCTAGACCTGTCTTCGACTTTCTGGCAACTTATACCCGGAGATAATGTAATTACTTTTGTCGATGATACCGATTCGACCGCGCCGCGCTGTGACGTTGGATGGTCTAGCGCTTATTTAGGAGTTTGATGTGGCTGAATCTTCCAGGTTTTTTGATTCCTCTGGCGGCGACCGAACCTATACCGCTGGCGAGTTTGCCGACTACTTCGCGGGCTGGGTGCGCCAGGATGGCGTAGCACAAGGCAAGCTCGGCGAGTTGGTCCCCACGAATGACAATACGCTTTTCGCCACAATGGCTAGCGGCATGGCGTACAAGGGCGGATACTTCTACAAAAACACCGCTACGCTACAACTCCCCTTCGCCGCGGTTACTACGGGCCAGAAGCGCATCGATAGGCTTGTGATCCGCGTTGACACGCTCACGGCTCGGAGTGCTGTCGCTGCGATCATCCAGGGTGTCGCCACCTCCGGAACCCCATCGGCCCCCGCTCTTGGGTCTGGCGATCTTGCGATTGCGCAATACCTAATTGACAATACTACCGGATCGTATGTCTACACCGTAACCGATGAGCGGGTATACCTGCAAATCTCCTCGGCGACCCCCTCGCTCTTCACGGGGCAGATTTTTGAGATGGGGATTGAGGTTGCCACTTCGACGACGTTCCCGGCAATCCCTCTTTGGGAAAACGATGTCGTCGTCAGCTCGGCGAACTATCCGCTTCTCATACCGCTCCTTCGGGCGCAAAAGTACAAGTCGTGGTCGGGCTCGGCGTATGTTTCCGATCATACCGTTACTGTGTCGGGATCAAACCTGACCGGATCGGGGACGGCATGGAATAACCTATGCTCTGCGCTCGCAGAAGACGCAACGGTCCATGGATCATATACTAGCTATCGCCCGATAAATGTTGCCGGGACAGATTATGCTGTTTCCGCAGTCAACACCGGGACTAACGTGATAAGCGTTACCGGCTCTCCCCCGACTGGATCGCAGACGGCTATCCTCTATGGACATCGCATAGCTGGCTCGAGTTCGACTGCGCGGATATACAAGGACTCCGGAAGGGCCACCTACTCGGCGGATGGATCAACTTATATTGGCGGTCTACGGCGCAGGTTTAGGACGCAGGGGCACGTACACGAGACGGCGGTCGATGGCGACTCTACGCTATTCGGCAAGGGTCCTTCGCGGGCAGGCGTAAATCAAGCGGGCAGCCCAATAACGATAGGGCCCGATCTTACCAACGTTCCGTATACCGACGGCACCAATGGAACCCCCATCATTGGACCATCTACCGATGCGGCAAACTCGGTTGTCTACCGCTATCTCTATGCTGGCTCTTACGTCGCCTAGGAGGATATGTGTACCACGTTGCGCTAGTTAATGTAACCGATCATATCATCGAGTTTAACGAGGCTTACGAGAAGTACGAAGACGCCCAAGAACGGCTCTGGAAGGGCCTACAACCCCAGCACGATCTCAACGAACTGGGCCTAGGGACATGCGAAAAGGGCAAGGATTGGCTTGTCTACGGTATCGCCGACAAACCCTTCGAGTGGCCCTTGACAAACCCTGAATAATCGCTA
>JACCDU011357119.1_pt1 | contig 37071 bp, 36 predicted proteins | sample 7446081 | NCBI WGS metagenome assembly JACCDU01 (sample SAMN15323447, study PRJNA562643) | freshwater metagenome | isolation source: river surface water | place: USA:Blue River Watershed | collected 2017-08-17
CACTGGTAGAGGGCGCACACTTGATCACTTTCTCAACATACAAATCACTCGGCGGACCAGCAGGTGGCTTGATTGTTACCAACGATGATGAGATTGCACAGAAGCTTGATGCCATCGCTTATCCAGGTCTGACAGCAAACTTTGATGCTGCCAAGACAGCAGCACTTGGTATCACCTTGCAAGATTGGAAATCTGTAGGCCGCGATTACGCGCAGATGATGGTCAAGACTTCACAGGCACTTGCCCAACATCTGCAAAACCTTGGCGTCAATATCTATGCAGCTGATAAAGGCTTCACTACTTCGCATCAATTAGCAATCCTGGCTGCCCCATATGGTGGAGGTCAGACTGCCGCGCGGCGCATGGGTGAAGCAGGGCTACTTGCCTGCGGTATTGGACTCCCTGTCGAACAAGTTGAAGGCGACCTCAATGGACTTCGTATCGGTACACCTGAGATTGTTCGTATCGGTATGAAGGTCGAACATATGCAAGATCTTGCTGAATTTATTGCCCGTTCACTTGATACAAGCGCTGAACCAAAATCTATTCAGCGCGAAATCACTGAATGGCGTAAGCAATTTAGCGGTGTTCACTACACCGTAGACCTGCCTAACTAACTGGCACTTTCTGCGTTGGGCATTTAGCAAGTATTGAAACCATGGCAGCTTTTTCAGGCGCTGTTACCCAAAGCGAATACTTAGCCTTGACCGCAATCTGCTGGGCCACATAGCTACACCTAAAGCTTTTCAAAGGTGGCAGCCATGTTGCTGCATCGCCATCGCCCTTCTGTGAATTCAACCGCCCCTTTACTGCAAAGAGATTCAAGGGGTCATTGGATAACGCCTTGCGTTGATCCGCGCTTAATTTAAAAGCACCTGTCTGCCAAGCATTGGAAAGTGCCACCACATGATCAATCTGAACTTCCATGCTGGAGATATTGCCTTTAACAAAGTTAATCGTCTCGCCGGAATATCGATCAACAAGCGTTCCGGTTTCGACAACACAATTTTGCGTCTTGGTGCGATAGGTAATTGATGTCAGATCTCGCTTCAAAATATCGTTACGAGTATCGCAACCATTGCGATCAACATCTGCCCACGTCGGTCCAAATTGCGCACGTGTATATCCAGTCTTGGGAGCTCGTCCTTTTACAGCCAAAGTCTCAAGTACTGCTGTAGCCAGCCCTGGTTCTTGCTCAACACCCGTTGCCGTGTTAGGGATAGCCCCTAAAAGAAGGGCAGCAACTACTGCGGCTATCCGTATTTCCCAGCGAGACATCTCACTATCTTGGCGGCAGATACGTGGTTAAACAAGCAGCGCGGCGCTGGTAGGGTCTGCTCTGCATTCAGGCGTTTCGACGCTTGGATGGGTTGTTAGCTCAGTTGGTAGAGCAGGTGACTCTTAATCACCGGGTCGGGGGTTCGAGTCCCTCACAACCCACTTAACTCCTCAAGTTTTTTCTCCACTTGGGCGTAAGCAGCATCAAATTCAGGACTGGATATTTCCTTCTTCCATCGTCCGCTCGAAGCATTTTCTGGCGTGAGCTCTTCTTCAAAAAACTTTCTCATCAGGGGCGCATCAGTAATCCCTAAGAATTTTGTGAGCTTTTGATAGGTCTCTTCACGAATATCAATCGCTAAATCTTCCAACGCAATTGTGATCTTTTGTCTCCCAGGAACCGCCTTGAGCGCGCGGTTGCCATCACTCAGGCGCTTCTCAATCCAGGTTAAGCCTTCCATGGGAGTTGTTGGCCCCCAATTCTTTGTCAGAAGGGATGCAATCACATCGCGCGGATCGCGAACCATCGTGATGAAAAGTGCGTTAGGAAAGAGCTTAAGCAGTCTGTCTGCGGTTGGAATATTCATGGGGGTTGTCTCGACCCAATATTTTTCAGAATCAGCTTCATCTTGCAGGGCTATAAATCTCTTCATAAATCTACGAGCCGCCCAGATGCGATTAATTCTCAAATCTCTTCGAAGGGCCGCCATAAGTTTTTCAAGATTGGGGCGCGAAATTCCTGAGATTAAACCTCGACCATGCGGAGGTGGGGCATCGATATCCCACCATTTATTCCACACCTGCTCTTCAAATTCCGCCAAGATAATTGCTTGCTTCTCTTTTTCGCGCTTCCTGCGTTTGCGATATGTGCGGAAATGAAAGATTGAGACAGAATCCTTCTTCTTGTTGGGCAAATCATCTCGACCGAAGACAACATCAAGTAGACCAGAACGGTTGGATAGAAACTTAATTTCAATCGGAGTGCTTGTCCTAATCTCAGGGTGCTTTCCGAGCAAGTCGCCCATCACGGTGGTGCCACTTCGCCCGGTTCCACCGACAAGGACAGGAGTCACTTTGTGAAATATCGGAGACTTTCCCATTCGAGAAGAATAGCGCGTTGATTTTCGCAGCCACCCTTTACTGTCTACTCATGGCAGATGATTTCACTCCAGTATTCATTGGAGGCACAGGCAGAAGTGGAACAACAATCCTGCTCAATCTCTTAAGCCGCCATCCGGATTTTCATGCGAGCATGCCGCGAGAAATTAAGTTTCTGACCAGTCGACATGGCTTGGTAGATATTGCGCTCACGCGACCTTTAGCCATTGAGGAGAATCTCAAAGCCAAAAGAAATAACTTGATTGCAAGAGCTCTTCCTCTTTTCGGTCAGAGCAAACTTGCACTTTTTAAGAAAGAGTTACTGGGTCCGTGGTGGTCTGAAACAGGCAAGAAAGGCAATCCGCGTGGTCTCATACAAGGAATTCCTCGTGAAGAGTTAGAGCAAGCGCTAGAAAATTTTAAGGCTGGCTTTAAGGTTGATCGCATAACCGCGTCTCGCGCTCTCTTTGAATCCCTATCGAGGGCCCAAATGAAAGATGGCGTTAAGAGGTACTTCGGAGATTCCACTCCAGTAAACATTATGCAAGCAGATTTGATTAACATGCTATTGCCTGGAAGTAAGTTCATCCATGTAATCCGCGACGGCCGTGATGTGGCATCTTCGGTTGTGAAGGAGAAGTGGGGGCCCAGTGAACATTTTGCAGCCCTAGATTGGTGGAAGCGGCGCATAGTCACAGGGCAGATGGCCTTATCCACGATTAAGGCTGAGAACAAATTGGAGTTGAGAATTGAAGACTTGGTTATCCACCGCCGTGAGGAAACGCTTGAAAAAATCAAGAACTTTCTAAATCTGCCTGACAATAAACGTTTTGATGCCTACTTTCAAGATGAGATTCTTCCTGAGAAGTTACATGCCGGCAGATGGAAAAGTGAAGCAGTCAACACCACAAAGTTCACCGCTAGATATCAGACGATCTTGCAAGACATGAGCGCAAACGGCATCAACATCAAAGAGTTGTAGCTAGCCCGTCAAAATTCGGTAGCCGTTAATGACAATGACGGCGATTCCAACAAGAATTCCAATCTGTTTGCGAGGAAGAATTACGACTATTCGCGCAGCAATCGGAGCCATTAGACATCCACCGAGAGCTAACCCACCAACAATTGACCAATCAATATCGAGGCGATTGATGTTGACAAGGAATCCGACGCTGGCTGAAACGGCAACAATAAATTCTGCAGCACTAACGGTTCCAATGATTTTGCGAGGTTCAACGGTAGTGGTGGTCATCATCGTAGGAGTAACAATCGGACCCCATCCCCCACCACCAGATGCGTCGACAAATCCACCGGTGAAACCTAAATAGGTCAGATAGCGCGGATTTGTGAGTTCAACAGATGGTTGTGATTGCGTTGAGGGAAATATGTTGCGATAGAGAAGTAAAAATCCGAGTAGTAGAAGAAGAGTTGAGATAAAGATCTTTGCACTCGACAGATCAATCCACGAAAGAAATGTCGCACCAAGTAGCGCTCCGATTCCTCCAGGAACTGCGAGCTTGAGCAGAATTCGTTTATCTACATTCTCAGCATGCCAATGAGATGCACCCGATACCAAGGTTGTACCTATCTCTGCAGCATGCACCGCAGCGGATGCAACTGCCGCCGATGCTCCTAAAGTTAAAAGAAGTGTTGAGCTAGTGAGTCCAAAGCCCATACCGAGTGTGCCATCAATGAGTTGTGCAACAGAACCGGCGAGAGCAAAGAAAATCCAATTCACAGCAAGCGCTCCAGGATAATTTTCGTATTGGCATCGGTATCCGCCGTGCCATCGAGGATAAGTTCCGGTTGAGATGGCTTTTCGTATTCTTGGCCGATGCCAGTGAAGTTTGGAATCTGACCATCTTTTGCCTTCTTATATAAGCCCTTAGGGTCGCGCGAGATACACACATCAACGGGGGTATCAACGAAGACCTCAATGAAATCGCCTTCATCAAAGATGGAACGAGCACGTTGGCGATCTGCTTCAAATGGACTGACCAGCGCTGTAATAACAATCAGACCTGCATCGACCATCAACTTAGCAACCTCAGAGGTTCTACGAACATTCTCTGCGCGATCTTCAGGTGTGAAACCTAAATCAACGTTGAGCCCCATACGTAGATTGTCGCCATCAAGAACATAAGCGTGCATACCGAGCGCATGAAGGCGCTTAGCGAGAACGTTGGCAATCGTTGATTTTCCTGAGCCAGAAAGTCCAGTAAGCCAGATGACTTTCGCCTTCTGATTCTTTGCGCTCTCCCGGGCAGCCTTATCGACTTCATACTCTTGATAAGTAATGTTCTCGCCACGGCGTAGAGCATGGCGAATCATGCCAGCACCGACTGTCTGGAAATTAAGGCGGTCGACAAGGATAAAGTTTCCAAATTCGCGGGATTGCTTATAAGGAAGTAGCGCGAGCGGCTGATTGGTGGCGATTTCAACTTCGCCAATTTCGTTCATCACCAAAGTATTTGCAGAGTTATGTTCGCCGGTGTTGACATCAATTTTGTGGCGAATCTTGGTCACAATGACAGGCGTTTGAGTTGGGCCAGAGATAAGTAGGTAAGAGCGGCTATGGATCAGCGCATCTTCGTTAAACCAGACAAGATGGGCGTTAAAGCGATCGGATGCATGTAAATCTTCACTTGCTGCGGCAATCAAATCACCACGCGTTGCATCCACCTCAGGTTCGAGAACAAGGGTGACGGCGCTTGTTTCTAGCGCTACCTGCTCTTCTTGGAAACCCGAGATGATCTTTCCGATCTTGGCAAGCTTGTTACTAGGAAAAATCTTGACTTCATCTCCCACTGCGAAGTTGCCATGATGAATGGTCCCGCTAACTCCGCGGAAATCATCTGCTCGAGAAATCGATTGCACTCGCATGCGTGCAGTTGCGCTAGCGCTCTTTGTTGGTTGCCAAGATTGAATCGCCTCAAGCAGCGTTGCTCCTTGGTACCAAGGCGCCTGAGTGCTGCGCTGTACTACGTTGTCGCCAGCTAAAGCGCTAAGCGGAATAAAGTGAACATCTGTCAGGTCTAGACGTGCAAGGGTCTTCTCAATTTCGCCCTTGATCTGCAGATAGATCTCTTCATTAAATCCAACTGCATCCAACTTATTAACGGCAACAAGTACGCGTTGCACACCCATCAGCGAACAGATTGTTAAGTGGCGAAGAGTCTGGGTGCGAACTCCTTTTGTGGCATCAACGAGAACAATCGAAATCTGAGCGCGCGATGCGGCAACAGCCATATTGCGCGTGTACTGCTCGTGGCCCGGTGCATCAGAAATAATGAGCCGTCGGCCATCAAGAAGCGACATAGAGCGATATGCAACATCAATGGTGATTCCTTGTTCGCGCTCTGCCTCTAAGCCATCTGTGAGCAAACTGAAATCAATTTCTCCGGCGGGAATAGTTGAACCTGCGCGACGAATCTGGCGAGCCGTGTCGACTGTGTCGTACGGAATGCTGTCGGTCTCGACGAGCAGTCTGCCAATAAGAGTGCTCTTGCCATCATCGACGCTGCCACAAGTAAGAAGTCGAACTACTGGGATCTGCATTAGAAGTAGCCCTCGCGCTTCTTCTTCTCCATGGAATCCTCGTTGGCGCCATCAATCAAGCGAGTTGCACGTTCGCTGAGCTTTACCTGGAAGACCTCTTCAACAACATCTTCAATCGTTGTCGCACTTGATTCGACTGCTGCTGTAAGTGGGTAACAACCAAGTGTTCTAAAGCGAACCCGTTTTATCACGGGTTTTTCGCCGTCGTTAAGTTGATAGCGCTCGTCATCAACCATAATGATCTGGCTTCCACGCATCACAACAGGGCGCTCTGTAGCAAAGTAGAGAGGATTTACCTCAATTTTTTCAGCTGCTATGTAGCGCCAGATATCGAGCTCGGTCCAATCTGAAAGTGGAAAGACTCGCATAGTTTGGCCGGGCGCTAATTTGGGATTGTAAGTACGCCAGAGTTCAGGGCGTTGTGCGCGAGGTTCCCAGCGATGGCCAGATTCGCGCACGCTGAAGATTCGCTCCTTGGCGCGAGACTTTTCTTCATCTCGACGTGATCCACCAATTGCGGCATCAATCTCGTGCAGATCAAGCGCCTGACGGAGCGCAACAGTCTTCATAATTCTCGTGTACTCAGAGATTCCAGAGGTAAATGGATTAGTTCCGCTAGCAACACCCTCTTGGTTGGTGTGCACAATCAAAGATAAATTGTCATCTGCTACAACTTTATCGCGGAAGGAGATCATCTCTCTAAACTTCCAGGTCGTATCTATATGGAGTAGCTTGAAAGGGATTGGCGCTGGGTAGAAGGCCTTCTTGGCTAAGTGCAGAAGAACCGACGAATCTTTGCCGATGGAATACATCAAGACTGGCTTACGGAAGGTTGCCGCAGTCTCGCGGAAGATTTCAATTGCTTCCGATTCGAGCGACTTGAGAATCTCGAGCTCGGTGGACATAGGAGAAACCTACAGGGATTGCTTGTGAATCCTCATAGAGACGCTACTTCTTCTCAAATTTCGGCAAGTGAAGATCAAACTTAATCGAGATTAAGCGGGTCATGATTACAACCAGCCCACCAGCTATAGCCGAGATGTTGTCGGCGAACCCCAGACCGTGAAGTACGACATAAGTGGATGCACCAATTAAGGTGGAGGTTCCGATGGTTTCGCGATGAAGCAAGACTGGCTCTAGCTGACAGAGAACATCGCGGACTAGTCCCCCAGTTACAGCCGTGATGACTCCAAGAAAAATCGCACCGAACCAGACAACATCCATTTCGTAGGCAAGTTGTGTGCCTGACATAGCAGCTACGGCTAAACCAAAGGTATCCATAATCAGAAGTGTTTTACCTATATGTGTTACGCGTCTGAATACTAAGGTCAAGAGGATCGCAGCTATTACGCTCAGAACTATCCATGGATCGATAATCCAAACTGGGCGAATACCTAGGAAAACATTTCGAAGTGTTCCACCCGATAGCGAGGCGACAGCTGCAATAAAAGCAATGCCGCCGTAATCAAGTCCTTTATCTGCTGCAACTCTTGCACCAACAAGTGCAAAGGCGAAAGTGGCCAGTAAATCCAAGGTCAACATTAAGGACATGGAGTAAGAATAGGGAATTTATAACGGCTCTGCACAAAACTGCAAAAATGTTTCATTTCCGTCACAATTTGCGTGTTTACCTATCGCCTATTGCTCTGCTTGCGTAGAGTTCCGCGCATGTCAAAGTCCAAGGGCCTCAGTAACGATAAGAACTGGTGGCGCCAAGCCTCGGTTTATCAGATTTATCCACGTAGTTTCGCTGATTCCAATGGAGATGGCATTGGTGATCTCAAAGGCATCACTTCGCGTATTCCATACTTAAAATCCCTCAACATAGATGCGGTCTGGCTCAGTCCCTTCTATCCATCCGCTTTAGTCGATGGTGGATACGACGTTGACAACTATCGCGACGTGGATCCAAAGTTAGGAACATTGGCTGATTTTGACGAGATGCTTGCTGCTCTTCATAAGGTTGGCATTCGAGTTTATGTAGATATCGTTCCAAACCACTCCTCTAATTTGCATGAATGGTTTAAAGAAGCGATCGCAGCAAAGCCAGGATCAAAAGCCCGCAATCGATATATTTTCCGCGATGGTCGCGGCAAAAAGGGTGAGCTGCCACCAACAGATTGGGTTTCGCATTTTGCGCCGAGTGCATGGACCCACGAATCTGCCATGGGTGGAAAACACAACCAGTGGTACATGCACTGGTTTGCGCCAGAACAACCAGATTTCAACTGGGATAACCCTGAAATCCAAAAAGACTTTCTCAAGACTCTAAAATTCTGGGCAGATCGTGGCGTAGATGCATTTCGCATCGATGTTGCCCACGCGCTCAAGAAAGATTTATCTGAACCGCTTCGCAATCTTGATGTCTTTGAAGGACTTGAGCAACGTGGTAACAAGGGTAAAGGTATTTTTGCGGACCGTGATGACGTTTTCAAGATTTATAAAGAGTGGCGCAAACTCTTCAATTCGTACGATCCCCCACGGGTTGCAGTTGCAGAAGCTTTTGTACACCCAGAGCGTTTACCGCTCTATGCCAGCACAAAAACTTTAGGTCAGTGCTTTGACTTCCGTTTTATCGAAACACCTTTCGAAGCTGGTGCTTATCGCGCAGCAACTCAGGAAGCTATCGAGCTGGCCGTGAAGAATAAATCAACCTGCACATGGACACTTTCAAATCACGATCAGATTCGCCATGCAACAAAGATGGGGCTCAATCCTGCCGTCAATCGTCGCGATTGGATGTTAACGAATGGCACTTCTTATCCACTCGATAAAGAATCTGGTACAAATAATGGGTTAGCGGCAACGCTTTACATCTTGGCTCTCCCTGGAAGTACGTATATGTATCAAGGAGAAGAACTTGGGCTCCATGAAGTCACAGATATTCCCGAATCTCAGAGCCAAGATCCGCAATATTTGCGCAACCACAAAATTGATAAGGGTCGCGATGGCTGCCGTGTTCCGCTGCCATGGACCAAGTCAGGCTCTTCATTTGGCTTTGGTACAGGCGGAGCGCACTTGCCGCAACCGAATTGGTTTGGCGATTATTCGGTAGAAGTTGAAGAGAGAGATGCACATTCACCTCTTGCTATCTATCGCCGTGCCCTAGAACTGCGTAAAGATCTGCAGACTAAAGAAGAAATCAAGTGGCATAAGACCAGCGATGTTTCTGTCCTTCACTTCTCAAGACCGAATGGCTGGAACTGCATCACCAACTTTAGAGCGCAGGAATACGCCATGCCAAAGGGCGAAATTTTGATCTCATCCAAACCGCTGGTGAATGGAAAGATTCCAGCCGGTACAACAGTCTGGTTTAAGAAGAAGTAACTCTAAAAAAACTAAGCGACTTTAATAATGTCGACTGCGAAGATAAGAGTTTCATTCGGCTTAATTGGACCAGCACCTGATGGTCCGTAACCCATATCTGGTGGAATAACCAAGAGACGACGTCCGCCTTCTTTTGCTCCGGGTAAGCCTTTCTGCCATCCCTCAACAACTTGTGCCAATGGGAATGTTGCAGGTTCGCCGGACCATGAAGATTCGATGAGTTTTCCATCTGACCAGGTCATTAAGACGTAATGGACGGTCAACGTTGATGTTGGAAGAACTTCTGCACCTGTACCGACAATGACATCTTCAGTTGTGAGTTCAGCAGGAGGGGTTCCTTCTGGAGCTGAAATTGTTGGCGTCTGTCCAGCAACGGCTGAGACAGCAGGAAGCTTAGATGAATCTGATCCAGTCAATTGAATTCCTCCGAGAATAGTTGCGGCGATTAGGACAACGACGAAAATCGCTGCCAAGACTTTTCTAGTTGCGTTATTAATTTTCGAGCTCCTTAATAAGGTTGAAATCTCCGCCACCGAGTTGGCCTTGATCGCGATACATCCCAAGCTTTGCACGGGTATCGGCAATGTCGAGATTGCGCATAGTTAATTGGCCGATTCGGTCTGTAGGACCGAATGCTGCATCTTCCGTGCGCTCCATCGACAACTTATCTGGGTGATAGCTCAGCGCAGGACCCGTTGTATTGATTACTGAATAATCATCTCCGCGGCGCAGGCGCAGTGTTACTTCACCAGTAATTGCAGACGCCACCCAACGCGTCAAAGATTCACGAAGCATCAGGCTCTGCGGATCGAGCCAACGACCTTCATAAAGCAGGCGACCAAGGCGGCGACCTTCGGCGTGATAGTTAGCAATAGTGTCTTCGTTGTGAATTGCAGAAACTAAACGTTCGTAAGCGATAAAGAGCAGCGCCATACCTGGGGCTTCGTAGATTCCACGTGATTTAGCTTCAATGATGCGATTTTCTATTTGATCAGCCATTCCAAGTCCATGGCGACCACCAATAGCGTTGGCTTCATTCATTAGAGCAACAACATCTGAGAACTCTTTGCCATTAATCGCAACAGGGCGACCTTGAACAAATTGAATCTTCACATCTTCCGATGCGATGGCAACACTTGCATCCCAAAACTTCACGCCCATAATAGGTGAAACAATCTCAATGGATGCATCAAGGTTCTCTAGATTTTTAGCTTCGTGTGTTGCTCCCAAAATATTGGCATCTGTTGAATAAGCCTTCTCAGTACTGTCGCGATATGGCAACTTATTTGCAACCAGCCACTCAGACATTTCCTTACGACCACCGAGTTCGCGAACGAAGTCAGCATCTAGCCAGGGCTTGTAAATCTTTAGATTTGGGTTGGCTAAAAGCCCATAACGATAGAAACGTTCGATGTCATTGCCTTTGTAGGTAGAGCCATCTCCCCAGATTTCAACTTTGTCATGCAGCATGGCGCGCACCAAAAGTGTGCCAGTTACAGCGCGACCAAGGGGTGTTGTATTGAAATACTGTTTTCCGCCAGAGCGGATATGAAAAGCGCCGCAAGCGATTGCGGCTAGACCTTCTTCAACGAGAGGAGTTTTACAATCAACAAGACGTGAAATTTCGGCGCCGTATTCCTTGGCGCGACCTGGAACCGAGTCAATATCTGGCTCATCGTATTGGCCTAAATCTGCGGTATAGGTGCATGGGATCGCACCTTTCGCGCGCATCCACGCGACCGCAACTGAGGTATCGAGACCGCCGGAAAATGCGATGCCGACTCTTTCGCCGACGGGCAGCGATGCAAGAACCTTGGACATGGCCGTAAGTCTAACGGCTCAACAGGGCTGCTAGCGCAGGTTTAACTTTCCAAAGCGAGAGCATCTGCTCATAACGCTGCTGCTCTGCCGAATCAGCAATAGCGCCTGTCTTTACCGCACGAATCATCAGATTTCGAGGTGTGTGTTCGTTGGCGACGAATTCGATTGCCTCGACGCGATATCCATGTAACTTCATAATCTGCATTCGTAAAGCATCTGTCAATAAATCACCGAGTCGCTCTTTCATAATTCCATTTCGCGTCATCATCGACCAGGGCTCCGGGACCTCATTCATCTGCGCCTGAATATCGTGGTGGCAGCAAGGTGCAATCAGCGCCAAACCTGATCCTGCTTTGATTGCCCAGGCAATTGCATCATCGGTTGCGGTGTCACAGGCATGAAGTGCTATAGCGACATCTGCCTTTGTCAGAGATGTATCTGCAATCTCTTCTGCTCGGAACTCAATACTGCCTGCAATACCTAATTGCTTGGCAATCTCATTATTGCGATCTCGTGAAGCTGTTCTGACATCTATGCCGATCACTGAAACAGGTAAACCTTGGCTTCGCAAATATTGATGCGCCGCAAATGTCAGATAGGCATGGCCGCATCCCAAATCGACAATTGTTAGGGGTTTCTCTTGAGTTGGAGTTGGAATGTGGCCAGCAGAAATAGCGCTCGTTAGCGCTGGAGTTAAAAGGCGTAAGAACTCTTCTACCTGGCGATATTTGTCAGCTTTGCTCGGTTTGAGATTGCCATCTTTATCTGAAATTCCCACAGCGATGAGAAAGGGGTCAGAAGGCTGAAGCAAACGTGACTTGGTACGGTCATGCTCAAGAACTTGTTCCTTCTTCTCGCTAGTGCGATGAACAAGTGGTTCACCCTTCTTTGTAATGCGAACACTGATTGAGCCTGATGTCTGTTCCAGCAATATATTGGCATAACCTGCGCGCAGAAGAGCAGGCAGTGGTGTGTCAGCAGGCGTGTAGTTCTTTGTGGTCATTGCGCGACCATCGCTGTGGGTAAGTTGAATCTGTAACGAATTCTTGATGAGAACAGGGCGGATATCTACACACTCATGAGGAGTTTGCATATTTCGGCGGCGACCTGAGAGAACTACGCGTACCAGTGATTGATGAGCGCGAAAGAGTGATTCAATCTCATCAAATATGCCTTCGAGTTGATCGTTGCTCACGAAGGAGAATGCTAGTCTGCCGCAATGGTTTCGACTACTGAGTGGCTCATAACGATTGTTGCACTACTTGCAATCCTCACTTTTGACTTCACTTGGGCAATTAAGAATCGCAATAAAGAGACCTCTATGCGCGAAGTCCTCATGTGGACTGCGTTTTACGTCAGCCTGGCAATCGGATTCGGTATTTCACTCGGTGGATGGATAGATTCGCAAGCTCAACAGGAATTTTTTGCTGGGTGGCTCACTGAATATTCACTCTCATTCGACAATCTCTTTGTCTTTGTCATCATTCTGACCAAGCTCAAGATTTCCAAGGAGCGGCAACAACTTGCCTTGCTTATAGGAATTGTTATTGCGCTGGTTCTTCGCATCATTGCCATCAGCGTGGGAGCTGCAGTAATTGCGCGATTTGAGGCTGTCTTCTTCGTCTTTGGCGCTTTCTTGCTCTACACCGCAATTCAGCTCTATGCCGAAAGCACCACTCATGGCGAGGACGAAAAAGAGAGTGGAGTTATTCGAGTGCTCCAAGAACGTGGAGTGAAGCCTTTCACTATCGCTCTTATCGCACTTGGAATGACAGATTTACTCTTCGCGCTGGACTCAATCCCAGCAATATTCGGCCTTACCCAGAACGTTTACATTGTTATCACTGCGAATGTCTTTGCGCTGATGGGTCTACGCCAGCTCTACTTCCTTATCGGTGGATTGATGGAGAGACTCATCCATATCGGCCGTGGGCTCTCAGTTGTACTTGGCTTTATTGGAATCAAACTCATCTTCCACGCGTGCCATGCAGTTGGCTGGCACGAGATCGCTGGTATCCACATTCCAGAGATCACTATTACTCAAAGTTTGAGCGTCATCGTTCTCTGTATTGGAACAGCCACGATTACTAGCTTGATTGCTACTCGCAAAAAGGCTTAAGCAAGCGGAAGTTGGGCAACTATTGCCAGCCCACCCAGTTCACTCTTTCGTAGCGAAAACTTGCCATCAAGCTTTTCAATAACAGCTGACATGATGCTCATTCCTAAGCCTGAGCCACCATTTTCACGTGAACGTGATTTATCAAATCTATTAAGAGAGCGAACATCCTCACGATAAGCACTTTCTGGTAGTCCAGGCCCAGCATCTTCTATTTTCAGCTCGATCTGTTTACCGCTCTTAACTAGCGTTATCCGCACAGCATCATGAGAACTGGTATGGCGCACAATATTGGTGAGAGCATTCTGGATAAATCGCGAAATGTAATCACGAGAACCAACAATAAAGAGGCCAGGTGTTACCTGTAAACCAACAGTGCGATCTGGGTTAAGCGTTGTGAAATCAGTTCCATGAGCCGTGACAATCTCGCTTAAATCAATAGTCTCAATATCACGAGCTCCACTCTCGCCTAGTTCAGCAAGAAGCAACAAGTCCTGAATCAAAGTTTCCATACGGCTAATTTCGCTACCGACACGGCTGAAGGCGCGTGACTTATCTTCAGGCGCAGTTAACTGATTCTTGCTCAGCATTTCAACATAACCCTTGATAACTGTAAGTGGGGTGCGAAGTTCGTGCGATGCATCTCCCAAGAATTCCTGCATGCGGGCTAGGGATGCGGAATCAGCCGTACGACGCTCACGACGGAAGTAGAGGAAGAGAAGGCCTGCAGCAAATGAGTTAAGAATGAGCGTAACCAGGGCCAGGTACTGTAAATCTGAAATGAAATTAGCATCTATCTCACTCGTCGATAGAGCAATGATGATGAAATCTCCACCTTCCAGCGGAACTGCGCGTAAGCGAAAAGGTGTTGCAGCAGGTACTCGAATTGGGCTCCGCACCGCTTTTTCGACTTCGCTCAGCGCTGGAGCACCTGGATACTCGAGAGTCGATTCATGGATAAGCGTCTCTGAACCATCGCGTGCAAGGAGGGTAAGGGTTGCGTCTAAATATGATTGCTCGATTGCAAAGAGCGCAGCGCCTACAGCCTGACCAGGATTCTCATAGGCGCTAAGGGCCACAAATCCGAGGCTTTGATCAACTTTTTCTATCTCGACATCGAGTGAGTGCTTGACGGTAATTCCGCCAATTCCAACAGTGAAAAAGGTAAGAAGTAATACGGTAAAGAAACTAACTCGAGACGTTTGGGATAATTTCACTGCTTCTCCGGCTGCAGCTGAAATCCAACTCCTCGAATAGTCTTAATTCCTTCATAGCCATCGCGATGAAGTTTCTTTCTTAAATATGAAATGTAGGTGTCAACGACAGTGCTTTCAGATTCAAATGTGATTCCCCAGACTTCATCCAGGAGATAGGTCTTACTTAAGACTCGACCTTTGCTTTCAAGTAGCACGTGGAGAAGTCGAAATTCTGTTGGCGATAAATCAACTACCTCGCCATTGAAGGTAACTTGGTGAGTGTCACTATTTAAAGTAATAGGCCCACTACTTAAGTTTGTTGCAGTGACTGTGCTGAATTGTGAACGGCGTAGGATTGCCTTAATTCGTAAGACCAACTCTTCGAGCCCAAATGGCTTAGTGACATAATCGTCGGCCCCCAAGGTCAGCCCCTTAGTAATATCGGCACGATCACCACGTGCACTGAGCATCAGCGCAGGAGTGTTATCGCCATTGCTTCGAATACGCTCAATAAATTCAAAGCCATCCATGAGCGGCATATTGATATCTACGACCAGAAGATCGGGCTTGGTGGAACGTAAAAGGGTCTGAGCAATCATGCCGTCAGCGGCCGAAATAGTTTCAAAGCCAGCAAGTTTTAGGGCATCCCCCAATAAATCGCGCACACCCGCTTCGTCATCAATAATCATGATTAGTTGGCTCATGGCTATACCCTGCCACGCCTTATGTGAGTTTGCTACCAAAGCGCACCCTTGCACACGGACTCATGAGCTCTTTCACAGAATATTCACACCCCTTCGCATCTACTATTTACCCATGCAGAAACGTCCCGAGTTATTCGCAGCGTCTCTGCTTGTATGTGCACTTTTTGCTCTAGCTCCAGCGCAGGCCGATTCAACGCCATCTCCAAGCGCTACTGCTGACACAGATATGTCGCCACTCGAACAATACAAACTAGACCGCGACGCTTTTCTTTTAGCCCTACGCGATCGCGATTTTAAAATGCGCATCATCAACTCAACCTTCAAGAACTCAATTGATAAAGCGAATGCAGATGCCAGAGCAGTTATGGCGAGCGCATCAACTCCTGAGCAGAAGAGCTCTGCATGGTCCACTCGTCGTAACGCCGTCGCCCTAGCAATTACCATTCGTGATGCTGCCATTTTGGCTTTGGGGCCGATGCCTACCCCTCCAGCCAAGCCGGAGAAGTTAAAACACGAAAAGAATGACCAGAAGTCAGATCAAAAAGGTAAAGCTAAGCGATAACTATTCGCTTACATCAACTTCCATAGTTCGTAACGTCTTGCGTCCATGGTTCTTTGTCTTCTCATGAATACGGCGAATCTGTAGCTCAATGCTTTTGATGGCGCCGTCGAATGCTGCCAGATCATTAAAGCCAACCTCTTCAGCTCGCAAAAGCGGCCCTGATCCATGTGAGGTGATGATGACCCGATGAGAATTCTTACCCTGACGTGGGTTAGCCTCATGCATCACTTCAACTTCTACGCGGTCAATCGTGACGCTAAAGCGCTCCATTGAAAGGAGTTTTTCTTCAGCAATAGTTTTAAAGTCGCTAGCGAGTTCAGCGTGGCGGGTGTGGATAATGATTTTCACAAGTACACAATGGCACTAAGTGCCAGAAATTGTAAGTGCTAAAAAATTAAGTCAGGGGTAGCAGATAAACGATGAGGGTGAGAATCCCCGCCAGGGATAAAGACTGTCCCAAGATCGAGAAAGCAGTTTTACGATCAGCAGCTAGCGCGCTCTTGTCGGCAACTTTTGAAAGCTCTCCTAACTTTCCAAAGTTAAAGGTGCCCATAAAGCCATAGGCTAAGCAGAATTTCTTACGTGATTGAACCCAGCCTATGGAGGCCACGGACAAAGGGATGAAGATTCCGAGTCGTGCGCTAGGGGCGGCGTTGGTTGAAATGAGACCAGCCAATGTAAAAACGCTCAGCGCTGCTCCAATCACCGCAACTATTTGGCGGCGACGAACTTCACCTTTACCGATATTGCAAGTTCCTGGGATGTAGGTATCAGCGCTCATTGAGCATCTTCAAATTCATCTTCATCGATCCACGCGTCAGTGTTGGAATCATCTTGCTTCTCAACCCATGAGAGGAATGAACCAATGGCGCGAAAGGCCAGAATTGCCACAGTGACTGCGGCAATAAGTCTACGTAGCGCTTTCATGGGTATAAAAATACTCCAGTTCGCGCACTTTTGCGCGCTAAGACTTCAGCGAGGCGATACGAGTTATTGCTTCACGAATAATTTCAGGGCTGGTTGCAAAATTAAGGCGAACAAATTGTGTTGATTGCTGACCGAATCGAACTCCTGGAACAAATGCGACCTTAGCCTTCTCAACAAGTACCCCCGCTGGGTCTTCTCCCAACGCGAGGGCAGATAAATCAAGCCATGCCAGATATGAACAATGTGGAATGAGATAGCCAATCTCAGGGGCTAACTCTGCAATCACTTCTGCGACCAGTTTTCGATTGTGATCGAGATTGACCATCAGGGCATCCAGCCAAGGCTCGCCTTCTTCAAATGCGGCGACTGATGCAAATCCCCCAAGTAGCGAAGCCCGGTAGTGAGTAGCTGGTGCAATAGCGTTTAACCTCTCGTGGACTTTCTCATTTTCAGTGATGATGATGGCGCACTTAAGGCCTGCGATATTCCACCCTTTACTCGATGAAGTGATGGTGATTCCAACTTCGCGAGCTGCATCTGAGACCGCCAAGAACGGCGTGAAGGCTTGTTCACCATATGTGAGCGGCGCATGGATTTCATCGCTTAAAACGAAAACGCCATATTTTTTAGCCAGATCTGCAAAGCGCGTTAGCTCTTGGCGTGTAAAGACTTTACCGAGTGGGTTATGTGGGTTGCTAATCAGATGTGCCTTAATTCCTGAGGCATAAGCCTTTTCAATTCCATCCCAATCAAGATGCCAATTGCTGCCATCAACTTCTGTATCGCTTTGCGAATAAGGAACATCTACTTGTTCTAACTTAGTCTCTACGCACCATGTATAAAAATTTGGATAGATTGGTGAATTAATCAATACCTTGTGACCAGGATTTGTAATTACTCTCAAAATTTCTACAATTCCAACACCGACATCGGCAGCAATGCGAACCTGTGCTGCATCTGCCTTCCATCCCCAGCGACGTTCAGCAAATCCACTAAATGCTCGACCCAGTTCAGGAATAGGGCCAAGGTAGCCAAGATCTGAAGTGTCGACCATCTCTCGCAAAATCCGTCGAATGGGCTCCGCTACCGGAAAATCCATTTCAGCAACTGGAAGAGGTAAGACATCTGAAGGAAAGGAGCGCCACTTTTCGCTGCGATGAGTTTTTAGTTCACTGAGAGCGAGAGCTTGTAGCTCGAGGCTGCTCTGCTTGCTCATGGACTTAGTATGTCACCGACAATACGCTTTATCCATGACCGCGAATATGACGATTACAACTTCGCAGATGAAGAGAATCGTTGCGGATTTAGCCACACGGGATGCACGCATTGCAAAGGTGATTGACGCACATCCGCTCTGCACAATCGGTAGAAATCCTAAGCCTGTCAGCCATTTTGAGGCGCTCGTTGAATCTGTGATTTCGCAGCAACTTGCAGTCAAGGCTGCAGAAACCATCTATGGCAGAGTCAAGGGGTTGGCGCAAGGTCGTGTAGTACCTGCGCGCATTGCTGATATTTCTGAGAAAGATATGCGTGAAGCGGGCGTTTCGGGAGCCAAGTTTAAAACAATTCAGGGGCTGGCGGATGCAGCCTTAACTAAGAAGATAAAGATTAACCAGCTTCACAAAGTAGAAAGTGATGACGAGATATTTGAACAGCTCACCGGTCTTTGGGGAATCGGGCCGTGGACCGTTGATATGTTTATGATGTTTCAACTGGGGCGTCTGGATATCTGGCCAACCGGGGATCTCGGCGTTAGACGCGGGTATGAAAAAATTTATCGTCTCAGCGAGGAAATCACACCCGCTGCGCTAGAAAAGAAGGGTGAGAAATTTCGTCCTTACCGAAGCGTAGTTGCCTGGTATTGCTGGCGAGCGCTGGGTTAAGAGTTACTCAACTGTGGAAATGCCACTCCAGTACTTGAGTGGCAGTCGTAACCATTGGGATTCTTCTTGAGGTACTTCTGGTGGTATTCCTCAGCTAAGAAATATGGAACCCCTTCGGCGCTCACGATTTCGGTGACAATTGGGCCGATGCCATCGCGCGTAAGCGCTGCTTGATATACATCTCGAGTGACCTCTGCCTGTAACTGCTGCGCCGCAGTAGTTGTAAAAATCGCGCTGCGATATTGAGTTCCAATATCTCCGCCTTGACGATTTAGCGAAGTTGGATCATGCATTACCCAAAATTCTTCAAGTAAACGGCGATATGAAATTTTCGTTGGATCAAATTCAACTTCGACAGTCTCGGCATGTCCCGTGACGCCAGTGCAGACTTGTTCATAGCTCGGATTGGGTCGAGCTCCGCCCATATATCCAACGCTGGTTGAGATGACTCCATCGAGATTCCAGAAACGACGTTCTGCGCCCCAGAAACAACCTGTCGCAAAGAAAGCTTTCTCAGAAGTACTCATAGTCGGATAACCTACCCTTGTACCTGCGCCCCCGTAGCTCAGGGGATAGAGCACTGCCCTCCGGAGGCAGGTGCACAGGTTCGATTCCTGTCGGGGGCACCAACTTTCTTTAACAGGAATTCACCAAAGGGATACAAATCACCCTGATTAACGAAATCTTTTCTCGTACCTTCTTGTTTAACTTGAGAGTTACAGGGAGAATTACCCTCTTGTGCGCATTCATCGCGCAGTATCGAATTCGATTACTGGAAGGGGGCAACCATGGATTGGAGACATCAGTCGGCCTGCCGCGAAGAAGATCCTGAGCTCTTCTTCCCCGTAGGCAATACCGGTCCAGCCATCACCCAGATCGAAGAGGCGAAGAAGGTCTGTAATCGCTGCATCGTCAAAGAGCCATGCTTGGCATGGGCGCTGGAATCTGGCCAGGATGCCGGAGTCTGGGGCGGTCTCTCAGAAGATGAACGTCGCGCCTTGAAACGTCGCGCTGCACGTAACCGCGCCCGCCTGGCTGATCAAGCAAACTCATAAAAGATTGAGCTAGATCGGGAAAGTTAAGGTCGCTCTCGTCTGTTGATCATCAGTAGTTAACTGCAACTCACCTCGGAGCTCATTTTCAGTCAACGTACGAACAATCTGTAAACCAAGATTTGGTGAAGTTGCGATATCAAAATCTGCAGGAAAACCCACGCCATCATCGCTAATTGTTACTGCCAACTCTCGGCCGTTAAGGGTGGCATGGATACCGAGGGCTGATCCTTCATCCGCTAAACCATGTTCGAGCGCGTTATGGATTAGTTCTGTGATAACCAGCGCCAGTGGAGTTGCGATGCGCGGTTCAAGGGAACCGATTGTGCCGGTTCGTTCAATATGTAACTCACCCATACGTGGACTGAGTTCAAGGGCATGCGATACCAAGTTATCTAGTACATCATCAAAGTCAACGGAAGAGTCACGGCTACTAGAGAGCGTTTCATGAACTAGCGCAATTGATGCGATACGACGCACCGCTTCATTAAGGGCTGCACTGGCGCCCGGATCTTCAATGCGACGTGCCTGTAGACGCAATAGGGCCGAAACTGTCTGCAAATTATTCTTCACTCTATGGTGAATTTCGCGGATGGTCGCATCTTTTGTCACCAACTCTCGCTCTCGGCGACGTAGCTCGGTGACATTGTTGAGAAGAACAATCGCGCCAACGCGATCAGTTGCTTGTAATAACGGCAGCACAGTGAAATCAATCGTTCCACCAGAATTCTCAATTTCAACTCGCTTTAGCGCTTTTCCGGTAAGTCCCATAGCAATCGTCTCTTCTTGCGCATCTGGCTTCACGCGCGCGAGTGTTTGAGCAACTTCACCCAAAATATGTCCCTCTACTTCGCTCATCCAACCAAGTCGGCTAAAGGCAGAGCGAGCATTAGGGCTGGCATATGAGACAACACCATTCACATCAAGTCGAATGAGGCCATCACCTACGCGAGGTGCAGGATCAAAGAGTGAACCCGCATCTGGGTAAGGGAATGTTCCTTCAGAGATCATGCGATAGAGCTTGTGCGCAATTTCGCGGTAATTGAGCTCGAGGCGAGATGGTTGACGCATGAGGTCTGCATTTCGATGTCGTGAAATAACTCCAATGACATGTCCATCAAACATCACCGGAATAGTCTCTTCTTTAACGAGGTACTCCCCCATCTGTTCTGGCTGCGTATCACGAACAATCTCAGCGCTCGAAAGCGCTTGGTCAATATGAGGTCGTTTGCCATGTGAAATTTCATCACCGATTACATCGAGTGGAAAGAGAGTGGCCGCAGTAGTTGGGCGGATATGCGCTACTGCGACATAGCCTGTCGGCCAACTCTTGAAATCTTTTCGTAGCGGAACCCACAGGATGAGATCAGCGAAAGATAAATCTGAAAGCAGCTGCCAGTCGGCGATCAATTCACGTAAGCGGTGGATCTGCTCAGGAGATAGTGGGCTTCTGCCCTGCACATAATCTTCAATAGCAGCCATCTATGCCTGCTTCAACCATGTAGATAGATTCTGCAAAATCTCTTGGGTGGCAAACCAGGTTAGTTCTTGACCATCAGCAGATACTTCAAACAGACATTGCAGATCGCTCCATGTGAGTGCGCCAGATAGTGATACCGACATTTCATGGCTTTCAGTGATGAGCTCCTGTGGAATTTCAAAAGCAAGTACACAGGCAGCACCTGATCCTGCGCTCTTCATCTCAAGCGCATCTTCTGCCGCCACCATAGAGAGTGCAAATTCAACTTCTTCTTCATCAAGCTCTGAATGTGCTGCTAAGAAACGTGCACTCGGTGCATAGATATCTGAAATATCGAGAATTTGTGAGCTCGCAAAGTCAGAGACTTCTTGGGCTGTCATAGCCGCATATCCACGCATGCGCTAAGCCTATAAGAATTTAAGAGATGAGCTGACCTGCAATTTCTGCGAGGCAACGGCGTAAGTGGCTACGTTCATTGACTTCATAGAGGCTACTGCGCTCACCTTCAGCGCGTAAAACACTGCGACTGTCGGTAGGCAGGGCAATCACACGTGTGGGTTTTATCGCACTGATGCTCTGAGTAAAGGATTGATCAAGCGGTGAATTCTTCTTTCCCGGAGTCCGCATGCTATGCACCGCGACAAGTGCTGGTTTTATTGAGTTCTGTGCCAACTCACGTAAGAGTTCGCGTAATCGCTCGAGCGAAAGTTGATCGGTTTTCGATAACAACCAGAGCTCATCTGCAAATGTTGCGCTCCAGATAAATGCCTCACTCTCCCATCTTTTGCCGGTCAATTGAGCTGCGATATTGCGCAAAGTTCCGAGGTCAATCACAATGAAATCAAATTCAGAACGAGCGCTGTGTAGCTGCCCCAAATCACTTTCTAGGCTTGCTTGCGAAATTTCCATTCCCCAAAGGTTCTCTGAAATCTGTGGGTGGCGAACGCTGGCACGTAAGCCTCGCTGGCCTAGCAGCGACGAAATGGATGGAGCAAGGGCATGTGCATCGACCAAAAGTGTTCTCTTGCCCAACAAACTCAACTCGGTCGCAAGATTAATCGCAGTCAGAGTGCAGCCCGAAGAGCTAGCTGATGCAGCAATTGCAATAGTGCGCGCTCGAGTTGGAGTGCTCTGAGCTTGCGCTCTTATCATCGGTGCACGTAGGGATCCACGCATAAGCGAGATTAGTTCGAGCGTAGTTGTAGGAAATTCTTGTACTCCAGCAAAGGATGAAGGCGTGGAGTCCTTGGGTGCAAAGAGAAAGAGTGGATAGCCTCGAGATTTCAATTCTGCGATTGCTGCAGGAGTTAGACCTTCTAAATCAGTAGCCAGAAGAATGGTTGCTTTATCTATCGCCTCTTTGCTACAGAGCTCATCTATCTGATTAAAATCCAGGGCTCGCAAAGTGATATTCCATCCTTGTGAGAAGAGTGTGCTGGCTATAAATCCTTCGCGCTCTGGGTCGCGTATTCCAGTGATTGCTGAATTGATAACTTCACCCACGTGCGCGCACAACCACTAGTCGTCCACTCGTGGATGCAGATAAGACAGTTGCAATATCTTCTCGAAATAGAGCAAGTCCTAGCGCTACTTCACCACCGAAATTACTTCCTTTGCGGTCGATTGATGTTACAAAAGCGCCACTGACAATGAATTCTGGAGCAATAGTTGTCTTTGATTCTCGAACATCATGGAGTTGGTACAGTGAAATTAACTCACCCACTGCAACGTCTATAGGAATATCTACCGCTCTGATGCTCAGTGAAATCTCTTGATGTGTCAGCGCTCTTGCATCATCTGTCAGCGAACTACCTTGCAACAATTCACCCGCTACCAAGCGCCGGCGAGTGATTGACCCTATGGGATTAGTCGATGCTGCAAGGTAGTTCGTTGCCGCAGCCCCGAGCGCTACAGATTGGTAGCCCAGATCGTTAGCTCCAATCTGAGTGCCTGCTGCCATTGGGCGCAGGACCACCCAATAACTCTCGTGAGTATTTGCAGCACGCGTCATCAAAAATGAGGCGAGCAACGCCCCAAGACAGAGTGCTATTGAGAGATAGAGACGGGTTTGGGATTTCTTCTTTACGGCCATGGGCGCACGGTAAAAGTGCACGCTATGGCGCAAGCCTTACTTCTCCACAGTAGAACTTAAGTCTGAGATTAACTCGTACTTGTGCCTGATTTGAAACTTCGCATAAGGCTGAAATATCGCACCATGACTACAGAAACTACACACACTCTCACTGAAAATCGCCGCTCTTTTCTGCAATTGGTATCTAGTACCGAAGATCGCTCGCTCTGGGAACATCCAGTGCTCGACCTCTTCGCACCTCCTGCGCGAGAAGTTCCAGCGCAGAAAGCAAAGCTGTATCTCGTACCTTCCACCTTTGGTGAGGATTTGGAAGCTGATGAGATGCCAATTCCCACTTCAGCATCAGAGTTACCTGAACTGCATGCCTGGACTATGAAGTTTATTGTCAGCGTTGTCGAAGTGTGGGGTGGGAGACGGCAGCCAGCACAACTTATTCGCTGGTGTCATCGCGTTATCTATATGGAGTTGCTGAAGAGCGCTGGAACACAAAAAGAGATTGGAAAGATTAAGAGCATTCATCAATCAGAACCATTTGATGGAATCTGTGAATCAACTGTAGTAATCCGGTTTGGGGCGCGCTATCGATCCGCAGTTATTCGCTTTGAAGGCGTAGACGGACGATGGTTATGTACCGCACTGCACTTGTTGTAAAGAATATTAGGCGGCGCCGTGGCAGCGCTTATATTTCTTTCCTGATCCGCAAGGGCATGGGCTATTACGGGAAACATCTCCACTTGTTACAACACCGTTTTCATCCGCTGCTGAATAGCGAAGTGGCTGGCTCTGTACGGGCTTCTCGTCGACGCCTTGCGCCTTGATTGCGCTACCGTCGCCTTCAATGGTTACCTGCACGTTAAAGACCAAACTAGCTAGCTCTTCTTTGATGGCATCCATCATTGCTGCAAAGAGTTCGTAACCTTCACGCTGGTACTCAACAAGTGGATCGCGTTGCGCCATAGCACGCAGACCGATTCCTTCTTGCAGGTAATCCATTTCGTAGAGGTGCTCACGCCATTTACGATCGAGAACCGAGAGCAACACGCGTCGTTCTAGTTCGCGTAAAACATCAGCGCCAAGTTCATCCTCACGCTTCTTATATGCCTGCTTTGCATCCTCAAGAATCTTTGACTCAAGATAATCAACATCCAGTGCATCCTTTGAGCCGACTTCTGCAATCAAATCTTCTGGAGTAAATGAGATTGGGTAAACAAGCTTGAGCGCAGTCCATAACTTATCGAGATCCCATTCTTCGGCATATCCCTGCGCTGCTGCCGCATGAACATAGGCAGAGACTGTATCTGCAACAAAGTCGCCCACTTGTTCGCCAAGATCTTTTCCTTCTAAAACTAAACGTCGTTCTCCATAGATAACTTCACGCTGGCGGTTCATGACATCGTCATATTTAAGAACATTCTTACGGATCTCAAAGTTTTGCGCTTCAACTTGTGTCTGTGCTGAGCGAATAGCGTTAGACACCATCTTGGATTCAATAGGTTCGTCTTCAGGTAATCCCGCAGCCGACAGAACGCGCTCGACAATTCCTGAATTGAAGCGGCGCATCAAATCATCTTGTAAAGACAGGTAGAAACGTGATTCACCTGGATCGCCTTGGCGACCAGAACGGCCACGCAGCTGATTATCGATACGGCGTGATTCGTGGCGTTCAGTTCCAAGAACATAGAGGCCGCCGAGTGAAACTACCTCTTCATGCTCTTTCGCGATTGCTTCCTTCTGTTTTGCAATCTCTGCAGGCCAGGCAGCTTCGTATTCAGGTGCGTTATCAACTGGTGAAATTCCTCGGCGCTGAAGTTCGAAGTCAGCCATGAACTCTGGATTTCCACCGAGCATGATGTCGGTACCACGACCTGCCATATTGGTTGCAACTGTGACAGCACCCTTAGTACCTGCGCGAGCAACAATCGCTGCTTCACGTTCGTGGTGCTTAGCGTTCAAGACTTCGTGTGGAACTCCCGCCTTCTTAAGGAATGCCGAAAGTTCTTCAGATTTTTCTACGCTGACGGTACCGACCAGAACTGGTTGTCCCTTACGGTGGCGTTCAACGATATCGCGCGTAACGGCTGCAAACTTTCCAATCTCAGATTTGTAGACCAAATCCGGTTGATCAATGCGCTGCATATCTCGATTGGTAGGAATTGGTACGACGCCAAGTTTGTAGATTTGGTGAAATTCAGAAGCCTCTGTCATCGCGGTACCGGTCATACCTGAGATCGTTTCGTACAAACGGAAGTAGTTCTGCAGGGTGATGGTGGCCAGCGTCTGGTTCTCATCCTTAATTTCAATACGTTCCTTCGCTTCTAGCGCTTGGTGCAAACCCTCGCTGTAGCGACGTCCAGCCAACATACGGCCAGTGTGTTCATCGACGATTAATAGCTCGCCATTCATGACCACATAATCTTTATCGCGCTTAAAGAGCTCTTTCGCGCGGACTGAGTTATTGAGATAGCCAATAAGTGTGGTGTTGGCGGCCTCGTAAAGGTTTTCAATCTTAAGAAGCTCTTCTACCTTTGTGACACCATCTTCAAGAATGCCGATGGTCTTCTTCTTCTCATCTACTTCGTAGTGAACATCTCGCTGTAATTTAGTGGCGATATTGGCAAATTCTTCGTACCACTTGGTGGCCTTGTCAGCAGGACCACTAATAATCAACGGAGTACGAGCCTCGTCAATCAAAATTGAGTCAACTTCGTCTACAACGGCGAAGAAGTGATCGCGCTGAACACAATCTTCGAGCGACCAAGCCATGTTGTCGCGCAGGTAATCAAAACCAAACTCATTATTTGTGCCGTACGTGATGTCAGATAAGTAAGCTGCGCGGCGCTCTGCAGGACTCATGCTGTTGAGAATTACACCAACGGTGAGTCCCAAAAAGCGGTGGATACGACCCATCCATTCACTGTCACGCTCTGCTAAGTAATCATTGACGGTAACAACATGTACGCCGCGACCCGCTAGCGCGTTGAGATAAGAAGGAAGGGTTGCTACGAGAGTCTTTCCTTCGCCGGTACGCATTTCTGCAATATTGCCTTTGTGAAGCGCAGCCCCACCCATTATCTGTACGTCATAATGGCGCTGACCTAGTGTGCGCTTGGCAGCTTCGCGAACAACCGCAAAAGCCTCGGGAAGTAGATCATCAAGTGTCTGACCTTGGGCAAGACGTGATTTGAATTCATCAGTCTTGGCGCGCAATTGCTCATCTGAAAGAGATGAAATGGTGGTTTCAAATCCGTTGACCTTGTCGACGATCTTGCTTAAATCGCGAAGGATTTTGCCTTCGCCAGCACGCATGAGTCGATCAAGAATTGAAGCCATTGCAACTACCTTCCGCATATGCCCGATATGAGGGTCTTATCGTAGGGGTTCTGCAACACATGCAGTTACAGCAGCGGCCACCTCAATCCCCCTCTTGCGAAGCGCCCGCACGGCTTCCTGAAGCGTGGCCCCCGTTGTGACGAGGTCGTCAATAACAACGGCCTTTCCACTCAGAAAATTCAGGGATTTCATAGAGCCATCTAAATTATGAAATCTTGATTTCGCATCGAGTGAGGATTGATCACGGACCCGACGAGTATGTTCCAAATTTTCATAAGCAGGTAGACCTATTTCTGCGCTGAGCTGTTGTGACAACGTTGCAATAAATTGACGCCCACGTGAACGCGCTACAGATCTGCGTGAAGGTATTGGGACAAGAAAATCTCCACCAATTTCTCTCAGTGCAAAAGTCAATGAATGACCGAGCGCTTTGTAGATGAGTTGATCGGCAATTGCCAGATTGTTCTCTTTTGCAGCAAGTAGAACTTTTCCTGCAATTGGCGAATATGTGACAGAGGAGTAAATCGGAAATGTTGGAAGGTGTTGTGACCATTGCCGATAAATGTGTGGATGCCAATTCTTACGACACAATGAACAGATTTCCAGACCTAGTTGCCCACATCCTAAACAACGACTAGGAAAGATGATTTCTTGTAACGCGCGAAGGCTTTTCATAGCGCGCATTCTTCATGGTCACAGCCAAAGATTTAGAGGTAGAAGTTCTCCTCGTGGAAATCTAACGGAGTAGCTTTGATTGGTCTTGACTGAATCTGTTCGCCAGCAACGCGTGGCAAGGTCAGAACAAAATGAGCGCCCTTGTTAGGTCTTCCCCATGCATCAAGTTCACCATTATGCAGGCGTGCATCTTCTAGAGAGATAGAGAGCCCCAGGCCGGTGCCACCACGGATACGGGCGCGCGAAGGATCAGCGCGCCAGAATCTGTCGAAGACGCGGATAAGTGCGGATTGATCCAGGCCCGGACCATAGTCACGGACGCCAATTGCTATTTCAGTCTCAGTTGCGAGGATGGTGACAACAATTTCCTTGCCATCAGCATGATCAAGGGCATTGGAGAGCAAGTTACGCAATATGCGCTCCACGCGGCGAATATCAGCCTTTATCTGCACAGATGGTGATTGTGACTCGATGCGAATTCCAGAATCAGTTGGAACTTCACCTAACTCGAAATCCGCAACACACCGCTTTACCAAGTTAACAACGTCAAAATCAACTGGCTCAAGTACCGCTACCTCAGCATCAAAGCGACTTACTTCAAGGAGATCCTCGAGCAACCTCTCGAAGCGATCAATCTGCGCGGCAAGGAGCTCGGAGCTTCGTGCGACAACAGGGTCAAATGAGGTGCGCTGGTTGTAGATAACTTCAGAGGCCATACGTAAAGTTGTTAGTGGTGTACGTAATTCATGAGAAACATCAGAGACAAATCTCTGCTGAACGCGCGACAAATTCTCTAAACGAGAAATCTGTCGTTCGATTGACTCAGCCATCTCGTTATAGGACTGGGCAAGAGTTGCCATCTCATCCTGCGACTCAACTTTCATACGCTGACTAAAGTCGCCATCAGTAAATCGAGTTGCTACGCGAGCTGCATCGCGCACAGGCCGAACGACTTGTCGAACCACTAACCAGGTAATTAAGCCAATGAGGAAGATAAGCGCAAATCCTGTAAAGATCAAAGAATTTCGAATGAGCGTGAGAGTCTCGGCTTGAGTGTTGAGAGTGAAGACAACATACATTTCATACATTCCCCCACCAGGAATTTTGATGGGCTCTCCAACAAAGAGCGCGTCAGAGGTGAGTGAATTGAGATAGCGGTTTTGGGCATATTCATATTGTGATGCTTTAGAGGCTCTCACTCTCTCGCGAAGTGATTCCGGGACAGATTTTGGATCCACCAACGCCGAGGCCATTTCATATGAAACCCGCGAGTTTTTCTCATTTGGAAACTTAAGAAGAATAATGTCGCGACTATCTTCATTGACATCCTGGGTTGTCGCTTCAACAACTAAACCTGCAATCACTTGTTTGCGCTCTTCGACAGTTTTGCCCTGCGAGAGAATCAACTGATATTGCGCGTTAAAGAATGTGAAGCGAGCCTCTGTCAGCGCTGAATCTAGACTTACTGAGCGAATACCGTCAGAGAGGCGTGAATTAAGGGCAGAACCGGTAAGGCTAATGACTCCCAGCGAGAGGAGAATTGTGGAGAGGATTACTTTGGTCGCAAGTGATTGCGCCAACGTCTTTCGGATTCCCCTCATGGTGAATGCGCCCTTTACGCTGGGCCGCCCGCCTTGTAACCAACTCCGCGTACTGTCATGACTATCTCAGGATGCTCTGGGTCATGTTCAACCTTAGAACGTAGGCGCTGTACGTGAACGTTCACTAAACGAGTATCCGTGCTGTGGCGATAGCCCCAGACTTCGCTCAAAAGCGCATCTCGAGTAAATACTCTGCCGGGATCTTTCGCAAGAGCTACCAATAAATCGAACTCGAGGCGGGTAAGTTGAATCACCGTCGTGCCGCGTTGGACTTCATGAGCCGTCACATCAATAGTCAGATCGCCAATTGTGAGTAGGCCTGTGACATCGGCGTTGGTGCGTCGCAAGCGAGTGCGAATGCGGGCAATCAATTCAGCCTTATCGCGAAAAGGCTTCTGCATATAGTCATCAGCACCAGCTTCTAGGCCGCGGACAATATCTTGCGTCTCTCCTTTTGCACTTAACATCACGATAGGAACCATAGATTCTTGTCTAATCAATCTGCAGACCTCAATGCCATCGATTCCTGGCAACATGACATCGAGCAAGACGAGGTCTGGAGGATTATTTCTAAATACCTCCAGCGCCTCATCTCCTCGACTGACAAGATCTACATCGAAGCCCGAACTTGTTAAAACAATTCCGAGCATTTCTGCAAGGTCTTGATCGTCATCGACGACCATAACCAGCGCCATTTAGGAACCGTGCTCCCAAGAGTTGAGGTACATATCCTGAGCAGGCGTTAAGACATCGATACGTCCACCCATTGACTTGAGCTTGAGTGAAGCAACTTCCTTATCGATATAAGAAGGAACTTCATGAACACCAGCAGGAAGATTCTTTGCTTCCTTAACAAGGTATTCAGCGGTAAGTGCCTGATCTGAGAAGGACATATCCATAACTGATGCTGGGTGTCCCTCTGCAGCTCCTAGGTTTACGAGACGGCCTTCTGCAAGAAGAAGTAGACGACGCCCATCCTTCATGACATATTCGTCAGTCTGGTGGCGCATCTTTTCATTCTTCTTCACTGAGTTCTGCTCAAGCCAAGCAACATCGATTTCAATATCGAAGTGGCCTGAGTTAGCCATGATTGCGCCATCCTTCATCGCCGCAAAGTGTTCATCGCGAAGTACATCGCGGTTTCCGGTAACGGTGATAAATACATCGCCAACCTTCGCAGCATCAAGCATAGGCATGACGCGGAATCCCTGCATCATCGCATCTAGTGCTTTGGTTGGATCAATTTCTGTGACGATAACATCAGCGCCCATACCCTTAGCGCGCTCGGCAACACCTTTACCGCAGTACCCAAATCCTGCAACGACGACAATGCGTCCAGCAAGCAGGAAGTTGGTTGCGCGGAAAACGGCATCAAGAGTTGATTGCCCTGTTCCGTATCGATTATCAAACATGTGCTTTGTATCGGTGTCATTGACAGCAATCATTGGGAATGTGAGTGCGCCATCTTTTGCCATCTGGTTAAGACGGATTACACCAGTTGTGGTCTCTTCGCATCCACCTGAGATGTTTGGGAGAAGTTCTTTACGTGTCGTATGAAGGGTATTAACGAGGTCGCAACCATCATCAAAGACTTGGTGCGGATTGATATCAAGTGCGGCATTGATGTGCGCGTAGTAACCATCGCGGTCAACTGCGTTGCGAGCAAATACTGAAATGCCATATTCATGAACAAGCGCTGCTGCTGTGTCATCCTGTGTTGAAAGTGGGTTTGAAGCACAGAGGGCGATTTCGGCGCCTCCTGCTTTGAGAACGCGCATCAAGTTGGCGGTCTCAGTTGTGACGTGCATACATGCTGCGATGCGCACACCAGTAAATGGTTGCGACTTCTCGAAGCGTTCGCGGATCTGTGCCAGGACAGGCATGTTGCGTTCTGCCCATTCAATCTTCTTGCGGCCAGCTTCAGCAAGTGATGCATCTGCAATATCGTGCTTTGGAATAGTTGTGACAGGTGTCATTTAGATATATCTCCCTAGATAAACGGCTGTTTGTTCGCTTGACCTTCGGCGTAGGGCTCTACTGTGCTAGTCGGCTAGGTGTATAGGTTAGTGGACGCTGCTAAAAAGCGTCATTTAGCCTTAACTGCGGATGGTGTTAAGTACATCATCCCGCACAGATTCCATGCGGGACTTCGTTGAAGCCTCAACGTTGAGTCTAAGGAGCGGCTCGGTATTTGAGGCCCTGAGATTGAACCACCAATCGGCGTGGCTAATGGTGAGTCCATCTAAGTGATCGATCTCAACGCCATCCTTCTTGCCATAGATTTTTTCAATCTGATCCATAGCTGCCTTTGCATCAGAAACAGTTGAATTGATTTCACCACTTGAGTGATATCGATTAAATGTTTTCAACAGCTCTGAAAGCGTTGACTTTGTTTCACCAAGCGCTGCAATCGCGTGAAGCGCTGCCAACATTCCAGAATCTGCGCGCCAAAAGTCACGGAAGTAGAAGTGGCCTGAGTGCTCGCCACCAAAGACTGCATTTGTTTCAGCCATCTGCTTCTTAATGTAAGAATGCCCAACGCGAGAACGAATAGCAGTGCCGCCATTTTCTTCAACTACTTCTTTAACAGCTCTGGATGAAATTAAATTATAAATAATGGATGCGCCTGGGTTCTTCGCTAGTTCACGAGTTGCAATCAGCGCAGTCAAAGCCGAAGGATTTACCAGCGCACCCTTTTCATCAACGAGGAAGCAGCGGTCAGCATCGCCATCAAAGGCCAGCCCGATATCAGCTTTATGTTTCTTCACTGCCTTCTGCAAATCGACTAAATTTGCAGGTTCAATCGGGTTCGCTTCATGGTTAGGAAAAGTTCCATCGAGTTCAAAATAGAGTTCGACAACTTTGGCGTTGAGGCGTTCAAAGACCGCAGGGGCTGTGTACCCGCCCATTCCATTGCCCGCATCAATGACTATCTTCAATGATCGGATTGCGGAAACATCTACCAGCGACAGTAGGTGATCTACATAATCGGACAACATTGATTGTTCCTTCTCAACTCCAACGTTGCGCATCACCATAGGCGCACCATCTCGAACATAATTTTCAATGACTACCAAGCCCGACTCTTTGCCGATTGGCCTTGCACCGCTCAGGCAGAGCTTGATTCCGTTGTATTCGGCAGGATTGTGGCTGGCGGTAAACATCGCGCCTGGAAGATTGAGTTTGCCGGATGCAAAATACAACATATCGGTTGAGGCTAAACCGATTCGAATGACATCGAGCCCTTGTGATGTAACTCCGGCTGCAAAAGCTGTGGCAAGCGTAGGTGAGGATGGACGCATATCTTCGCCAATTACTACGGTGCCTGGTTCGCGCTCATGCTCTAGAAAACGTGCAACAGCAATACCTGTGGCAAAGGCAAAATCTGGGGTGAGTTCTTTATCAACAAGGCCACGAATATCGTAAGCCTTAAATATGGAAGCGCTCATATAAGTATCGTAAAGAGATTTAGGATGAAATGCGAAATTAGGAAGGGACAGCCCGTAGGTGTCCGCGTCGACCTACGCTTGTCTGAGTTACTTGAGCAACATTCGGCTGCGAAGGTTCAAGATGTGCTGAAGCCGCTTCACGTACCGCATCTGCAATGGCCATCAGATCATCATCGCTAGGACCTGCTGCATCAGTTTGCGCTACATGGCGAATTACTTCCCAGCCATTTGGAACAGTTAATCGAGCAGAGTGCTTATCGCAGAGGTCATAAGAATGTGGTTCGGCAAAAGTTGCAAGCGGTCCAAGTACCGCCGTTGAATCGGCGTAAATGTAGGTAAGGGTCATGGTTGCAATAGCGCGGCAAGAGACGCGAGAGCAAGCGCGACCGTGACGTGACTGTGGAACCATGTCAAATAGATTAGTGGTCTGAGTGGTAAAAGTTATGGATTGAGCACTCGGATATTTGATGCTGGGACTGAAGATTTGGTCAATTCACTGCCAGGGTTCAGTGGCACATAGCCATAACCACTCTTTGATGCAATGAGTGCAGCACCTGACGTTCCCTTTGAAATTCCAGTAAATGCGATAGAGCGAACCGAATCTGGCACTTTAAATGTCGCAATATCTTCTTCAGCAACCTTAATTTTCCTGCTCTTGCCATTAGTGAAGGTGAGCTCCAAGGTAACTCGCACATCGCGGCCTGTGAAGACCAAGATTGGTGCAAGTCCAGTTGTTGCCATCGTAAATTCAGTCAGATCCTGCGCCGCAGTACTCCAGACGAAGTCGCGCTTGCCTTGCGCATTTGTCGGTGAGAAGACCGAACCTAGTATCGGCTGATCTGAGGTGATGTGTAGCGCAAACTTTCCGGCAGCCATTGTGATATCCATGGGAAGCTCGATGACCTTTTTATGCGCGATAACTCGGTCTGTGATTCCTACTGGCGCAAAGGTTCCATCCGTGGATCTAATCTCAGCCGATATTCGGGCATCAACATCGCCAGGTACAAGAAGTCGAAGTGTGTGAGGTGTAGTTCCACCGCGCCCCACTTGTTGTGGAATCGCAGGGATTTGCAGTTTAGTGGTTGCCTCTTTTGTTGGGTTAATTAAGTCACCGCCCAACGAAGTCAGCCCTTTGCCACGTTCATCAATCAAGAAACCATTTATTCGACCAGCGCGTGGAAGAAGGGAGATAGCAATCTTCTTAGAACCTGGTGCAAGAGACGCTAACGAGAGCGAGGTATAGGAGTTAGCTCGGATAGAGACGCTACGGGGAGCTAACTCACCATTTTCTGTAAATACTGTTACCTCAACTAGCGCTCGACCTAGTCCACTATTAACGATGTGGAGTGATCCCTTTGCAGTGATATCTGCAGATGCTCCAACAAACCATTGTGAAGATGCGGGTGCGCTACATGCAATTGCGCCCGCCCAGACTCCCTTGCGAACTTGCCAGACAAGAGGTGTAACTTTTCCCGATTCAATAACTGCTGATTGCGCAGCCACTGCGTAACGTCTAAATCCAACCTCTGTCGACTTCATCGATGTGCTGCCTGTCTTGCGCGCCAATGTATTTGGTGAGGTTAATGAAATGGCAGTACTCAAACCACTCGTATTTGGAGGACATACAACAGCAGGATATGACTCATTAAAGCGGTTGGTGGACACTGTGAAGTTCAAGATGTTGCTGAGGAAAAGTACTGCTGTAACGGTGATTACCAGAATGAGCGCTCTTCGGTTTCTCATGAGATCTCCTTATCTGAAATCTCAGCCTTACGGCGGCCACCAGGAAGCGCCAACACAGTGAGAGTAACGAGGGCGATGATGAAGAATGAGATCCAAGCACGGCGGGCGCGACCATCATGAATGATAGAAATCTCACCTGCTTCAGTTACTTCAAAAGTTGGTAAACCATTTGAATCTTCAACCTTGGCAAGACGATAACCGTTTTGGAAAACTTGCCACGAATCACTATATGTCTCAGTCAGCATGAGAGAGCCGGGCGCTGGTACAAATGTTCGTACGCCCTTTGATTCAAGCACATATTCACGACCCGAATAGTTAGTGAACTTAACGCGCCCCGTATCCTTAAGCACTTTCCAAACAATTCCAGCTTCAGTTGCGGATGTTCTAGTAAAGCCACCTAAACCATCGATGGTCTGGACAACATCTTGGCTCACAGGATTTTTCAGGAAGACATACTTGATGCCATATGTTGAAAGAATATTGCTCGATGTGACTCCCGTGTTATCAACTAGACCCTCGATGGCGCGCGAAATGATTGCAGTGTCTCTGGGTGCGATATCTGGTTCACCCAAGGTGACCTCACGACCTCGAGAAATGTAATATGAAAGAGTCTGTTCGCCTTTCTGACGGTATGGGCGAATCACCACGGTTTTTGCGCCTTTTTCGATAGCCAAGAAGGCGGGGAGTATCTGCGTTTGTGTAGTTCTGACAGGTGAATCAGAACCTGCAGTCGCCAGCCAGAATGTTGAAGTTGCTGTGTAACCAACAGTCAGAAGAAGCACAAAAGCTATGGATATGTGACGGTAATTAACATGCGATTGCTCGAGGCGAGACTTAATTTTGTCGAACATGATTACTGCGGCAGCAATTGCAAAGAGCGTTGCAACGGCGAGAAAAACTCCAGCGCTAGCGCGCGTTGTGGATGATGATCCATTTCCTGAAATAACAAGTGCCGAAACAAGTGCACCACTGAGTAAGAAAATAACTCCAGGCGTTGCAAACTTTCGGGCGGCAGTCGATGAGAAATAGGTAACCAGTAATACAACTGTGATTGGGCTGATAGACCACCAGGGAAGTGATCCTGGGCCACCGGGATTGCCGAAGATTGCAAGATTTGGTCCGCCCCCGGCAACAGTAAAACCAATCTCGCTTATCAAAAGATGTGGTCGTATAAAGACTTCAAAGGAAGCAGGGGCCAAGAGCAAAAATGGCGCAAGCAATAAGGTGACATATCGAGTAGCGCGTTGAAGAAAGAGTGCATCCTTGAAATTTTTATTTGCAGCTATGAAATCACGCGTTGTTGAATATGCAATTATTCCCAGGAGCACCAAAATCACAGATGGATTGAAGGCTGCGAGTAGCCCGGCCAAGAGCGCTATCGCGCTGAGCCTTCGCACCGTCCAGGTGTGAATCTCTGCCCAGTTTTTGAAGAGAGGCAAGGTAAATGGCAACAAGATGAGGAAGAGGAGCAAGCCAAGGCGTCCCGAATTTACTGCTGAGATTGCTACAGGAGAAAGTGCATAGAGCAGCGCAGCGCCAGCGGCCAACCAACTATTTGAGGTGAAGCTCTTGAGATATCGATGAGCTGCGAAGAGAAGAGCAAGGGGTGCCAAGAGAAAGAAGAGCGAGATAAAGGCGGCAACGTTTCCAAAGGTGAGGAAAGAGGCCACTCCGACAATAGGTACCCACACTGGTGTGGGAAGCCCACTTCCCATTCCGATGTCATGCCAACTGGCGATATAGAGTTTAAAGAGATCCTGTGCGCTCTCTGGCGCCATCGCTAGTGCGCCTCCTGAGATTGATCCCAAGCGATTTCGACTCCATAACAAAGTGATGACTACCAGGGCCGATGCCATGGCGATTATGGGGCGAGTAAAGAGCGCTAACCAAGAACGTTGGCTAGATGGCGTCAATAAATCCTCATCTTCATTAATCTCTAGGGCGCTGTTAACTACAGTCACTTCGCGATCGGGAATGATGCTTTCACGAAGGGAATCGAAGGCACGCGCCACAGAACTGCGAATCTGTTGAAAGCGTGACGGAATAAATGCCTTGACTGCAGCCCCTGAAATGAATCTACTTTTCTTTCTTGCCCTACGCGCAGCGAGTAATTCGGTTGGATGAATAATCAGCGTAAGAATCGCTAGTAGCTCATCGCTGGCATAACCGGGAAGTTTTGCAAAGAGATAACCGACAGAACGGAAAAGCGCGCCAGCGAGAAGTTGTAGTGACAGCACCGGAAGTGCCCACATACTCGCATTGGCGAGTAACACGTAGGCTGCGTTTCGGCGATCAAGTAGTAAAGGTCTATGGAGCAGCGCACCTTTAACATCGACTGTGCGGCGTTCAGATGCGGCGGCCTGTGCGTGGTAGCCAACGGCATCGGTTACGACAATGACAGAGTGGCCAGCTACGCGAGCGCGCCAGCCGAAATCAACATCGTCTCGGAAAAGTTCTAGATTTTTGTCAAAGCCCCCGAGCTCTTCGTATACATCGCGTCGAATGAGAGCTCCAGCGGTGCTCACTGCCAGGACTTCATGAACTCCATCGCGTTGTCCTTGGTCATATTCGGCTTGCTCTAAGCCTGTCCAGCGAGCGCCATTCGTAGCTAAGCTGATTCCGACTTCAAGTAGATGTGTTCTATCGTGCCAGCCAAGTAACTTCGGTCCAGCCATCGCGACATTTGGACGTTCTGAAACAGTAGAAAGTAAATTCTCGAGTGCATCTTTTGCAAATGCACAATCATCATGCAGAACCCAAATCCATTCATTCCGCGAATCCGAGGTTGGCGGTAATTGACCGACTGCAAAAGAGATTGCTTCTCCAAAACCAATTTCACGATCAAGAGAAATTGTTGGGATTCGTGCGCCTTTAAGTAACTTTGCTGATGTATCAACAGAGCCAGTATCAACTGCAATGATTCGATCGGGGCCACGAGTCTGTGTGGCCAGTGACGTCACAACTTCTGGCAACCACGTTGATCCATCGTGGACAACGAGAATCGCAGAAACGCGTTGCGTACTCATACAGGAAACTTATCGCGTGATGTACCGATATAAATGGTGAGTTAAGCAGGACGTCGCTTGAGGCGACGACGCTCACGCTCAGAGAGTCCACCCCAGATGCCAAAACGCTCATCGTGAGCGAGGGCGTATTCGAGGCACTCTTGGCGAACCTCA
>JACCDU010120441.1_pt1 | contig 37059 bp, 67 predicted proteins | sample 7446081 | NCBI WGS metagenome assembly JACCDU01 (sample SAMN15323447, study PRJNA562643) | freshwater metagenome | isolation source: river surface water | place: USA:Blue River Watershed | collected 2017-08-17
CGATCTGGCGGACATTTTTATTTTGAATCTCTAGCAAGTAGACCTGCACAAAAACGTGAAGGCGTTTCTTTTACTTTTGAGCAGCTTGAAGCCTTTGCCAAACTGGTAGCCAGCGCAGCGATAGAAAAAGTTGAAGAATACTTGGCAGAGGAATACATGACTGACATTCATCGAGCTATAAAGATCGAGCGTGAGGCGTGCCTTGCAATTGCTGAAAAGCAACGCTATGCAATGAACATAAGCCTGACTTCTTTACCTGCTCAAAACGGGACAGCAGTTGATATTGCAAACGCAATCCGAACAAGAGGTGAAGCATGAGTGATGCAATTTATCTTCTTGTCGGCATCGGTCTTGGCCTTCTTATGCGGGTTTTTCTGGCAATCATTGATATGTACATCAAGGACATACAGAAATGACAGAAGAAGAGGCAGCCCATAGGTGGCATCAACACCAACAGAATGAGATGCTCTTGCAGCGTATCAAGATGTTGGAAGAAAAAGTAGCAATGCTGCTACACAAAATCAATGAACTGGAGAGGCGTTATGGATAAGTTATTGCAAGAAATAATGGAAGACGAAGCACAGCGTTTGTACTGCTGTTATTGTGCTCAACCAAAGACAAGCTATTCCTGCTGTCAGGAAAACCACTTCATCGAGTTCAAAGACCTTGATGATGAAACCCAACTAGAAATTGCAAAGGAGATCGCAAATGTTTAACAACACAACCCGTTCATTCCCACGCCGTTTGGAAGATGCTTTTCCAGAGGAGTACATGAACAAGAACGTCATTGAAGGGCCGTTTCATTCTGCCCCGCACATCAGTGACTACTCTGTTTTGTTTGGCATAATCATCGCCTTTTCCTTTTGTGGACTTGTAATGTGGAACTATCTATGAACGAGAAAAAAGAGCTTGGAAAAATAAGCCGCTTTGAAATAGGTTTGGGCGGGTATGACGGGGCTATGTTTGGAATGTCTGTAACAATGGAGGGCAAAGGTTGGGGTATACAAGACTTTGATGGAACATGGGCGCATGAGCCTGACGAGAATCACAGATGGACTAAGCAAGATCAACACAAAATTTGGGCTGATATGTGCCAGCGAGTTGTTGAGTTAATGCAAAAAGCAAAGGTAAAAAACACTTCAGATATGGTAGGTGTGCCAGTAGAAGTGACAACAAAAAACGGTGCGCTTCATTCGTGGCGCATTCTTGAAGAAGTGCTATAAGGAGGCGCATATGAACGACTACTCAACCATACTTATGCGGATTGAACAATCAGTGAAATCCCTAGATAAAAAGTGTCTCAACAAGCAGTATGATGGCTTCATTCAGGACATAGGCAGTATCAACAACGACTTGACAATGCTGAGTCATTGGATAGGTGAACAACAGGTTAAAGAAAGTCAATCTAACAGGAGTGAATGATGGATACAAAGTACGATAAAGAGGCGTTAGTTCTATCGCCAAAGCCAGAGCAAAAAGGCTATTTGGTTGACAGAGCAGAATTGATAGGCGAGTTGCTCAAGAAGAATGTCAACGAGCACACAGAAAAGAAAAACAATCTTACCTACCTATCGTGGGCATGGGCATGGGCAGAAGCTCTGAAGGCAGACGCAAATGCCTCATACAAGATTGAGATGTTTGGTGACAAGTGTTTCATGGACATTAACGGCACTGCAATGGTGTTCGTGACCGTCACAATGTTTGGCAAACCAATGACTTGCCAACTGCCAGTGATGGACTACCGCAACAAAGCAATTCCTAACCCTGACGCTTTTGCTGTTAATACGGCAATCATGCGTTGCATGACAAAGGCGTTGTCTTTGCATGGCCTTGGACTCTACATTTATGCTGGTGAAGACTTGCCAGAAGGTGAGGAAGAGGAAAGTATGTTGGATGTGAATGCCATGATTGATTACCTAGCGGCTATTGAAGCGGCTCCAACAATGGAGGATTTGAAGAATGTCTACATTGCTGCTTACGCTTCTTGCGATGGTGATAAGGGCTGGCAAAAGAAGGTAATGGATGCCAAGGAAAAGCGTAAAGGAGAGTTGAAATGACAGACAAATACACACCAGCTTTTCCAGCTGGGCTAATTACTGATGATAAAGGGGTTGTTGTAGGCGGTAGCAATGGCATGACATTGCGTGACTACTTTGCTGCCAAAGCGATGGAGGGTATGTTGTCCAGCGGTAACCTACCAAAGACTATCTCTGATGCGGATATAGCGGAGTGCACTTACAACTTAGCAGACGCAATGCTGAAAGCGAGAGAAGCATGAGTGAAGAAATCATCCAAGGCAGTGACGCTTGGAAGCAACTCAGAGCAGGCAAAGTGACGGCCAGTCGAGTCAAGGACATTGTTGCCACCACAAAGACAGGCTATTCAACAAGCCGAGACAAGTACATGACGCAGTTGCTCTTAGAGCGCCTGACAAACACCGTGGCAGAGTCGTACACCAATGATGCTATGGGGTGGGGCGTAGAGCAAGAGCCGTTCGCCAGAGCTGCTTATGAGGCCGCCAAGAGCGTTATGGTCGATCAGGTGGCATTCGTCAACCATCCAACTATTGAGATGGCTGGCGCTTCCCCTGATGGGCTTGTCAATGACGATGGTTTGGTAGAGTTGAAGTGTCCCATGAGCCACACACACCTGGAAAGCCTCTTAGGTGGTCTTGATGACCAATACAAGGTTCAAGTACAGTGGCAAATGGCGTCAACGGGTCGCAAGTGGACTGATTTGTGTTCATTTGACCCAAGGTTTCCCGCAGAATTGCAGTTGGTCATCAAGCGTTTTGAGCGTGATGATGCCTATATTGCAACGCTGGAGAAAGAGGTTATCAAGTTCCTGACAGAGCTGGATGACAAGTTAAACAAAGTTAAATCAAGAGGTTAATATGGAAAGAGAAGTGCGTAACAACAGCGGTGTTTTGTTCAAATCAGACAAACGAGACAATGAACGAGCACCCCATTACAAGGGAAATATCACTGTTGATGGCAAAGATTATTGGCTGTCGGCATGGATAAAAGATGGGAAAAGTGGCAAGTTCATGGGCTTGGCAGTTTCTCCAAAAGAAGCTCAACCAACGCCAGTAAAGGCTTCTAACAGCGTTGCCGATATGGAGAGCGATATTCCATTCTAGAATGGTGTATAATTTACATACCTTTTTAAGGAGAGATTATGAAGGTATGTAGAGAATGCAATCAAGAGAAAAGCCTTGATGCTTTTTACAAACACTCAAAAATGCTTGATGGTCACTTAAATAAGTGCATTGAATGCGTAAAAGAGAGGGTTAAAAGGCATCGAGAAAACAACATTGAAAAGATTAACGCATATGACAGAGAAAGAGCAAAAAAGCCCAATAGAAGGCTAAAAAATAAGGAATATGCAAAATCTGAAAAAGGAAAGATAGCTCATAAAAAAGCTCTTCATAACTACAAGATTCGATACCCATTGAAATATGCGTCAAAGGTGATAACTGGAAATGCAATTAAAAATGGGAAATTGATAAGAGCATCAAATTGTTCTGTTTGTAATTCTGAAGAAAAGATTGAAGGGCATCACGATGACTATACAAAGCCACTTGATGTTCGATGGTTGTGTGAAAAATGCCATAAAGAATGGCACAAAAACAACAAAGCAATCTATGAGTAAACTTACCCTTCTAAAGTGTGAATAATGGGGAAAGCGGATGCCGATCCTAAGCGATAGCAAAGGGTGGCTCTTATATATGCAAATTGGTTAGCGCCACTTGCATCTTGAGTGGACTATCCATCGGTGTAGCGAGTACCCAATCTTTTTTAACAGGAGTGAATTATGAGTTTAGATAAAATCTGGTTTGGTGGTGCAGTAGAGAAATTCTTTGGCTCACCAGCCTTCAAATTACACCGCAAAGACTCGCCAGCCACATCGGTTCAGGCAGCAGAGAAGGTGGACACACCAAGCCTAGAAAAGATGGTCTATGAGGCTATAAAGAGCTTTGGTGAGCATGGTTGCATCAGCGACCAGATTCTTGAGATGTTCCCACAGATGCCCTATTCCTCAATTACAGCCCGTTATAAGGCTTTGTTGAGCAAAGGGTACATTGAGATTACAGGCACACGGGTTGGCAGGTCTGGTCGCCAACAAAGGGTGATGGTGGCAAGATGAGCATTACCGTGATGAAACAAGCGCTTGAGGCGTTGGAAAAACTTTGGGACATCATTGATGACATTGATACCTATGGCGACATGGCAAAAAGTGACGACAAGTTGTATCGGTCATTGGTTGAACGCAGACAACGACAACGCTTTGAACAAACTGGAATTTCCACAGATGGGTACGAATTGAATGGCGGGGCAATTACATCCCTACGCCAAGCCATCGCAGAGGCAGAGAAGCAAGGGCCTGTGCGGGTCACTATTAAAGATTTTGTGAAAGCTGTTGAGGGCAAAGAAGAAATGGTTGGGCGACCTGTTTATTGGGCGCAATGGCCAAATGATGACACCCGCCCACAACCAAAGCGTGAATGGGTTGGTCTGACTCCTGCTGATTTCGACAAACTAGAACAACTGTTTGGCAACAAGGTTTCAAACGATTTTGTCTTTGCCGACATTGTTTGCGTTATCTCAGCCAAACTCAAGGATAAAAATGGCTTTTAAGACCGTTCTTGCCAAAGGAGCACCTTGGTACGATACTCCGAAGCCAAAAGAGGAGGCGGTCAAGAGGAAACGCGCCAAGCCACCTCAGATTGACGAGAACTTCAAGAAATGGCTAATCAAGGAAGGATATGTAAATGACAGACGAGGATGATGAGTTCGCCCGTATTGAACGTGAGCAAGCCTTTGGGTGGCGTAAGCGCCAGATAGAGCAAGCACAAGAGCAAGACCCAAAACGCAATGAGGTGCTAGAAGAGGTGGCTTTGCAGTTTGACATGATGCCAGCTTTGGGTGACACTGCGGCTAGTTTTGCCTGTTTTGTAAGGAATATGAAACGATGAAGTTCATAGCAGTAGGAGCAAATACAGAAGATAAGATGGTTGTTTTCGTGCTAGACGGACATGTAACAGTTCAGCTCGGTGAGTCAGCGGTTCGCAAACTGGCAGATGATTTACTGATGAATGCAAACTATTTATGGCCAATGAATGCAGAAGAAGAAAATGATGAGTAACATCTTTATCCTGTCCACAATCCTCATCCTTGGAGCAATCCTAGCCGTTTGTACCTTTGTCTTTGTCCTAGCCCTAAAAGCTATTGACTAAGGGCTTCTAGAGCCTGTTTCGTGTGCTTAATTCTGTCTTCTAGGCCGATAGTCCCACCATTGATTTTCTTGGTCAATTTGACCCAGTCCTGCGCCTCTGCTGCCTCATTGCACCCGTGGGTTGACCAGAACCATCCTGCCGTCATTGCAGCATATTTTGGAGTAGCAACAAGATCAGGCTCCATAACAAAATCGACACCCAATGCTTTGCCAGCGTGGAAATAGTTAGCATGACCAGTAAGCTGAATACACCCACGACCGCGAAAACGGTAACCATCCCCAGATGACTCATCACGATTACCCATCCGATTAGCGTAGACCATGTTTGCGATTTTCTTGGGGTTTCCTGCATAGGCATTAGCTATCTCCAGTGTTGGGAATCTCTTTGGCCACAACTTCATCAAGGTTGCGGCTCGATAGTTGAGGTTCTCTTCTAGGATGCGGAAGTGGCCGCATTCATGACTACACTGACCGATGAAAGCCGCTTGCTGATTCGGAGTCAGAATCCCAAACTGGCTGAAGGTGTCGTTCAGTGCTGTTACCCATTGTTGCCCAATATGAAGTTTGGCTAGTTGCTCACTTGTTGCCATGATAATCCTCATTTAGAATAGCGCAACGGCCCGATGCGTCAACACCGAGCCGTTACTTCCCAAACCATTGCATAGGAGTGCAACAGCATGAGCAAAATTGATTGTAAACAACTTAAAAAGTTTCTCAATTACAACAAAAACACTGGATTTTTTACTTGGCGTGTTAGCCCAAGCAATAATGTTAAGCAAGGACAAATTGCAGGCACGAAAAATAGCAATGGGCACATCCAAATAAAAATCTTTGGTCAAAGATATTTTGCTCATAGACTTGCTTGGCTTTTTATCAATGGCAATTGGCCCAGAATGATGATTGACCACATAAATGGAATTCGTGATGACAATAGAATTGCCAACCTTCGTCAAGTAACGGCTAGTGAAAATGGGCACAATCAAACAAAACCACATAGCAGAACAAAAAGCGGCTATCTTGGAGTAAGTTGGATAAAAAGCAGAAATAAATGGCAAGCTGGAATTGGATTTAATGGAAAATACAAATTTCTTGGGTATTTTGATGACCCAAAATCTGCTCATGCAGAATATTTGAATGCCAAAAAAATGCTTCATCCTAGCGCGCCTGTGAATTAAGTTGCTCGCGAACAGAATTGTAAGCATCTATACAAGCATTAAGTTGAGCCGTGTTCCTGTCGCCTTGGGCAATTATTTCTGCGATGGCTGCGAGGGTTTGTCGCTCTCTTTCGTCAAGACTTGGATCAGCCTGTCCGTTAGGTTTACTTCCTGCTTCTTGGCTATCTCTGGCGGTAGAGGCGGCACTTGTGGCGGCTTGTACGCAACTTGTGGCGGGGAGGCGCACCCTGCCAGCACTGATAGCGCGATCAAGAGCAGACTGTTTTTGACTAATGGCATTGTTGGCCTCCAAAAGTTGTGACGATGTGTTGTTTAAGTCCTGCGCCAGCTTTTGCTCTTTGGCGCGGGATTCCTCATTAAGCCGAGCAATCTCAGCCTGCATCTCAGCTTCTCGCTGCTTGTAACCAGAATGTGTGCCGTACTTGTATGTCCCAAGGACAACGCAAATAGCACCAATAATCATCCACGGATTTATCATTTCTGCTCTGCCCTAGCTAATGCCAGCTCCTCACGCTCATGCTCAGGCTCCAAGTGGTTGGGCGGCGTGGTAGGGGGTGGCGGTGGAGTCCAAGTCTCATCTAGTTCAGGGTTGACCCATACAGGCAATGCACCTGATGGGTCACTTGGCTTTGGGGGCGTGGGTTCTCCCTTTGGCGCTTCAGGTGGTGTGCCTAAATTATTGGCAACAGCCCCGACAGAACGCTTAGTCATCACTCCACCAATACCGCCAACAATCAGCAAAACAATGTCGTTCAGCATCTTGAGATAGCCTTGGTCAATAGGAGCCATAGACTTGATGGGTTGGGTAACGAAAGTCACGCTGTAAAGCATGAAAAACACTATTCCAGCCAAAATAACAGTCACGATGCCGACCACGAAGGCCCACACCCTGATCTCAATTTCCGCTGGCGTTAGAGGCTGCTGGTTGGGGTTGTTCTGCAATTTTCTTCTCCAAAACAGGGGCTACAAGGTATTCGGGGCAAGTCTGGGTAAACAAGCACCGTGGTTTCTGACACTCAGGTAAATTGAACTTGTCTGGGTTTTGGCAGGTATAGCGGTATCTGTCCTCGCACCCCACTAGAGCCATCAGAATCAGGATTGTTGCTAGGCTTTTCACGTTTTCCCTCTTTGAGTTGATCTTCAAGTTTCTGCCTCAGTTGCTCATTCTTACGCCTGTCTGACTTAATCTGCTCTGCAATAATTCTGTTCTCAAGATAGATAAAGGCAACGGCTGGAAGTGCGATAAAGCTGACGGTGGCGAATAAGACCATGCCCCAAAAGTAGATTTTTGCATCGTACTCTGCGATATTAGCCATATAAACACCCAGAAAATGACAATCAGCCCAAGCGTAACCCAGTGTGGCACACAGCGATCAGTCCTATCATTCTCAGTCCTAATCTGGTCAATGCGCTTTTGCTTCTCGTTCTTCCTGTCCCTTTCCCTTGCCTTCTTCTGCTCATCAAGAATCCGTGAATACATCGCTTTATAGCGGCTATACAACGGCCCAAGTTGGGGTGGTGCATCCACCATCATCTCTCTTAACTCTGTCCCACATTTGACCAGCTTTGTCTCAATAGAGATAAGCTCCAGTGCGCCAATGTTATTGTCTCCATATGACGAACTAAAGACTTTGCGCTCTAGGTCTTCTTTGTAAGCAACGAGGTAAGCCTGTGCTTTAAAGAAGTTACCAACGTGCTTAATGAACTGGTCAACAATCGCATCTTCGTCAGGAATGTAGTCAACATATTCTTCCTTTTTAGCCTTTTCTGGCTTTGTTTCTACTGGTTTGACAGGCTCACCAGATGAGCCACCAAACAACCCTTTTAGCCAACCAAAGAACCCAGAAACGTCTTTGACGATAGCCTTGGCATCTTCTACGCCTTTCTTGATTCGCTGAATCTCTGCCTTGCCCTCTGACAGCATCTCACAGCAAGAGCGTATGCCCTTGAGTGCGCTTGACAGCATGAGCATGGCAGAAATAGGGTCAATAGGTCACTCCATTGGCACTTCTGCCGCTGTTGCACCACGAGCCGCACCAGTTGCAAAGTCATTTGCAGCGTCAGCAACCCACTGAATGCCATATTTCTTGCCAACATCAATGGCATCACGAATCTTCTCAGGGTCGAGAGCATTGATTTTTGGTTGCACAGCCTGAAAGACTTTTACGGCATCAGCAGGATTCAAAAGCAGGTTTTTCAGCTTTTCCTCTGTCTGTTGAGAGGCTTGTTTTGCCCAATACTTGCTAATCAGCGATGTAATGGCATAAACAGGGCCAGAAACAGGGTTATAGATGCGGCTGATAATCTGCTCAGGAGGAATGCCAGTCAACATTTCTACGGGCGTTTTAGGCACAGTCTCGCCACGGAAAGGCACTTGTGTAATGTCTTTCAGCAGTCGATCAGAGGCAGTAGCAAAATCAGCCACTTTCTGAGCATAAGTAGGGCCAAACACCCTGTTAAACACAGCCGCCTTGTTTCTGTCTCCCAACATCGCCAATGGGTCGCCACTGTTCACAATGTCATCCAACATAAACGAGCGAACTGCATTCACAGCGTCTTTGTTTTGGCCGTAACCAGAATTTGACATGAATTTGGTCGTAAATTTCAGGTCGCCATACATCTTGGAGACAAGCTCTTGTGGCGTTGAGAAACCCTCTTTGCCAAGGATTTGCTCACCAGCAACACGCTGAAAATCAGCATTCAATCGAGCTTTTTGGTTTAACAAGTCCTGAACATTGTTAACAGAGCCACGCAATTGATCTTCCAAGCCAGGCACGAGGTTCACGCCACCACGGTTCTTGGCAAGCCACTTGTTAGCCGCTTTGGGGTCAATAACATCGTTCTTGAGCGCAGCCTTTGTGAAGCTGTCCAAGTAAACATCACGGACAATGTTTTCGCCATCTTTGCCAGTCACACGGATAAATTCATCCACGTTTGACTTGTTGCCAATAATGGCAGGGACAATTTGCTCAACAAACTTCTTGCGGTCTACCGATTTCAGCGTTTCAGCCGAGAAAGGTAGTCCAACGTTTTGTAGATAAGCATTGTCGGCGTTACGATAAGCCGCCACAAAATCTGGGTCAAGCGAATCAATATGGCCTCCCACACGAGTTTTTAGCTCTGTCAACAAGCGAATGTCGGCAGGGTCGTTTGCTTTACGCAGTTGAGCATTGATTTCACGCTTCAAAGAGTCCAAGTCTTCCACAGTCGCAGCGCTGAACTTAACGCCACCAGGTGTCATTGGCGCACCAGTCTCAGTCAGGATTGGGCTAGGCTCAGTCGTTTCAGGACGGAACTTGGCACGAACCCTGTTGTAGATTGAAGGGAAAGTCTTGAAAACATCAGAGGCTTGCTCACCAGCCACGAAGTTGTAAATGTCATCCACCGATGAGGCAGGCAGCTCAACATTCTTCTGCTTGGCAACATCAAAGGCCTCTTTGTAAAGTGGCTGAACAGTAGCACGAGCCGCTTTTTCTTTTTGCTGAACCAAAGCATCAATGCGCTGACCAACAGAATTGGGGTCAATCGAGTAGTCGCGTGAGGCTGATTGCAATTGCTCATCAAGGCTTTGCACTCTACGAGTCTGCAATTTACCCAAATCAGTTGGCTGTAAGTTAACAGTAACCTTTGATGGGTCACCAAACAAGCGAATCTGGTTGGCAACCAATGCGCGTTTTGCTGTCTCAAACTGGTCGCCATACTGCGCTCTGAACACAGGGTCTTTGGACGACAAGCTCTGAATGAAGTTGTTGATAACAGGATTGTCAGCCAGCAAAGCACTCAAAGGCATTTGCATCTCTTGACCGCCAGGGGCTTTCAAAGACACGCCTTTTTGCGCCTTGGCAGCCTCATCCAACACTTTCATAAAGTTGGGGTCAGCAGCGCCAGCCGCAATAAAGATGTTGCTGATGCGGTTGTCCACATCTTTCATCAACTCATCTTGAGGGACAGTGCCACGAATCTTGTCCCACTGACCTCTGGCAATGTCCATTCCTTTGCCTGCCAATGGGCCTGCTTTCAAAACGGTTCCAGCACCATAGGCAGACAAGCCACCACCCAAAAGACCACCAATGATAGAACCAGTAGCACCAGTTTCACCAGTAATTTTGCGTTGTGTCTCTTCACCAGCAATAGCACCAGCTTGGCCACCAGAGCCAACAATAGCTTGCTCAGCAGGACGCATCAAAGCCTGAGCTGGAACGCCCATTCTGCGAACAGCAGCCAAAGGAGGGAAAAGATAAGATTCTGGTGATGTAACAGCTTCTAAGCCGCCAGCAATGATTCGCTCTGTGCCTGTTCGTGGCATAGCACCAGTGGAGCCAAGAGCCTGCATTAGAGGCTGCTCAACAGCGGCACGACCAGTTCTAAATGATTCTGTAACTGTTGGCTCAGGAGTAGGAGCTTGACCACCAGCGGCTCTCATTCCAAGGCTCAATGGGTCAATGCCCATGCGCCGCAAGTAGTCAAAAGCCACGTTAGCAGCGCCAGAAACAGCGCCAACCGTCCCACCAAGACCACGGCGCAACGCCTCTGCCTTGTAGTCACCAGTAGGGGCGGGAGGCTCTTCTGTTTCGGTCACATACCCTGCAAATGGGTTTGTTGAATCTGCGCCTCTTTGAACGTATTGGGCAAAAGGATTGTCGGCCATTATTTTCCTCCAAGAACGCTTTGTGCTGCACCAGCTCCAAAGATAGCATCAAACTGCGCTTGTGTGCCTTTTCCTGCCTTCAAAGCATCAATTGCCGCAGGAGGAATGTTGGCAAAACTTGGTTTAGCAGCGCCACCACGCAATTCAGGGAAGTCTAGCGCACTCTCAATCTGAGATTGTGTTCCAAGTCGGCTCTCCAAGGCAATACGCTTTTGAACGCCGATTTCATCATTTGCCTTCTTTTTGGCAACATTCTGCAAAGCCTGAAGTGTCTTTTCAATGTTTTTCTGAGCTTCAAGCGTAGGGGTTCCAGTGAACAATGTTGACGTTGTGTCAATCAATCGTCCATAGATAGAAGGGTCGCCACCAGCAGCCTGAATCTCTTTATTTGAAATGTCTCCACTACCGCCAATAGCACGAGCCAATTGAAGTCGAGCAGCATTAAATGCGGCAGGATTATTGCCCTTAACGGACAATTCAAGTTGGTTCAAGGCTTGGTCTGTTGCGTTAATTACATCAACTTGTGGCTTGATGGTTTGACGAACAGCATTCCTAAAGTCAGGCACTGCCTTAACATCTTTGGGGCTAAGAACGCCAGCCAAACCTTCTGCAATCTCAGCGCCAATGCTTTTGCCAGATGTCGTTTTCTTGGCAATTAAGTCGTCAAACTGCTTAACTCGTGGGTCATTTTCACCAAACTGAGCTACCAATTCTGCGCGATCATCCTGTAATTTAGCCAACTCTGAACGGCTAGTAGGACGCTCACGCAAGTTGCGAACAATTTGGCTTTCTTTTACTAATCGCTCAGTATTTGCGGCATCAACCTGACGAGCCAAGCCAATCAATGATGATGCACCCTGCGGGTCAATTTCACGAAGTTTCAGTGCACCGTTAAGAATTGATTGTGGATTTGTTTGGTCAATTTGACGCAAGACAGAATTGCGAGCACTGATAACTTTCATCTGCGGGTCTTCTACGCCCAACAAACCACCCAATCCGCGACCTAATTGAGCGCCGCCAGCATAGATAGCTGCTTGACCTTGCTCAAACGGTGAAAGACGCGCTAGTTGAGCGCCAGTAGCCTGCTCCTGCTGACGAAGAGCCATGTCATATTGCTCAGGACTCATCCCAAACAAACCGCCTACGATTGAATCTGCCATGATTCTTTCCTCTCTTAATAGAATCCACCGCCACCGTAGGCGTAGTCAAATGCGCTTGTATCGCCAATATTTGTTATTGGTGCGTTACCGCCAAAAAAGCTACCAAACAAGCCGCCAATACCTTGCCCAAGTGTAGATGTTGGGCTGGTTACTCCGCGAATCAAAGATGCTGCTGGGCTATATTGCAACTGTGGAAGCACTCCAATCTCTGCGGCACTTAATCCGCCTCTTAGTCCAAGACCTCCAGCAGCAGCGCCAGATTGAGCCGCTTGAGCGCCTAAAGATGCGCCAAGCGACAAAGGCTGTTGTGCAAGCTGTTCAAGTTGACCAGCAGTACCAAATAATCCTGCGCCAAAGCCTACTTGCTGTTGACCAGCCTGTTGTGCCTGAGCTGCCAAAGCCGCATCTTGTTGAGCCAAAGCGTTGTAATAGGCTTCCATTTCAGGTGTTGTAGCGCTCAAACCACCAGCACCGCTTGGACGAGCACTAGTAGCACCAACAGACAAGCCACCACGACCTGTTTGATAAAGTTGGTTTTGCAATTGAGCCAATTGACGCTCACGGCTAGGAGCTAACAACTCTTGTTGACGAGCCATGTAGTCAGCAGCCACTTGCTCAGGAGTTTGAGCTAAATAACCAGCACCCAAACCCATCAAACGACTCTGAGCCTGTGCTAATTCAGGTGTGCTTGTATAGCCTGCACTTACCAATTGACCAGTTGTAGGGTCAACTTGGAACTGTGATGAGCCAAAGCGCGTGGTAATTCCAACAGGACGGAACTGCGCCATTGCAGAGGCTTGTTGACCAGCGCGCCGAGCTTCATTCTGTGCGGCTTGGATTGCATCTTTTGATGCTTGGCTTTGCACCATGCCGCCATATTGACTCAAGCCACCCTGCAAAATATTGCCGTAAGACTGAGCATTTCCTGCGCTTGGAGTAGGAGCACCATAAGCCAACAAAGCAGCAGGATTACCAGTCGCATAGGCGGTAATTGCAGGTATTGGATTGTCAATTAGCTTTTGACCAGCATTGCCAATTGTTTCAATTGGATTGCTTAACAAGTTACTAAAAAAGCCCATCTTATTCTCCTTAAACTGTTCCGTTGGCAATGATGTTGCCCAATGCTATCAAATTACACGATACGTCAACTGTTGCCATTACTTAGCCTCCAGAGCTTCAATACGAGCTGTCAAGGAAGTAATCAGAGCCTGTTGCTCCTGAATTGCGGCTGTTAATGTTGCAACCAAGAAGCTAGTATCGATGCCTTGGTAGACAGGTACTTCACGCTCACCCATTACAGCCTCGACTGCTGGTGTCAGTTCGTTTCCATCATCATCAAATGTGGCAGGCACAGCGGGACTGATTTCGTATTGCTCAATCTGTGTTGCGTCTTTTTCACCTGTTACAGCATGGGGACAAATTTCAGCTAGTTCGTGGGCAATAAAACCTTCACCGTCAGATCCATCGGCTTTCCATTTGTATGTGCAAGGTTTCAAAGCAATAACTTTAGACAAAGCACCTGTAATTGGTGCAATAGTGTCTTTAAGGCGATAGTCAGATGTAGTGTTATAGGCAACTGACCCAGAATTAACAATAATGCCACCAGCTAAAGAGCTTGAGCTGTTATATAACGATATTCCGTAGTTTCCGTTTGTGCCTACTTTAATTGTTGCTGCTGCATCTGAGGAAGTTCCAGAAATAGCTACTCTTGCAGTTACCCAAGAACTTGTAGTCCCCACCAGCAAGTTACCGCTGGAGTCGATACGGGCACGTTCTGCACCGTTTGTGGCAACAACAAAGAAATTACTTGTCGAATCCCCGTAAATGTAATTGGCTGTTCCACCCCATTGGACGGTGTACCCACTGCTTAGGCGAATGTCTCCCGTGCTCACATCAAGTTTTTTAGCAGGACTTGTAGTACCAATACCCAAATTCCCACTAGCATCAAGCGTCATTGCTTGGGTGAAGGTGATGGCGTTACCTGCTGTGCCTGAAGTAGCAATTTGCCAGTTATGAGCGCCACCAATTTGTTGATAAAGCGTGGCAGGTCCAGAGCCTTTATAAGTCCAAGAAGTGCCTGAAAAATATGCGTTAGATGTAACGCCAGCTTGGTTATTAAATCCAAAAAAGCCACCAAACGTAGAAACATCTACCGACTTTAAGGACCCCCAAGCACTAGGCGTAACACCTAAACCCATGTTGCCAGCGCTATCAAGACGCATAGTCTCTGTACCACCTTCAGCAAAGGCAATAGTGTCAGCAGCAGGGAAGAAGATACCTGTGTTTGTATCGCCTGTGTTGGTAATCGCTGGAGCTGAAGCAGAACCATCAGCAAATGACGACACGCCGCTAGCCGACAAGGTGGTAAACGCACCAGCAGCAGGAGTAGTTCCGCCAATCGCTGTTCCATCTATTGTGCCGCCCGTAATAGCTGCACTAGAATCATCTGTTTTAGTTGCTATGGCAGTTGCAATGTTATTGAACTCAGTGTCAATCTCAGTGCCTTTGACAACTTTCGCAGCATTGCCAGACGCTAAAGCATCTTTGGCAGCAAAATTGGTTGATTTTGTGTAGTCAGACATTTCTATTCCTTATGCCAGTTTTCCGTTTTTAGCCTGTATCTCAATCTTCTGAATGCTTATTGCAGAACCATTTATCTCAGCCTCATATCCAGTCTGGACAACTTTTCCATATCCAGATGCTTGTGCATTTAATGTGCTCAACTGAATACCGTTGGAATAATAAGCAATTGGAGAGCCATTGTCTCCATACTCAGCAATTCCATACTGTGCAACTGTTGACACATTGATTGACTGAACAGAAGAATAGAACTGCCCACTAAAGTCATACGCCCATTTGATAACAAAATTCTGATTTGACCCGCCAATAACAACAACAGAAACACGCTTCACAATTGAAGTAATGTTCACGTCTCCGAGGTCGGAGTAGTTGGTGAAATACTGAAATCTATATGTGGCAGTGTCATCATTGTAGTTTTCATACTTTCCAATGTAGCCATTCTTGCCAATCAGCAAATCACCATTACGGCGAGACAATAAAGCGGTTGGCTCAATCGAATCCCATGTTGTCACTCTTGCTGAACCATCTTGCAATGTAGCCTTTGTGTCAAATACATACACTTGGTCAACAGAAGGAAGCGTCAGCAGATAAAAAGCCTCTTTCTCAGAGTAGACACCCTTTATGTTTTCTGTGTTTTCACCAGAAACATAGGTCAATAAATCATTACGCACATTCTTGGACAAGTCACGTAATGGCGCAGACTTCTCTTGAATGGTACGCAAAAGACTGCGAACACCGCTGTTTGACAAGAAGATGATGTCACTTCCTGTCGATGCAATCGAATCACGAGCAATGCAACCAATATTGCCAATGGTGTCGCTCAAAGACATGGTTGATGGGGTTGTAGCACCCTGATAAACCAAGATTTGACGCTTGCCAAAGATAACAAGGAAGTTATTGTGAGCGCCAAGACCTGTTACTTGGTCTGCACCATTTGCCCACACACGAGAAACATCTAATGTTCCAGATGTTCCAGTTGACCAAACATGACCAGCCAACAAGTCAGAAAAGTAAATGGTAGTCTTGTTTGTTGATGTATTTGCAACCCACAAGCGACCAAAAGCAGAAATAACAATGTCACCAGACGGGACAGTGCCTGTATAACCAGTTTTCTCAGAGACACGGCGATACGTAGTAGTGCTTACAGCAGGATCGTAGATCAGTGGGTCATGGCCTGACTGGAAGAAATAAGTAATTCCATTCAAAGAGGCACAAGACCAATTGCTTGCGGAGATGGTGGGCGCAGACCCTCCCCCCCCATAGGTCAATTCCACAACAGCATTTGAGCCATCGAGCTTAAATATCTTGTTGTTTCCAGCAAACAGAATGGTTAAAGTGCCATCAGATTGCACTAACTCATGGATAACGCCAACATTATTAGCACCAAGGTTGCCAGAAGATGAGTTAACCTTTGACCAGCCTTTACGAGCACCAATACGACCATATTGGTCAATCACGCAATTTGTTGCAATGGCAGCAAAGCCAGTCTCAAGCGTCAAAGGACTGTCTTGGGTGTTTAACCCATAGAAGCCTGGCGCTTGAACGCTAAATGTGCGTAATGGCTGTGTCATACCGCATCAAACCCATCGTTATCAGGGAAACGAGTACCTTCCAAAGCAATGTAATCAGACAGCATAGACCGATACAAAGCATAAGCCTCAGAAGACGACAATCCACCATCCTCACCACGCTCAACCAAAGCACGAGCATAGGCATTTTGGACAACCAAAACATCAGGAACCAACACAACGGTGGACGCTGATGACAAAGTAGCTTGTGGGATTGTTAAGAAAAACTTGAGCGTATAAGCGCCATCTGGAACTGGCCAAACAGTCACTTTTGTGTCGTAGCTACCATCAACCCCATCAAAAGCAAACTCTGTTGGAATGGTGTTTACGATTGGAGGAAAGTTCTGCTTGCGGTTCATATCAGCAGTGCTGATATTACGCATAGTGATGTTGCTTGTGGTGTTCAAGACATTGGTGACTTGAAACTTCTGACCAGCACCAGTTAAAGAATAGCTTGCAGTGCCACTGGCAGTTGTGACAGTCAAAGTCTGACCAAGGGCATTCCAAGCAAAAGCATCTTCAATCTGACGCTTGGCATCATTGACAAACTTGCCAATCAGTGAAGAATATGATGTATCTGTGGGCGTAGAGACAGTAGGCTCACGCAACCGAACCAGAACATCGTTAATCATTTCTAGGTAGGTCATGTTCTTGTTAACCCCACTTCTTCAAATGTTCCGATAAATGTAAATGTGCTACCAGTCTCAGTTGTAATCTTGATTTGGTCACCTTCCTCAAGAACAATGTATGCGCCACCATCAAATAGCAAATATTGCTTTGAGCTTACTGTATATTCTTTGAGAATGTCATAGGTAGTCGATGCGCTTGAGTCAGTCCACTGCACAGTGATGTGCTTATTGCTACCAGTGGCGTTATGGATATACATAACACACATTCTGGCGTAATACCCAGTAGGAACCGTGTAAACGGTCGTCAGCGTTGCCGCTGTTGGGTTGACTGGGACTGATATTGGCCTCATTTCGCTTTTGCCTTGTTCCTTGCGGATATAGCTTTAGCTTTTGCCTTTGCATCAGCCTTGGAGTTAGCACCCCATGCCTTTAGCGAAAGAAGCAGTCTGGTTGGTTCGCCGTTCTTGTACTCAGGGCCTTCCATGTTGCCCATTCGTGCCAAGAAACTCGCTCTACGGGGATTATCCCCTGATTTGACGGGAGGTTTTAAGTTCCCGCCAGTTGCCGCATTATAAGACGCTCTGCCCTTGGCATTCAAGCCGCCTTTTGCATTTTGACCAGCTTTTGTTTGCCAAGTAGGAGTTTTCATTTCTTCCTCGCGGCTCTCATGTTGTCAATTAAGTTTGGGTAGCTTCTGCCAGCCGCTTTAGCCATCTTCTTTGCCGCAGCTTTTTTGGCAGGAGTCAGAGGTTTGGGTGCGCCAAGAGACTTAGGACGCTTCTTTTCCCAGATTTCCTTATTATCTTGTTTCATTGGCATAATTCAACTCCTTTTTTGTTAAATAATGCAATGTTTCTAATTGCCTTATTTGCCTCTTCAAGCCCATTTTCTGTCCATTTTTTGCCTTTTCCAGGCTGATTATCAAAAAATATAAAGGCTGCTTCTGCTTGTTTTTTCTTCACAATTAAAAAAGGCGAAATATCACTAAGAAAATTAAAACATGACTTATGAGAAACTCTCCATGTATATGATTGTTTCCAATTAGATTTTTGCCTTTTATTTTGTTTGATGTCGCCTCCCCATCTTTCCTTAAAAAGAAGCAAAACATTTTTATTTGTGTTAACAATCATAATTCTGATATGCAAAGATTTCCTGCATTGGGATACATTGATGCATCCCTCTCCATCCATAAATCCTGCGGCATATTCAGATGAAATCATTTCTTTTTCTTCATTTTTTTTGACTTACCAGCTTCACTTAATGCTATAGCAATCGCTTGGCGACGGGAAGTCACTTCTGGGCCTTTCTTAGAGCCAGAATGCAATGTTCCAGCCTTGTACTCGCCCATTACTTTGCCAATCTTCTTCTGTGCCATAGTTGGTTTTTTCATGATCATTCCTTAGTGATTGGCCCACCAGATTTCCACGCATCACAAGTACGGGCCGCTGCACAAGTGAATTGGAATAAGTCGCAATAACCTAAATCAGCCGCCTTAACGAACTCCTCGTCATAGGACAACTCATTTTCACCCTCATCCTTCTCTAAACCGCCAATAATGCACTCCATCATGGCAGGAGTTTGAATGAAAGCAGCACAATTCCCGCATTTCATGCCCTTGATGGCAGAGGTAGGCGCGTTGTACATCTTGGCCTTTTTCAGCCAAAAAGCGTCATTTGGCTCATCTGGGTTGGGTGGGCCATACCCATATTCCTTGAAAGCATGATTGCGATGCTTCAGGTTGACATGAACATCCTGTGTCGCCAACGGGCAAGTCTTTCCTGAAAGCAATCCTGATTTCATTTGAGGAATCTCCCGCCAATAAAGGTAATCAGACCACCAGCCATTGAAGCGATGGTCATACCCATCCAAAAGCCACCCTTGGACTTGTTGGCAAGCTCAAGCAATGCCTTCACATCCTTGGAAAGCTCATGGACTTCGCTTTGTAGAGCCTCAACTTGAGCCTCTAACTTACCAAATTCTCTTGCGCTAATGTCGCTCATGCCAACACCTTACGAGGCCGACCTAACGGCTTTTTAAGAGTCAATGTCTGCCTTGTTCCATCCTCATTCTCCACTTCAATCTCGGCAGAAGTGTCCACCTCAACATATTCGTGGTGCTTACGCATTTGATCTATATCGTGCTCCAAGCGGAACTCAACGATATTTCCAGAACGAGTGCATTTGAACAAAGCCATCTGTAATCCTTGTAGAAAGGGGGGACTAGCCCCCCATTCATTAAACTTGACGACCAACCACCAAACGCAGGGTGGCTGAGGCCAAATCAACGGAGCCACCAGTTTCGTTTTGGAAACGGATAGACACCACGTTAGCAGCGCTAACATAAGCTGTAACAATCAAACCAGCAACGTCAACAGCCAAAGATGCACCAAGAACCATGTCGCCCAAAGCAACGCCTGGCACAGCCACGGTATCGGTATCACCAGCGCCATCAGACAAGCTGTCAGCATTGATTGTTGCGGTTACGCTCCATGTGTCTGAAAACAAACCACGGAATTGATCGTTGCCACGGCGGACAACAACTGAACTTGCATTTGCCATTATTCTCTCCTAATTAGGTTAAAAAAGACCCCCCACCACTAGGGCAGGGGGGCAACTGCAATTAGGCTGGAACTGCCAAAGCAAAGGCAGAAGAAGACAGTGCAGCGCCAGTGGTGGCGGCTGTACGGACTGCTTTCACGCCATACAAGGTGTCAGAAGTGAACAAAGTGGCAAGATATTCTTGCTTGTACTGCACTTGTGAACGCACAGCCACTTGCTCAACCAACACCATAGAGTCGCGGTGACCCATCAAGCAGATGCGGTCAGTGCCAGTGTTACCAGCGCCGTAGTCAGCATTGCTAGTGGTGAACACTGGAATGCCATACAACTGACCGATTTCACCGTTACGGATTGCATCACCATTGCCCACAAAAGCCTGCTCAGTGTAACGAGCCAAGCCCATCAAAGTGTTGCGGCTTGAGGGAGGAATGATGAAGAAACGACCGTCCATTGGGGTGTCGTTGTCGTCCAAACGCTGAATAGTGCGGCGGATAGCAGCATCAGTCAAAGCAGAAGCGTTGCTGGTGGAGCTGTTGTACACGGTAGTGCCGTCACCGCCAATGAAAGCCTTGGTAGACGATGCAGAAGTTGCATAGTCGTCAGTGCCAACAGTAGCGCCGTTGAAAGCACGACCCAAACGCACCAAGTCGGTATCAACTTGACGAGCCAAGGCGTAACCTGCGTCAGCAGTGTAGAAGTTACGCAAGCTGTTCAAGGCTTGGGCTTCCACGATGTCCTCGATCAAGCGGCTGTACTCATAGTGCTTGTTGATAGACACTTGCACTTCAGTCTCAGTAGCGGCGATCAAAGTCACTGCGGCTTCAGCAGCTTTGGCGTTGGCAGTGCCACGGGTAGGGGCTGGAATGTGAACGGTGTCACCTTTCTTGCCCTTGAAGTTCATCTTCATAACCAAGTTTGCCAAAACGAGGTTCTTCTTGTATGCCGCAACAATCTCATCACTCCAAATCTCTGGAATGAACTTATCTGCGGTGCTAGTGGTTACACTATTTGAGGGGGAAAAAGCTGTTGCCATGTTAAATCTCCAAAAAACGATAGGTTAGTTACTTAACCCGTCCCTCTGAATAAGCCTGCATGATTTCATCAGACAAGGCTTCATAGCGGTTCGGGTCTGTCATTTTCAGCCGAATAAGGTCAGCCCTTCGATAGACTCGCTTTGTACTCTCCCCAGTTCCACCCACATCAACGGTCGCGGCTTTTAGATTGCTCTTTCGAGTAGCTTCACCAGCATCGCTAGTTTGCTTAGTCTTTACGCCACGCAACGCCTTGTAAGTAGACAGCAATTCATTAGCACTATCGTAGTCATATTCACCATCAGCTTTGGCATACAACCCAAGGCGAACGGGAGAAGATTTCACCCAATTCACAAACTCAGGGTCTTGAGCAATCTGACCGAAATCAGGGTGCTCTGCCGCTAGCTTTTGCTGAATCTGCATCTTTTTGAACTCTAGAGCCGCTTGGCGACCTGCGAGTACATCAGGATGGCTATCAACAGTCTTACGAATCGCCTCTTTGGGATTTTCAAAGAAATCTGGTTCAGGCTCTTCCTCTTTAATAGGTTGCGACTTTGTTGCGAGGTTTTGCTTAATCAGTTCGTCAGCTAGTTTCCGAGTTTCGCCAACTTCCTGAGCTTGCTTCCCAATGAGCTTTTCAGCCTCTTGGTGCATTTTGATGACTTCTTCTAGGCTTTTATTCCTGTATTTCTCAGGAAGCTCAGGCAAAGTATCAGCTTCAGGTAGCTTGTCTTTTTTCTCTTCTTCTACCTCTAACTCACTCAGCTTCTCGTCTTCATTGTCAATCAACATATTGGTTCCTTTTCCTGCCGTTATCGGTTCTAGGAGATTAAACTCGGCATTTCTGCTTACGAGTTTTGCTTACGCTCCGCTTTCAATTTTTCCTGATGCCTGCGGTCAAACTGCATTGCTGCCGTTGGGAATTGACCTGACCAACCCTCAAGATTGAATTTTGGAGCACTTATAGTGCGACTGGCTGTACCGCCACACTCACATTGAACACTCGCCGTCTCATAATCAGTGAGCTTATCAATGCGTTGTCCACAATTGCAGACAAATTCATAGATTCTTTTCATTCAGTTCCTCATACGCTCGTTCGCTGACCTGTTTCAAGGTTTTTAGCCACGTTAGGATAGAAAGTTCACCCTTTTTGAATTGTAGACTTTTTTCGTCAGGGATTGTACTGATATTGTTAAGAGATTCAATCATCTTGTCAATATCTTCAATCAGGTCTTTCCAACCCTGACCGCCCATCATCTCAAAGCGGTTTTCGTAGTATCTTTGCAGTTCTGGTGTCATGCGTCCGTAGCGCCTTCAAACTCAGGCTTTTGCTTAATGATGGCGTACAGGGCGGCGCGGTCAGCACCAGCCACATATTCGTCACCAGCAATCTGCACCTTTCCTGCGCTCAGAGGCTGTTTGCCAGCGTCACGGGCTTCTTTGGAGGCGTAGCCGTAGAAAGTAACTTCTGTGCCTTGACCTTTGAAGTCCTCTTGGACTGCTCCGATATTCCAGTAAGTAGCGTCAATACCGAAGTCTGTTGGGATTGCTTTGATTAGGGCCATTTTTAGGTTCTCCTTGTTGAATGTTTAACCAATAATTGCTAGTCTGCGGGTTGTTCCACCGCTGTCTTTAATCTCAATGTAGCCAGTAATAGCTGCATCAGCGGAGGCTGTTCTAGTACCAAAACGTACCAATCCTGTTCCCTTTGGTGTAAATCTAATATCAAGGTTTGTATCTGTACCTTCAGCCGTTAATTCTGGAGAGCTGGATGCCGCTACACCATTTGCATTTAAATAATTTACAGCATTTGTTATGCCTGCTAATCCAACACTAAATTGAAAAGAAGAAGTTGCGTTATTGTTAAAAAATGCAGCGACTCTAGAACTACCTTTGGAAACAAAAGTTAATCCCACATTGGTATCGCTACCTTGTGCGCTGATTGTTGGTCTTGCAGTAGTAGCCGCCCCAGTAACCTGTACATAGTTCACAGCAGAGGCTGTGTGGGATACGCGGAGTTGTTCTACTTGACCTGTTCCAGAGGTTGTAAACTGAACTGAACCAGACCCGTTTGAGCCAATTCGCAAGTTCGCGTTTGTTGTTCCTTGAGAAATAATATTGGCAGAACCTGTAAAGTTCCAGACCATTGGGTATGAATCAGAACTTGAACTATCCCTGAATCGAAGCGTAGGATTTGATGTTGTAATGCTGGACGGCGTATAAATGTCTAGCGACTGAGTACCAGTAGCACCCAAAGCACGAATAACAGCACCTGCACCCACAGTAGCGTAAGCAGCAGCACCAGAGCCACCACCACCGCTAAATGTAACTGTTGGCTGTTCTACATAGCCACTACCTGCGTTGGTGATTAACGCACCAGACGAACTCATCTGGTAAAGAATATTAAATGTTGCTCCTGTACCTGTCCCGCCTGTAAATGAAACAGGCACTGTGGCGCTAGGAACAGCAGACATTGCGCCACCAGCAGTCAATGTAAATGTTGTAATGACACCTGCTGTTACTGTATTTACTGTTATTGTTCCAAGAGTTCCAGTTGCGCCAGAAATACTTAAAACATCATTAGCAGAATACCCTGTCCCGCCTGAACCCAATGTCGGACCTGCTTGAATAGCCATGTAAGGGGTTGCAGTTGCTTGAACTCCACCAGCAGTCGTTGGTGCGCTGATGGCCATACTAGGCATACTGGTGTAGTTAGAACCAGCAGCAGTCCTAGTAATAGCAGTAACAGTACCGCCGTTGCTAATGTTCAAACCGCTTGAACCTGCTGCCAAGTTAACTGCACCAGTACCCTTGGAGTCAATCGTAAAAGCAATGTTTGTATCGCTACCTAGTGCTTTAGCCTCAACAGTCTTTGTAGTGGCAGCACCTACAAGCTCAAAATAGTTAGCCGAACCACGACCAAACTGAGCAGTGCTATTTGCTGTAAGCGTAGTAAATGTACCAGCGGCAGGGGTTGTGCCACCAATGGTCGTTCCATTGATGTTTCCACCAGTGATAGCCACATTAGTAGGGTCATAAACACTACCCGCAACACTCACCGTCACATCATCACCAGAGTTGGTAGCAGTTACAGATGCTCCAACAAAGTTGATGCTCTTGACTCCACCGCTTACAGTAGTGCCCTCATCCTTGATGACGACAGCACCATTGGTAGACATGGTAGTGATAACCTTGATTTTCTCTGCAAGGTCAGGCGCAACAACTTCACCCACATTGATCTCGCGACCAGTGGACAAAGTAATCACCAAACTACCGTCAAAGTCAATTTTGGCATCAGTTACAGACACACCATCTGCACCATCTACGCCATCTCGACCATCTTTTCCGTCGCGACCATCTAAACCATCTCGACCAGCCTTACCATCAGCACCACGCTCACCTTTATCGCCCTTGTCGCCCTTCTCAGGAACAATAGACTTGGCAATCTCAAGCTGATCTGTGACCTTCTTCTCCATCAACTTGATGGCTTCAACAATCAGGTCAACATTGTCCTGAACTGCTTGTTCCTCTTGCTGGCGCATAGCCACAAGAGTCTCTTCCATCTTGTTAATAGCCGCTAACTTCTCGTCAAACGAAGAATCAGCGGACTCGATGCTGAGAATTAGGTCTTTAATGCTAGCCATTTTGCTTCAAACCATCCGTAAGTTTGGCAAGGAAGTCTTCCTTGACTCGTGACTGAGCATTGAGTTTATCAGCCATTTGCAACTCAACAATCTTGCTCTTATTCTTAATATCCTGCTCTTTGAGCATCAATTCTGCAATCTTGGCACGTTTTTCAAACTCACGCTGATTGGCATCATCTTCATTTGGCAAGTTTTTGGTCAAAGAAGCAGCCATTTTTGCCTGAACTTCACGAGGCATCAACTCTGCCTCTGTTAACAGCTTTTGAGCTTCAGCACGATTCTGCTCTGCTTGGGTAGTTTGTACCGCAATCTGAGCCTGAGCCGCTTGCAAAGCCAATTGCTGTTGAACTTGTTGCAGTTGTTGAGCTTGTTCATCAGGTTGGCTCATCTTGTCCAAAGCCGCCATCAACTCATAACGGTTTGACAGGCTAGAGTTAGCCAAAATACCCTTCAAGATGATTGGCAAGACAGGAGTGTTTGGACCCAAAGTCTGCAACAAGCCAATAAACTGCTGTTGTTCATGCTCACGAGCAATGATGCCAAGCGTAGCCGTGGGAATGAAGTTCATGTCCACAGAAGGATAGCGCTCAGGGTCAAACTGCATGAAGCGGAAGGCTGCTTTCTTGATGAAAGGAATCAAGAAATCCTCTTGGAAGTTCACCAAAGTGCGCTTGTACTTCTTGATGATAGAAGCCACGGCCATTGACATACCGCCCTGACCGCCATCACGAGCCACATTGCTGACCATGCCCTGAGAATCTAGAGTTCCAGTGGCTTGGAGCAGCATACGCTCAAAAGCCTGAGCTGTTGCCAAGTTGTTGGGGTCTGTATTGCCAAACTTGAAGGGATACAGAATCTCAGAAGGCGCACCATTTGTCAGGATTGCCTTGCCAGGCTTGACTTCAAACTTCATTCCACGGGGCAGACGGGTTGCGTCCATCGCAATCATGGGAGAAGTGGTCAAAGCCAGAGAATCCAAGTGGCTACGGGTCTGAGCATCAATAGCTTTTTGCATATTGAACGCCTTTTCCACAGTTCCACGACCCAAAAGACGGTTTGGAACAGTGTCATCTTGGTAGGACAAGACGGGTCTATCCTTCATCATGTAAGGATTTTCCTCAGCCTTGAGCAACAAACCATCATTGGCAATCACCACAATGGCTTCCACCAAGTCAGAATAGTCCTCAGCCACCGAGTTTTCTGGGAAAAGCTCCACAACCTCTTTGTTTTCCTTGAGATTGTTCAAGTATTCACGAGGAACCAAGCCATAGTAGGTCAACAACAGTACTTTTTCGTCCTGATATTGGCTGACCTCTTGGGTAGGCTCAAGGTCTGTGTCTTCACCAGTCGTGCCAATGTCTACCTTACGGTAGATGCCCTTCTCAATGCCCTTGACCACCTTGTGAATCGAGACATATTTCTCAATAGCCACGCCCATGCAGTCATCAATAGATGTGCCGTTTGGGTCAAACAGGAAGTTCTTGGGGTTGACGGGGACAATCTTGACACCAATACGGTCACGCTCCAACACGCCAATGGCGGCCTGACCAGGTTGACCTGGAATTGGCTGAGTAGATGGGACGTATTCTTTCTCGGTGGTGACGATGACTTCGCCGATGCCAGTGCCATAAATCTCTGCCATCAACTCAATCTGGTCAATGGACTTACGGATTTTGTCTTTCTTGAAGTCTTCCATCAACTGAACCTTGATTAGCTCAATGTCGATGGGATTGCCATTCACATCTTGGATGTTGTCTTCAATGTCAAAGAAGTCGCCCTGACCAAAGATGGCTTCCATGATCTCGGCATGGCGGGTTTCTACGGCTTGTTGTGTGGCAGGGGTGACGATGCGTGAACGCTCAGATTCACGTGTCTTGTCTTCTACTGCCCATTGACCACGGAAGATGCGCTCATATTCCAACCAATCGGGCAGGAAGTTCACATCACGGTAGTCACGCCATTTCGTGCAATGACTGGTTACAAAGTCCGTAAGTTCTTTATCAGCCTCCGTAGGCTCGTAGAACTCACTCTGCTCTAATTTGACTTCGTTATTTGTTGCCATTACACCCCCGATATTACGTCCACAGGCTCCCAATCATCTTCTTGGTCGTCAACAAAGTAAGAAGTGACCGCCAATTGATCTATGTAGCTAAGGCTGTCCACAAGATCGTCATGCACACCCACCGATGGAAATAAGAGAAGTTGGTCAATGAACTCATCCCAGTTTTCCTCGGAGTTAAGCACGATGCGACCATGCTCAAACCGCCCCTGAAGTGACCAGATAATACGGTCGGCCTTTTTGCGATTGCCGTGGGTCAAGTCAACTATGTGCGAATATACATTACTTTTCCGCATTAAGTCACTCAAATATGGCAAAACGGCGTTTTTTAGCGCCCCCTTCTCGATTCCAACACTCATCGGTCTGTAATCCCGCATCTTCATCAGAATCTTGGAGGCTGTCTCCCTCACGTCCCACCTGCCATATTCAATCTCTTTGACAAACCACTTCCCGTCATCCGTGACTTTCACCACAGAGATAGCGGTCTGGTCAAGGCGTTTCTTGGAGTTGGCCGCCTGCTTTGCTACTTCTTCAAAACCAGCCAAGTCAACAGCCACAAAGTAGCTACCAAACTCAGGCTCAACCCCGTATTTCAGCCATTCTTCCTTAAAGATGTTGCTGCCAGCATTGGTGAAACTTGCCATGTATTCTTGCTTGAAAGCAAAGGTGGACAAGGTTTTCTTGGCAGCTTCAATCTCATCAGGGTCGATCAGGGGATTGTCTTGGGTTGTGAAGTGCCAAGATTTCCAGTCTTTGTCCTCTGCGCTCTGGCCCAGTCTAAACATATCGTGGAACCAGTTTCTGCCTTTTGGGGTTCCGATGAACATGGCTCGTCCTTTTTTGTCGGACAAGGAGGCTCGGATAACTTGCTCCCACGCTTCGGGTTTAATGTCTGCGACTTCGTCAAGGACTGCGTAGGTAAGGGAGACTCCACGGAGGGTGTCAGGTCTGTCGGCTCCACGGACATAAATAGTCGCTCCATTGATGGTTGTGATGTTTTGGTTGTTGATGTGGGAACTTTGGATAACTTCCCTGCCAAGCTCCATCAGCACATCCCAGATAATCTGACGCGCCTGCCCGTTTGTTGGGGCTACATACATCACGGCAGACCCTGATGGACAGCGCAAAGCCTCAATCAGCAAGGTGACAGCGGCAAGGCGAGACTTACCACAGCGGCGGCCAGCGGCAATGACTTTGAACCTCGTGGAATCGGCGAACACCTCCTGCTGCCATGGTAGTAGGGAAAAGTTCAGATCAGACATTCTTATCCTCTACATCTTCAACGTCATCAGCATCAATGGTCTTGGAGCCGCCAATCTCAACGCCACCAATCCCACTGATCGTAATGTTAACAGCCGAACGCTGTTTTCCCTCTTTTTCAAACATCGAGACAGGCAGCATCCTGTCCATGCACAGCTTAATAGCGGCTAGTTGGGCAGGGTGGTCGTCATTGAGGGCAATCTCCACTGCTTTGTGGACAACACGGCTACCAGCACTGTTTATCAGGAGGTTTTTGAGTTCTTTGAGCTGACCCGCCTCTGTTTTGGGCATAGGTAGGATATTTGGCTTCTCAGCAAAGCTCGTCAGGCTGAACTTCTTGTTTGTCGAGCCTTTTGGTCTACCAGGGGGTCGTTTTTTAATTTCTGTCATTACTTTTGTCCACAAAGGGAAGTTATGTTGGTGGCTCCCATAAAGCAGGGTTGGGGCGCAATTGAACGAAATACCCCACGGGGCTAATCCGTTTCCACCAACACGACTGGGGACTGTTAACTAGGAACCACTGTCTAGACAGTAGCCAATCCCCATGCGTGTTAGTTGTTGGTAGACGCTGTTATCTCCCCGATACCGCCCCATACCCTGACAAAGCATTCCGGCGTAACAGTCTTCAGGTTTCAACTACCAACACGGCTGGAGACTTCTAGCACGCCCCGAGAATCCCGAAGCAAGTCCCCATGCGTCTTGGTGTATCGCAATCATAAGTCACATTTTGTTGTTTAACAATAGGGAAAACCCTGATATAATGAAGCCATCTTAGTTGCACAAGATAAACCTTTTAGAAGTGGCGTTGCCTGTGGGGGTTCCTACGGGGTGCAACCAGCGTCACTCCTAGAAGGTTTTTTTATGGGAATTTATCTTTACAGCCAGAAAGCAATTGACGCTTACAAGAAGAAGCGCAAGCGGGACGCAGCCAAGGCAAAGAAGACCCTAGAGAAGCTCGCAACCTCTAGCCCAGTCCTTCAGGCGCTTATCAACAAAAAAGCCTCCCAAATGGCATGGGCGATGCAAAAAAAGTCTCCAAAGAAGAAAGCCTTTGAGCCGCCACCAGCCTATGTGTTTGGCATGGGAAAGGACTTTTACAAAACCCGTGAGTGGCGGGAAGTCCGTTACAAGGCATTGGTCAAGTTTGGCAAGAAATGCCAGTGTTGTGGAGAAACAGGTGGATACATTCATGTTGACCACATACAACCAAGATCAAAGAAACCAGAGTTAGAATTGAACATAGAGAACTTGCAGGTGTTATGCGAGGCGTGTAACATTGGTAAGTCAAACAAAGACACAACAGATTGGCGTTAAGAAGTAAAGGGAAGTCGGGTGTCGCAGTCGCACCCTCAAAGGCATGAGATATACGGTTGCCCAACAATACCCGAAAGGGAAGTAAGGGCGGTGGCTATAAAGCGGTACGCACCGAAAGGTAATACGACCTGAAGCCCCACAGAGTCTGCTTAACTCTGTACGCTATACGACTCCCACCCAAGTCTAGGGATTCTCAAGACCATGAGAATGCTACGACTGCCTTGCTACGTCTATACATTTCTCAGGTAGCCGTCTCGCGCCCAAATGAAACTTGAGTCCAGTGGTTAGATGCTTGCCTATCACCACCTCTTCTATTGCCAGACATGGCTTGACAAGAAAAGGCTAAATTGGCTTTTCGTGTGGAGAGGATGTACCCACAAAAATCTCACCACCACCACACCCCCTCCCCCCCATGTGTTGTATCGGCGCAACAGTAGAGATAGTTATGAAACATAACTAAATTGATTATGAAACATAACGATATTATGTAAAGTTAATGCGTGTGATTCTTTCATGCACCATTCTTCACACACCCACAAAACCACCAGAACTATCTTGCATTGTTTCACTAATGAAACGTAAGTATTCATAACTACATGATGTACTAATAAGTTGCAAGGGTTAACCCTATTAGGGTTTAAAGTCGCTATGTTAAGTGATTGATTTATAAGGCTTTTTCAAAAGCTGGCACGATTCTATTATGCTATATATATGAAAGGGCTAGATTTTCTATCCCTACTTTTGAAAGGTGTGAACATGAAAGAACTTTTACTTTACGGGCTAGAAGCTGGCGAAACCCGCGATTACATGGAAACCTTGCTTTTAAGTAACGGGCGGTCAATGGCCGATATTGAACGCGTTAAGAAGCTGGCAACCGATGCTGGCTTTCATTCTTTCCGCGTTGCAACCTATAACGGCGAAGCGCCGAACTTTGCAAAGGCCGTTAATGTCTAATCTAGGGTTTATCCCTACCTTCTAGGGGCTTTGCGGCCCTTAGAATTTCCATTCAATCAACAAATAGGTGTCAATATGAAATATCGCACAATGTATGAGATTCGCGAATACACAAGCAAAAGCGCGTATTCCAAGCTCTTAAGCTCTAAGCTCAAAACCCGCGATCGAGCTATCAAAATCATTTCTAGATTGACTTGGCGAAACAATCGCGACATCGTGATGTCACCAGTCCAAGTATCGGTAGGGGCTTAACCATGCGCGATACTATCCTCGATCTTTCCCTCGCCATTGTGCTCGGCCTTGCCTTTGCAGTGCTCGCACTGGCCTACTTCGATTGTCTCTATCTCTGACAATGTAGCGTTTAAGCCCTTTAATCGGGGCTTACGCGGTGCACTGTCGCACTGTCTCAGTTAATAGGTGTTAATTATGAAATTCTCAATTCAACGTAAATCTATCCGTGCAATGTTGCACATGGCCGCAAAAAAGGACCTTCGTTACTATTTGCAGGGCATCAACGTGGTTCGCGATAATCGTGGCACGTATTTAGAAGCAACAGACGGGCATATCCTGGGGCGTCTTTTGATTGATGCTATCCGATCAGAAACGAAGTTAAACGTTGTTTTGCCTACCGATGCACTGGCCAAGTTGAAGGGCACAAAAAGAACGGGTGACGAATGGTTGCATTTCAGCGTAGAGGGTTTATCGGTAGAGTGCATTACCGGCGATGCAACTATCCGATTCTCGGCCCACGATGCGCGTTTCCCTGATACAGATCGCGTTATTCCACTGGTTCTTAACCCTGAAAACAATAAACCGGCCACTTTTAACCCTGATTTACTGGTTCGTTTTGTTGATTTATCTGAAGAATTGTATGGAAAACGCCAAGTACCAGCCGTGTTGCAACAAGGCACAATGTGCTCGATTGTGTCGTTTTGCGATGACGAATCTTTTATCGGCGTAATGATGCCATATAGAGAAACCACACCCGCCAAAGTGCCTGCATGGTGTTACACGCCCTCAGTTAAGCCCGTAGAAACCACTGAAACCGCATAATTTCAGCCTGCAAAGCCCTAGAAATAGGGTTTTGTGGCCTGCAATTGGCAGGGTTTTTAATCAAAAGGTGTTAACATGAAAATCACAATTAGCGTTTATGACTTTCGCGACGCATTTAAACGCGCAGGCCGTGAAAACCAGTTTTCTTATGAGGGCTTATCCGTTCTTTTTGATTATCTTGAAGAATGCGAAACCGATATTGGTGAAGAATGGGAACTTGACGTTATCGCCCTTTGTTGCGATTTTGCTGAAGAATCCTGGCAGGAAATAGCAGAAAATTACTCTATCGAATTAACCGACACCGATGACGATGAGGAAAAAATGCAGGCCGTTATGGATTGTTTAACCGATGAGGGCGTGTTTATCGGTGTTACTGGTGAAAATATCGTTTATCGCCAGTTTTAAGGTTTTGCAATGATTTATGCAACCCTGGCGCTAATCCTTCAAATCCTCACAAAACGTAAATAAAAGGTGTAAAAAATGAAAACTCTTGACGAATTAAAAGCATTTTGCGAAGGTTTCCGCATTGCAACCCTGGCAGAGGAAAGCGGAGATTTAAGCCAGCTTGACGAATGGTTGACATGGTGCGGTTATCAAATCAACATTTTCGGCGAACACTGGGGAATCAGAATCGAGGGCGACAAAACCGCTTTATCGGTCGATGTTTACCCTCAGCGATGGAAAGACGGGCAACCCGATGCGCTTCATTCTTTCGATCTCATTGGCCAACAAACTTAAAAGCCATTAACCACTAACTTAGACCCGCCATTGTGCGGGTTTTCTTTTGCCAGTTTTAAGCCCTTCAACACGCAAACCCTTTTGCAATGATTAACCGATAGCAGAAAACGCCTAAAAACACCCTTAAAATGCGTTTTAGCGCTACTCGTGCGGGTGTTGGTCGGTGCTTGAGACAGTCACAAGCCCGATACAGTCCAAATTCATCTCGTCAGTTAGCCCAAGTTGGTAGAAATGCGCGGCCCAAACGATTGATAAACGAATGCCACCAGCTAGGCTACCTTTGCCTATGCCCTTCAGAATCTCGCGCTCGGCATCGGTAAAGTGGACGACAGTGCCCCTTAATCCCTCTTTGTTCATGGCTTGGCAACCCTTTTACCCATGATTTGCTCGCGCCAGTATTCCGATATGAGCAAACTTTCGGCAATGTTGATATCTTTCTTTCGCTTAAGTGGTGCTTCTGGCCAAAGCATTCGCGCCATGTCCAATGCTTCGCCCTTGTCACTGGTCAAGTGAAAGTGCTTTTTCCACACTTGCGGCCTTACCATGTGCAAAGGGTATCGGGTAAGCTCACAAACGGCCGTAATAACGCCCACAGCCCTACCAAATTGGAAAGTTGATGCTACCCCTTGGTTTGGCATTGAATGGACTTGCTCGCAACAAATCTCTGCCCCTTCCTTTGGGTCAACCAAGCGCAGAATCATGTTTTTAAACACCATTGGCAGCACGTGCTTGTCTTGGTGCTCGATCATAAAACTGTCCAAATAATCGCCGTTTGAGTGCAGAGCACCCACTGCGCCAGATATGCTGCCTGGATCAATTCCGATGAACACCATAGTCATTTATCCCTCTTTTTCCATTGTTGCTTTGGCTTGGGTTCAGTTAACAGTATTTCCTGAGTTTTGAACCTGTGCAGATTGAAGCATTCCCTAGTTCTTAGCCCGTTCTTGGTGTGCTTAACATCAGTTGGGGCTTGGCAGAGTGGGCATTTCATATAGTGCGCCTGATTAAATATTTTTCTAGTCTTTTGATACGGGCTTCTTCCCCACCTCTTGCGCGAATTGCTTGGGCGCAATCCATCTTGGTGGCCACCTCTGCCTGCGCTATGTTTGGCTGATCTTCCCACTCAAGTGAAAGAGACTCACAAACCTTTGCACAAGCCTCTCTCTCGGCCTGAATAGCCTCGTCAATGCGTTTTAACCATAACTGGGCGTGTTTGTTGCTGTAATCGTTTCTCACCAGCTTGGCAAACCGTTCCAGCACCTGCCAATCTTCTTCTGAAATCATGCTTGGGTACTTAAAAGCATCTGAACCAGCTTCTTTCGCCATGCGGATAATGTCATCTCTCGTCATCGTTATTCTCCATGTGTTCGGAAATTAGCTGTTGTTTTACTAGCTCTAAGCATCCAAGCACCATTGGCAGATACATTGCCTCGTCATACTGGTGAATTTTGGCTAGTAAATCTTCAACTAAAAGCTCTGCCAAGTGACCTGGACTTTGGTTGTAGTTCATGTGTTATCCCTTAATGCTTTCCTGCCCATGTCCGTCAGAATACTGCCCGAGTTCACCAAGCCTCTGCGCCTGAGTGACCAGTAGGTATTCCATGAGCCAGGCTTCTTGTTAACCAGCTTGAACTTCCAGCCCAAGGCAAAGTGCTTGAGCATGAAGGCTTGATGCGGGCTAAGGTGTATTTTGGCCACCGTTTTTTCTCCTCAGTATTGCCTCGATTGCCTCTGCGAATTCGTAAAACCCGCCACCCTCTTGAGTATCGTCAAAAGCAATGTCCATGTCTTCTCGGGTTAACCCTTGCCACCTGTCATCAGAAATGGCCTTGGAAAGCCTAAAATAGGCGTTTTCAGCCCCTTTTGGCAGGTTATAGCCCTTGAGTGCCACAACAAGGTCAATAGCGGCTTGTTTAATCGTCATAGTCGCACTCACAATGGGCCATGAAGTTGTAGCAAGTCACGCAGTAACCTGCTTCTATCATCTGCATACGCACCTCATGCCGCAATGAGCAATAGGCTGCCCGCTTTTTGTCCTCCCATTTGTGTTCGTCAAAGTCCATCCTGAAATCAATCAGACGGGCAACGGCCTCGAACAATTCATCATTCTTTTTGAACACATTGGCCGCCCTTTCAGTGAGCTTCTTATTGCCCTCCAAAAGGTCATCAATGCGCTTTTGCTGCTCTTCTATCACTCGGTTTAGTGCTTCTGTCATTTCTTTGTCTCCTTAAACTGTTTGATTTTCTCCGCTGTCAAGATACCTAGACCAGCCAATTCTGGCGTCTCTTTCTCCAGTTTCCTGACCATCCACCGCGCATGACCAATCGAGGCGGGATTCATGGCCATCAGCGCATAGTGTCTGGCTAAGTGGTCTTTCAGATGGTCGAAGTCTGGGCAAGTCCCCAAGGGTTTGTAAGGCTGCATTTGTGATAGCCAAGGACAGATTTTGTCCTGCTCTGATTCTGTCAAGAATGTCATTTGCTTGTGCTTTGTTCATCTTCCCAATCCTGTAAGTCTCGTGAAAGTATCTCGTTAATTGTCTTGGTTACATCACCATTGTTAGCAAACACTAACTTAACGCAGGCGGTTCTTTCTTGTTGAAGTGCTTTTCTAAACGCCAAGGCAACAAAGCTCGATTCGATGTAGACCTTGTCGTCAACCGATGTTGTTGGAATCATGTCGTTTCCCAAGTAATTCTGCGATTTTCGCCCTTATCTCTGCTGGCATCGGGGCGGCTTTTTGTCTGTCTTGCTCAATCTTTACCAATGCCTCACTCCTAAATTGACTTGGTGGCGGTGGTGGCTCGGGAATCTCTGCACCATCCCATCTTTGTTGGTTAAGGTAGACCAATGGGGCAGGGATAAAAGCACCATTGCCTTTTTTCCATTGCTCTGTCGTTTTCATCCATTCCAAGTGCTTCAGTATCTGATCTGTGGATAAGTCACATTTGAGCTTTATCCACTTCTTCAGGCATTCAGACTTAGCACCTTTTCTTGGTGATGATGGCCATGCCTGCCAGAATCTATCGAAGCCATTTGTTTCAGGCATAGGTTCTCCAAGGGTGGATAGACTGGCTATCCTTACCTCTCCAGACTTATCAGTGTTCATTCATTTACTCCTATTAACATTAGAAAAACCAAAAAGCCCCAAGTGCGCTTGACGGATTGATTCGCTTATACAACTGGCCTTGTTACCACCGTGTACCAGTTGCTTTACCAGTCGCTCAATCAACGCTGGTCGCCTTTTGCTCTCGGGTGTGTAAGAGTGCGGTGTTTTCTGACTTGGCAGCCCATGCAGGCCCAGTAACTTAACGCGAGTCACACGGTCAGTGCCAAAAGAAAAAACCCCGCAAGATGCTCTGTGGTCTTGGCTCTTGGCGAGAGCAGCAGCTAAACGATTGAAACCGACAAAAGTCACGCTTGCTACTTGACAAGACCACACAGAAACCTGCGGGGTTCGTTCGATTTCATCGTCTCGATGCCACTCAAGACGGTTTGGATTATACACATTCATTGCAGTGCCGCAAGCGCCACAAATATCAGGACAAACCCCAATACTGGCAAAAAACCAAAGCAATAGCTGAGTATTGCCAAACCAATTAACAATACCCATCCCATTACTTAACTCCTTTGTTTTCAAGCTCAATTAACAATTCAATGTAATGTTTTGCTTTTTCCAAGTCCGCCACACCATTTTTCTCTTTCCAACGGGTGATGTACTTGACCACATTGCCCTCACAAAAACCCATTTTGTTGGCGTGGATGTACTCGATTGGCTGGATGGCTTTGTCCTTGTAGTGATTTCCGCCCACCTGCTTCATCAAAGCACCGTTCTTATCGTATTGAAGCTGTCTCATACTCTTGGATAAACAAAGTTGTCACCCATGCGGCTGGGAAAGTTAAGGAAGTCATATGCGCCTGGTCGTTGGCAAGTCTGGCGCAGCTCTGCCCCGTCATAAAAGCCCTCTGTCGTACCCGCACAGATTCTGTCCACAAATATCTTCTTCTGTTGTTTTTCTGCAACAGCAGCATATCCTGAGTGTGTCAGATGCCAAAGTTCTTGGATTTCCACCACATAGCCAGCGGCTTGTAGTTCAGCAAGATAGCGCTCAAAATGAACGGATAGGTGGGCGCTTTGGTCATTGTGGGAGAAAGATTTAAGCGTTCTTGGGCCTTTTTCTAGGCGCTTCAAGATGTTCAGTTGGTGGATTCTTAGTTGCATATCAGCCCTTTTTGGTTGTTGACCAACAAGGATAAGGCAAAACACAAGGGTTGCGTACTAGGGTTTGTCCTAGTTCACAAGGCTTGCAAAACACATGAGAATCAAGTCTTCATCAATCAACAGGAGTGAATATGAGCGTGAAAGTAACTGACTACAAGCACACGATTGAGGTGCATTTGTATGGCGTCGGAGAGTGCGTTATCGCATTTGACATTATTGAAGCTGACGACCACGGCGGGCCAACGATTGACTTTGCCGTGTTCTGTGAAGACAAGCACATCACATACGACATTGACAAGCGCCAGTACAACTACTGCGAACACAAGGCGTATGTTGAGATGGAAGACATTTTGACAGAGTGGAAAAACGATTGGGAAGAGAATTTTTATGACGAAAGAAGAAATGATCGTGAGTTTGCGTATGGTCGCAGCTTGTGAGAACACAATCAAAGCCATGAGCAACGCATACGAACTAGGTGAGGAAAATGAGCGCGACATTATCTGTACGCTTATTTTCAGCATCATTGAAGACCATGCACTAGCCAACAAGCTGGTGGACACGATCAGGGTGCGCCAATGACACAAGATGAAGTTATGGAGATTGCTATACAGGCGCATCGCAAATTGGTAACTGAGGTTTATGTAGGTCATATGGGTCAGCTTAACCCTTGGGAAATTGAACTGTTAAAAATCTTTGCCAAACTGGTAGCAGCTAAAAAAGAAAAAGACATTATAAAAACCATACAAAGTCTTGGCACATGGGCAACTTGTGAACAGATTGAAAAAGCAATCAAAGTAAGAGGTATTAAATGACTATTTCTGTTTGGGTTTTAGTTATATCTGTGGGTGGTAAAGCTTATGTCGGAAACATTGACAACATAGCAACTCAAAAAGAATGCGAGCAACTGAAGCAAAAAATTGCTAACACAGTTGATCGTCCTTTAACTTATCAGAACTCAACTTGCATTGAAGTAAAAAAGGTAATGAAATGAATCAACAAAAAATAAGAGAATTGGCTGGCCGATCTGGCGGACATTTTTATTTTGAATCTCTAGCAAGTAGACCTGCACAAAAACGTGAAGGCGTTTCTTTTACTTTTGAGCAGCTTGAAGCCTTTGCCAAACTGGTAGCAGAAGCGGCAGCGTCTAAAGAGCGTGAAGAATGTAAAAAATTATGCACTTGGAAAACTGGAAATCAATTCGTTGATGAAGCCATTGCTGTTTGTTACAGAG